>Ga0105048_10001131_pt1 | contig 43109 bp, 30 predicted proteins | sample MAT05_FD_78382 | JGI IMG/M metagenome (GOLD analysis project Ga0105048, IMG submission 78382) | Freshwater microbial communities from Lake Fryxell liftoff mats and glacier meltwater in Antarctica - MAT-05 | ecosystem: Environmental > Aquatic > Freshwater > Ice > Liftoff microbial mat | place... | reverse complement strand
GCTTCCTCGACACCAACGAGCTGCGGATGCACCTGGATCACTGGACGCTGCGGCACGAGTAGGGACGTGCGTCAGACAGGGCATGGTGGGCAGCGTGCCCTGTCAGCGGGAGACGGCACAGCTACACAAGCTGAAGTTGCAGTTCCACAGGCTGTCCGTCCACAGGTGATTTCTTTGCTTTTGCAGCGCGCCTGCCCACCATCTGCAAAAGGGGTGAAAGCGTCAGCCCATCATCTATCTGCTCGATCGCCTTTGCCCCGTGTGCAATAAAGTGTGCATTTCCTGGTGCGAGATGCTGTGCGGACGGGGAAGGCGCGACGAACAGCGGCACATTCAGTTTCAGTGCTGCCTTGCCTGCCTCGAATGTGCCCCCCTCGACACGGGACTCGATCAGCACCATGACATCGGACAGCCCGATAATCGTCCGATTGCGAGTCATGGCATTGCCCACGTTCCATCCCGCGCGCGGTGGAAACTCAGACACGATCAGCAGATTTTCCGGCTTGGCAGCCTGCTTGAGCGCGACTTTGAGTTTGAAGCTGAGAATACCCTCTGCTGCAACGATGATCGTGGCACCATCATGCTCCAGTGCCGTCTGGTGTGCCGTCATATCGACCCCGCGCGCATGACCGCTCACAACGACCCATTCTTGGTGTGTGATTGCGGCGGCGATCGTCTCGGTGAGGTGGAGACCCGCTGCACTCACATCGCGCGAACCGCAAAAGCCTACAGCGCGACGCTGAAGCAGCGCCAGATTGCCCCACACATACAATACCTCAGGCGCTTTGTCCCCCAGAATCTGACTCAGCCGCTTTGGATACAAGGCATCGCCCCGGCGAATTTCACGGATATTGCGCTTTGCCATCTCTGCGCGATCCGGATCGTGAAACCATCTGTGCAGCATCGAGGCAAATTCTTCTGCTACATTCCTGGGCAGTCTGAAGGTCGTGCGCAGCCAATCGGCAGAGTGCGCCGCAATTTCAGCCAGCGAAAGCTGTAGATCGCTCAACGTCTGCGTAATGTGCGCGGCACGCTTTGTGCCTATCCCTTTGACTTCACGCAGATTCTTCAACACCCACCCGATCCCCAAACTCAAAAACCCGAAAATTTGATTCGCGCCTGCGGCGCAAGGGCAGTGTTGGCGCTACGCGCCCACGCCTACGGCGCGCCACACCCTCAGCGATCAGTGATCTTTCAGGGAGACACATCACCCGCCAGCAAACGAAACCCGTCGTAGTCGTAACGACCGTCTGGCGCGTTGTTGTCGCGGTAGGATGCCCGCGCGTCGATTTGAAAGTTGATCCACGACCCGCCGCGCAGCACCCGCGCCGAACCGGACGCCGCGTCCTCGCGTCCGTCGCCAGCAGCATAAGGATACCTGAACTGCTCCTGATCGTAAATAGTACTCGTCCAGGTATAGGCATTGCCGGACAGGTCGCAGGCGCCTTCCGGCGTGGCATTGTCGAAGATGCCGATCGGGGTGGTGCCGCGAATGTGACTCTCGAAGGTATTGGAACGCGCCGCGTCAAAGGCGCCCGCATACGGATAGGCGCGCCCGTCGGTGCCGCGCGCCGCCGCCTCGGTTTCGACCTCGGTCGGCAGCCGCAGGCGTTGTCCGCACGCCGCCGACAGCCAGTTGCAATAGGCGCGCGCCTCGTACCAGCTCACGCCGACGACGGGCTGCGCTGGATTGTTGAAACGCGCGTCATCCCAGAATTCCGGCTGGCGGTAGGTCTTGCCGCCTGGATTCAACTCGTCGAGCTGTGCCTCGAATTCATCCTCCGACCAATTACGGATGACGATAAATCCTTCTGCCTGCTGCGAAGCAGCTCGATTTTGCCGCACCAGATCGCGGATGTCGGCTTCGCTCATGCCCTCCAGAGCGCGCTTTATATCACGCAAGCTTTTCCTGCCGCCGTCACTGCTCAATTCGCCGCGCAGCCATGCCAGCGCGTCCGGCGTATCCCACCATCGTTCCTGGTCGTAGCCGCCCGCCTCGATGAAGCAGCGGTATTCGGCATTGGTGACCGGAAACATGCCGATCCGAAACGGCGCCAGATCGACGCTGTGCGCGGGCTGTTCAGCGGTGTATCCGCTGCTGTCGTCCCCGATCGGGTAACGTCCGGCGGGGAGGGTCACCAGCGGCGGCAGCAGATAATCGCCGTGCGCGCTCGTCCGCCGCGCGAATCGGGGATCGCCCAGGGTGCCGAGCGCCGCCCCCGCCGCGATGCGGGCGCGCAGATCGGCGCCCATGTCGCGCGTGCGCGCGATCAGCGCCTCCTGGATCGTCCGCACGAGGTCGGGATCGACTGCGATCTCGACGCTGGCGGCGGCGCGCGCCGCCAGCGGCAGATTGTGCCCCATCAGCGCGCGGATGAAGCCATTGGGATCGCGCGTCATCGGCGCCGCGGTCAGCGTCGTCTCTTCCCAGCCGGTCTGGGGCAGCGGCGGCAGCGGCTCGCCGTCGGGCAGGGTCGCCAGCACCTCCGCCAGCGGCGGTCGCGCCCGCTCGACCGTCCACTCCACCTGCACCAGCGCCGGATCGGGCTGTTGCGCCAGCCGCCGCGCCGCGAAGAATTCCTGCAGCAGTTGATGAAAGTAGCTGATCTCGTACTGGGTGACATCCTCGTCCAGCACGCTCAGGGCGAATCCGGCTTTGAGAATGTCGGCGTCGCGGGCGTGGGCGATCAGATCACAGGCGTCATCGTAGCCGATCCGCACCTGCGCACCCTCGCTCTTCAGCCCTTTCTGCTGCATCGAGAACGCCAGATCGCTCAACTTGGGGATCAGGATGCCGCGCGCGGGCAGGTCGAATGGGGATGCCCATGCCCCGCGTGCCAGCTTCTGATGATCCTGCACGGTCAGCAGGGTGTCCGCCTGAAACAACGCGCCCTCGATCTCGCGCGCCAGCGCCTGACGCACGAACCCGGTGAACAGTGCCGCCCGTCCTTTCGGCACGGTGCCGACCGCCTCCACCTGTCGGCATAGCAGCATCAGATAATACGGTGTCTGAAACAGCGTGTACTGCGCTGATCCGTCGAGTTCGCGCCAGACCGCCTCGGCGTGCGCCGGGGTGTAGGCGTGCAGGAACGTCTGAATCTGAGCGGCGGTCATCGGCTGCACCTCGATCTGCGGCACCCGCAGCTCTTTACTGCTGATAAAGGCGCTGTAGTCGAGGCTGCGACACGAGAATACCAGGCGGTTGTTGAGCGCGGCGGCATCCTGGGTAAAAGCGCGCCAATAGCCGATGCGCTCGTGATATTCCGCCGGGCTGCGGTGCGGCATCTCGTTGAGGGCATCCAGCAGCAGCAGCAGCTTGCCGTCGCGCAGATAGCTCTCCAGCGGCGGCAGCGCCGGGTAGCGGTCGCTCCAGCGCGCGTTCAGCCAGTCGCGCGGCGCCGGCAGCTTCCCCTCAGGGCTGGGACGATAGCCATTGAGCGGGACGAAAAAGGTCACCTGTCCTCCCTCGTCGCGGGCACGGTCGATGCTGTGATCGAGCTGAAGGCGGCGCAGCAGCGTCGATTTGCCCGCGCCCGGCGCGCCCAGCACCACAACAGCCGGGTCGGGCACGGCGGTCAGCACAGCGCGCAGATCGTTGAAGCGCATCGCCTCGGCGCGCTGCCAGCGCTGCGGTTCGTTTTCGCCCTGGTCCAGCAGCAGCGTCAGATTGACGAAGCGGTTGTCGAGCGCGTAATCCGGCAGCGACCATTCGGCGATCCGTCCCAGACGATACTCGGTCAGATTGACGGGTTTGTGATCCTTGATCGCGCGCGCCTGGGTGATCGACAGTGCGACATCGCCGTCGGGTGCCCGCACCGCGTCGTAGAGTGCCTTGAGCGATTCGGGCAGCGTGCGTGCCTCGACCACCGCGTCCGCGAACACGCCGATCTTATCGGCGCCCGTCGTCGCGGTCGGCGCGGCGAAGTCGCGTCCCAGCTCACGCAGCAGCCTCGCCAGCGCGCCAGGCCGATCGGTCTGCGCGTCGATATAGTTATAGGCGTACATGCGCGTGTGGCGATCGCATTTTTCGATATAAAGCGGATAGAGCGGCTTTTTTTCCTGGTCGAAATAGAACCATTCGCGCTGCACTTCCTTGCGAAAGGGCATCGACGATGACGACAGCAGCAGCACCATGCGATCGCAGGCACGCAGGGCGCGCTCGATCGTGTCGTCCCAGTTGGCACCTTCACGGATGTCGGTCGTGTCGCGGAAGACGCGCACTCCGGCGCTCACCAGGAATTGTTCGACCGCCTCCGCGATCGCCTGATCGGGTCGGGCATAAGAGATGAAGACGTAAGGCATGGTCGGCTGCACGATGACTCCCCGTTAGTATGTGTCGGCGTCCATTCAAGATACTGTAAATATACCGCGATTTAGTCCCGGTTCCACGACGCGATCGCCCGCCTGCCATTGACGCGCCACAGCGGGTCGATCGCCTCCAGCGACTCGGCGCGCCCCGGCGCCAAGCCCACCAGCGGATCGCTCTTGAGCGTGCGCAGCGCCAGCAGCGGCGCCGGGAACCAGCGCGTCACGTCGGCGAACAGCGCCGTCGTCTCCCACACGGCGTCCCCGATCGCGCGGCGATAATTGGCGTCGCCTTTCTGGATCACCAGCACGGCATCCGCGAACAGCGGACGAATGGTGTCGAGCAGGTCGAACAGAAAAGTGCCGCTGTTCCAGATCGTGTCTGGGCGAATGACCAGCCGACCGTCCATGATCGCCGCCTGCAGCCGCTCCGCGACCGCCACCGAGCCGAATCCGCCCGTCATGCTGCCCCGTCCGCCCAATTCCGCCAGCAGCGTCAGTACGTCGTCATGGGTGGCGTCGCTGACGAAAGTCGGATGCGCCTTGACGTGCAGGATCACCTGTGACGCGACCGGGACACCCGCATCATCATCGTCCGCGTCGAGGTCGTCATCGTCGGCGCCGTCGAGCAGTGCATCGATCAGCAGGCAGTCCATCGCCAGTTCCGTCCCGGCGTTGTCGGCGATCACATGCACCACACCGCCCCGATGCGCCAGCAGATGGGCGATCACGGCGGCGCGATCATCGATCAGCACATCATCCGCCGCGCCGTGCGATCCGTGTGCGGCGACCTCTTTCAGACTCAAATCGATGCGGTTGCCCCACATCGAGCGCAGCAGCCGATCCGCCAGACGGTCGGCTGCCGACACCGGCATTGCCTCGGACGCGGCGAAGATCGCCTGACGCAGCGCGGCGCTCTCCAGCTCTTCCAGCTTGTGCGGCGCGAACGGATCGCGGTGGGTCGTCTCCCACTCGACCGCCTCGATGATCAGCCGATAGAAATACACCTCCGCGAAAAACCACTCGGTGTGCAGCCATGTATCCCCGGCGAAACGATCGAGCAGCGGCGCCCACAGCGCATCATCGATCCGGCGAATGGGCGCGTCGGATTCCAGATCGCGCGCCAGCGTTTCGAGCGCGTTGACGATGCGCGGCGGATAGTCGGGATTGCGCGTGATCGTGTCGCGGGCGATCGAGGGCAGCCGGACGCCGACGGTATGATGCGCGAAGGGATTGCTGTCGTCGGTGCGGACGGGGGGCGGAAATGAACGAGCGAACATGACAGCCTCTTTATCGGTTTTTCAGCGACTCGCTATAATCACGCTATCGCCTGGCAAAATAAAAAGTGCTTTTCATGTCCATGTTACACGATCTGCGCGCTGAATTCCCGATCCTGTCCACCTGCACCTACATGATCTCCAACTCGCTCGGCGCGATGCCGCGTGCCGTCTACGACAGCCTGCGCGAGTATGCCGACTCGTGGGCGACACTGGGCGTGCGCGCCTGGGGCAAGCCGTTCAACGACAGCCCGACCTGGTGGGAACTCAAGGGCGCGGTTGGCGACCGGATCGCCCCGCTGATGGGCGCGCCCGCTGGCAGCGTGCTGATGCACGAGAACGCCAGCATCGCCAATGCTATCCTGATCGGCGCGCTCGACTTCAGCGATACCCGCCGTGACAAAATTGTCACCAGCGATCAGGACTTCCCATCCGATGTGTACAGCGTCACCCAGGCGCTGCCCGCGCACATGCAGGTCGAGATCGTGCGCAGCCGCGACGGGATCACGCTCGACACCGACGACCTGCTCGACGCCATCGACGAACGGACACGGCTGGTCAGCCTGAGTCATGTGCTGTTCCGGTCGGCGTACATCGCGCCCGCCGCCGCCATCATCGCCAAAGCGCACCGCGTCGGCGCACAAGTGCTGCTGAACGGCTATCACAGCATCGGCATCATCCCGGTCGATGTGACGGCGCTGGGCGTCGATTACTACATCGGCGGGGTGCTGAAATGGCTGTGCGGCGGATCAGGCGGGGTGTTCATGTACGTGCGTCCCGATCTGCTGCCGACGCTGCGCCCGCGCCTGACGGGGTGGTTCGCACACCAGCGCCCGTTCGCGTTCGAGGTCGAGGGCTTCGATCTGCGCGACGACCGCTACCGCCTCGCTAATGGCACGCCGTCGATCGCGGCGCTGTACGCGGTGCAGCCGGGTGTGGACCTCATCGCGCAGGTGGGTATCGAGGCGATCCGCGCCAACTCGATCCGACAGACGGCGCTGTTGATCCAATTAGCGGACGCGGCGGGCTACCAGGTGGTCAGCCCGCGCGACGCCGAGTCGCGCGCCGGGACGGTCACGATCAGCATGGACAACGTGTACGCGATCAGCCGGGCGCTGCTGGCGCGCGAGATCGTGATCGACTACCGCGAGGGAGCGGGGATTCGCATCGCGCCGCACTTCTACAATACCGACGAGGAAGTGCAGCGCGTGATGGCGGCGATCGGGGAGATCATCGCGGACGACTCCTGGCGACCGTTCAGTCAGGATCGGGCGTTCGTGACGTAGGCGGACGTATAACGATGCGTCCGCGCCGGTATCTCGTGGGTGTCTATGGCAGCGATGCGCCAGAATTGGCAGGGGGCAAAAAGAAACGCGCGCGTTCTGCGGGTGTAAAGGTGTGGATCGCGCGCTGGCGTCCCAACGCGATGTAATAGCGCAGATCGACCGACCACACCCGTGCTGTACCGTCAACCGACCAGGTGAGCAGGCGCGTCTCGTCGGCATTCCAGGCAGTGCCCCAGAGGGTGTTTTCGTGGGGCAGCCGCAGCAGCTCTGCGCCCGTGTCCGCATCCAGGACGCGCGCGCTGAACGCTCGTGACCGCACGAGCAGACGGCTGTCGTCGGCATTCCAGGACGCCTGCTGCGCATCGGGTATTTGCAGCAGCGCGTCCCCGGTCGCTGTGTCCCAGATATCGGTTCGTCCAGCGTAGGTGACAGTGAGCAGGCGCGTCTCATCGGCGTTCCACAGACAGCGCGCCAGCTCGATCCGATCGCCCTCTGGACGGAAAACACGCACGGTCTGCCCGCTGGCGATCACGGTGATGCGTGCCGTGCCATCCTCGGAACAGGTCAGGACGTGCGTTCCGTCCATGCTCCAGCGCGCGTCGCGGATCGCATCGTCATGCCCGATGGTCAGTAAGGCTGCCCCCGTCGCCAGATCGGTGACAGACGCGCCCCCATCTGCCGACCAGGTGAGCAAGCGGGTTTCAGCCGGGTTCCACGTCACCCCATTCACCGCGTCGTCGTGCTGGATCAGCGCCACACGTTCACCCGAACGAATATCGGTGACGATCACGCCGTGATCGGTTGACCAGCTCGCAATCTGGGTGCGGCTGGCATTCCAGACAGCGCCGCGTATGGGGTCACCGTGCGCCACAGTGAGACGGGTGTCACCCGTCGCAGCATCGACGAGCTTCAGTTCGTTCTGCGTAGATGTGAGCAGCAGCGCCGACCCGTCATGCCAGATCGCCTCGATGATCGTGGCATAGGGGGGCAAATTTATCTCGAACTCGGTCTCACCCGTCGCGGTGTCGGTGACGCGCGCCTGCTGGTAGCTCCACGTCAGCAGGCGCATTTCATCCGCGCTCCATGCCGCCCCCAGTACCCAGCTCGCGTGCTGGACAGTCAGCAGGGTGTCGCCGCTGGCTGCATCGGTGATCCGCGCCGATCCATCGCGCCCCCAGGTGAGGACGCGCGTCCCGGCGGTATTCCAGGCAGCACCGATCACGGGCTCGCGGTGATCGATGATCGGCGCTGCCCCGCTCGTGCGCGCCGAATCGAGTGCCCACAGGCGCGCCAGGCTGTCCCAGCTCACCAGGCGCGTGGCATCGGCTGTCATGCGGAATCTGACCGTGTAGTCGCGGTGCCGGATACACCACGCGACAGCCCCGTCGTCAGGCGCGACCCGACAGGCTGACCCATCGCTGAAGGTGACCAGCAGGCTGGTTTCGTCGGCGATCCACTGCACCCGGTAAATGTCCTGGTTGAAGCGTTTGTCCAGCACGACCCGTCCCGTGTCCGTCAGGATGATACGCAGGGTAGCGCCAGACCAGGTGACCAGGCGCGTCGCATTGGCGTTCCAGAGCGCACTTTGCATACGTCCTTCATGCGGCGGCAGCGTCAGCAGCGCGTCCCCGCTGGCGGCGTCGATGACAGCGACATCGAAGCCGGCACGCCAGCGCAGCAGCAGGCTGCTGCCGTCCGGGTGCCAGGCTGGAGTCATGAGGCTGTCCGGTTCGGGCAGGGTGAGCAGCGTGCGCCCGGTGGTTATGTCGATGATGCGCGCAGGCGCCTCATGCGAGCGCACCAGCAGGCGCGACTCATCGGGACTGAGGATGTGATCCTGTGCAAAGGGATCGAGCGGGATCGATCGCAATGTCTCCCCGCTGGCGGCATCGCTGATACGGGCTTCCGTCCCTGTAAAGCTGTAGATCGTCTTTTCGTCGTCGCTCCAGCGCGCGCCGAATACGGCGCGGTCGTGCTGGAGGGTCAGCACGGTGTCACCCGTGACAGCATCGCTCACCTGGGTGCTGTATTCATTATCAGCCCCCCATCCCCAGGTGAGTAAAAGGGTCGCATCGGCATTGAACGACGCGCTGCTCAACCCTCCTGCATACGACACGATCAGCAGAGTCTCACCCGTCGCGGCATCGCTCAGGCGCGCGCTGCCATCCAGTGACCAGGTGAGCAGGCGCGTCCCGTCAGGGTTCCAGCGGGCACCACGTATCCAGTCAGCGTGCTGCACCTGAAACAGCACGTCACCGGTCAGCGCGTCGATCACGCTCGCCAGCCCATCGACCGACCACGCGACGAACTGCGTTTCCTGGAGATTCGATGCGACCCCTGCCATTTGTTCGGCGTGTGCCACCCGTGCAATTTCCTGCACAGGCGCATCCAGCGCGTGCATGAGCGCGATCATACTTTCGGGGTGATAGATGCCATCGTCGTAGTGCGCCAGCGACTCGTTCGCCAATAGCAGCGCATTCTGGGAGTAGCCCGCCTCCATCTGTTGACGCGACAGGTCTGCCGTGAACAGCGCCTGCGAGTCGCGCGCCGCGCGCAGATTGTCCGCAGCACGCGCCTGGACTGCGGTCAGTGTCGAGATCAGGCGCACCTGGGCGGTCGCAGCACTATCCACCTGATCCAGCAGTTCTGCGGCGGTCGTCGCAAAAGCGGCGCGCTCCATGTCGAGCTGCTGTCGCGTGACCAGCACCTGCACGATCGACCAGGCGACGACTACACACGACAGCGCCGCCGTCACCCACAGGACATAACGGCGGCGCACGCGGTTCACCTCGCTTACGCCGGCACGACCATGATCTCGGTCTGCACATGACCGAGCCACTCGACGCCGCTGTCCGTGACCAGCACGTTCTCTTCCAGCGACACCAGCCCGTAGCCCGGCACCTGCACACCGAGTTCCAGCGTGTAGCAGCCGCCCGCCTCGACGACGCCAAACGGCGTGTTGCCATAGCGTTCCCAGCGCGGACCGAGCAGCGTGGCGCCGTCGTGGACGGTGCGCCCGATCCCGTGTCCTACTGCGTGCTGATATTCCGGGTAGCCCGCCGCGACGATGGTCGCACGGGCGGCGTCATCGACGACGTAGCCCTGCACGCCCGGCACGAGCAGATCGGCAGCCGCCATGATCGCCGCGCGCACCGAATCGAAGGCGTGCTGCACAGGCGCGGGGATGCTGGTCTCGCCAGCGGGCTGCAGATACCACACGCGCTGAATGTCGGAAATATATTCGTTCAGCACCACCCCCTGATCGACGCGCACCGTCTGCCCGGCGCGGGCGACGTACTCGTCCGATGGCGCGACATGCCCGACCGGGGACTCGGCGCCACAGGTGACGGTTGGGCAGTAGCCTGCGTCCCACGACGGGATGACGCCCTCTTTTTTGTATTCAGCATGGATGAAGTCGGCGATCTGCTTTTCGGTCAGACCCGGTTTGAGATAGGCAGTGATACGCTCGATGATCGAGTCGGTCAGCGCGACCGCCGCGCGGATGCGCGCGATCTCGCCAGCGGTCTTGCGTCCGCGCAGCGGATTGAGGATCGCCTCGGCGGAAATCAGCTCGTAGGGCTTGCCCGCCAGATAGCGCTGCAGCGTAAGGTACATGCCGTGCGACAAGCCGTCGGCGGCAGTGTCGCTCTCGCTGTAGTTAATGGCGATCTGTTTCGGCGCGAGTCGATCCAGCACCTCGACCAGCTTCGGCTGGATGCTCTGATCGTATGAAACGATCTCATCCCATCCGCCCATGCGCTCGAAATTGGTCACTTCATAGCGCCCGGCGATGGCGACCTTGTAGCCCGATTTGGTGATGATCACGGCGCTGTGCCAGGTCAGGTTGAAGGGAACGACCAGCGGCAGCGCGGGATCGGCGTTGTGGCTGGTCTCGCGGACGAAGGTCATCCAGCAGTCGATATTTTTCTCTGCCAGGATAGCGACAGCCTGTGCGATCTTTTCGTGCTGAATCGAAAAATCCATGCTGATCCTTTTTTAACGCAGCGAACTTTTTAACGCAGCGAACGCGGGTCGAAGGCGTCGCGCAGACCATCGCCCAGGAAATTGATCCCAAGCGTCGTCAACATGATAAACACCGCCGGGAAAAACCAGTAGTACCACTGGTTGATATAGCTGTTCGCCTGTCCCATGATGTTGCCCCAGGTCGGGGTTGGGGCGCGCACGCCCAAGCCCAGGAAGCCCAGGTACGCCTCCAGCAGGATCGCCGACGCCACTCCGAGCGTGGCGGAGACGATGATCGGCGCCAGACAGTTGGGCAGCACATGCTGAAAGATGATGCGCCCGCTGCGCGCCCCGATCGAGCGCGCCGCCGTGACGTATTCCTGTTCCTTGACCGACAGCACCACCGAGCGCACGATCCGCGCCACCCGCATCCAGCTCGTCAGCCCGATCACGAACACGATCACGATCATGGTGCTGGAATAGTCGCGTCCGAGAAACTCGAAATCCGGGAACTGGGTCGGGTCGGAGAACAGGCGCAGCGCGATCAGCGCCAGGAACAACTGTGGGATGCTCAACATCGCCTCAGCCAGCCGCATCAGCAGTGAGTCGAGGGCGCCGCCCATATAGCCCGCCACCAAGCCGACCAGCGTCCCGACGAACATCTGCACGATCACCGCCGTGACGCCCACGAACAGCGACACCTGTCCGCCGTAGACGGTGCGCGCCAGCAGGTCACGCCCGATTACGTCGGTGCCGAACGGGTGTTCCGCCGATGGGAATTGCAGCGCCCGCGACGGATCGTTGAAGACCGCTTCGCGTTCGGGTATCACCAGCGAGCCGATCAATACGAACAGCACGACCAGCGTCAGCAGCGCCGCGCCGACGATCGCCATACGGTGCCTTCCGAGCCGCGCGAAACTACGCTGGAGGTTCGACCGCCCTTTGACGGGCTGGAGGGTGACGACGGGCTGCACCTGTTGAATGGTCGTCATGATGGGTTCCTGTGAATTCCTCGAATGCTGCGCGGGCAGCGGCTAGTAACGGATACGGGGGTCGAACCAGGTGTACACGATGTCGGTCAATATCTGAAAAGTGACCACCATCAGGCACAGCAGCATCAGGATCGCCATCATCACCGGGATATCGGCGCGCTCGAAGCTCTCGATGAACAGCCGTCCCATCCCAGGCCAGGCAAAGATGCGCTCGGTCACGACCGCGCCCGCCAGCAGGAAAGGAAGGTCGAGTCCGATCAGCGTGATCAGTGGCAGTGCGGCATTTTTCAGGGCGTGGCGCTGTACGACGGTGTTTTGCCCAAGCCCTTTGGCGTGGGCGGTGCGGATGTAATCCTGTCCCAGCACCTCGACCATCGACGAGCGGATAAAGCGCACATAGGCAGCGAGCTGGATCGCCACCAGACAAAAGACCGGCATGATCATATGCACCACCAGATCGACGAAGCTGCCATTACCAGTGCCGCCGATCGGCAGGGCGGGCAGATCCCAGCGCGACGCCTGCACGCTGAAAATGTAGATGGTCAGCAGCGCGATGAAGAAGATCGGCATCGAATAAAAGAAGAATGCCGCGCCCGTGATCAGGTTGTCCAAAAAAGTATATTGATGGGTGGCGGAATACACCCCGATCGCCAGCGCCAGGATCAGCGTGATCGTGTACGCCGGGATCATCAGCGTCAGCGTCGCGGGCAGTCGTTCCTCGATGCGCGTCCAGGCGGGCTGGCGCGTGACGAACGACATACCCAGATCGCCGCGCAGCACGCCCTGGCGCGTCCCCGGCGTCAATTCGACACCATCGCCACGCGCGTCGATCAGCATCCAGTCGTTGCCCACCATCCAGATGATGTACTGCTCGATCACCGGACGATCCAGACCGAGACGTACCCGCATCATCTCGCGTTCCGCTGCTGTCGGGCGCTGGCGCGACTCTGCGAAGACCGCCATCGGATCGCCGAGCGAATTGGTGAAGGCGAACAGCACGAAGCTGATGATCAGCAGCAGCGGGATCGCCTGTAAGATGCGACGCAGGATGTATTGAACCATAATTCAGCCTTATCGATCGACGCGCAGCAGGCGTCCGAACATTTTTTGGCAGACGCACCGTCATGCGTCGCTGCATCATTTGAATTCGTTCTGGATCGTCCATCAATAGTTTCAATAAAAATAGAGACGGGCACAGATGCACCCGTCTCTCTCTGTTTCAAGCCTCGATTAGCCCGCCAGTTCCCAGTTCACAATGTCGAACCAGGTATTGCCCACGCCCGAACCGATGCGCAGGTCGCCCGCGAAACGGCTGGTGATGTAGCCGTAGTTGTCGCCGCGCGGGAACAGGGTGATGATCGGGGATTCTTCTTTCAGGATTTCCTGAATTTCGTTTGCTGCTGCCTGACGCTCGTCGGCGTCCAGCGAGGTCTGGGTGATATTGGCGGCTGCGTCCATTGCCTCGGAGCAGAAGCCGGTGAAGTTCTGACCACCCTGATTGTCTTCGTTCGGGATTTGCGCGCACGCCAGCGCTTCGTTGACGGTGACGTTGACCGGGTTGGTCAGCGCGGTGTTGTTGGCGTACTGCGCCAGGTCGTATTCGCCGACGGCATTGATGCCGCTGTTCGCCCACGAGCCGAAGAACTCCGACGCCGGGAAGCTTTCCAGGATGGTGCCAATCCCGACTTCGGCGAGCTGCTGCTGCACGACTGCCTGAATGTTCAGGCGCCAGCCGGCAGTGGTGGTGCCGTAGCGCAGTTCCAGCTCGACGCCATCCATGTCGCGGGTGCCGTCGCCGTTGCTATCTACCCAACCAGCTTCATCGAGCAGCGCCATTGCCATTTCAGGATCGTGTTCGGTCACGCCGAGCGTGTCCAGCTCGAACGGCGAACGTGCGTAAATGCTGTCGGACGGGGAAGTCGCCCCGACCAGGAGTTCTTCGGTGATAGCATTGCGGTCGAGGGCATAACGGATCGCCTGACGCACACGCACGTCCTTGAGCGCCGGGTGTCCGGCGCGCGGGGCGCTTTCTTCGCGCATGTTGACCCAGATGCTCTCGATGTAGCCACCAAACACGGTGGTGATGACGATATCCTCACTGCTGGCGGCGACGCGCGGGATGTCGCCTTCGCTGATGTTCGGCACAAAGTCGAGCTGTCCGGCAGCCAGCGCCGCGTATTGCGAATCGGTGTCCGGGAAGAAACGCAGCACGACCGTCTCGATTTTCGGCGCCCCCAGTACGAAATTGGGGTTGGCGGTGAAAGTCATCTGCTCACCACGACGCCACTCGGTCAGGGTGTAGGGACCGCTGAAGACGGTCGGTTCCTGGTTCATCTCGGCAAATTCGATGCTGCCCTCGGCATCAAAAACGGGGCGGAAGATGTGTGCCGGGAGGATGGTGGACAGACCGGGCGAACCCGCCATGTCTTCCGGGAACGGCTGCGCCGACGCGAAATTGAGCGTGAAGGTGAGATCGTCCACCATTTCGACGCTCTCGACCGCATCGCGGATCGAGGTGCCTTGCAGGAAGTTGTTGCCTTCGGCTTCGATCATCTCGTAAGTGAAGATGACATCCTCGGCGGTCAGATCGTCACCGTCGCTCCACATCAGGCCCTCTTTGAGAGTGATGGTGTAGCTGGTGTAATCTTCGTTGATGCCACCATTCTCGACGCTGGGAATCTCAGCCGCCAAGACCGCGACGGGTTCGCCGTTGTCGTCGATGTCCCACAGGCTGGCGATCACCAGATCGTTTGCCCACTGGGCGAATGCCATGCTGCTGTAGAAGCCGTTCATGGTGTCCGGCTCCTGGGCGAAGCCGACGGTGAGAGTCGAGGTATCCTGCGCCGAGGTCGGCACAATTACCAGAGCCAGCGTCAGCATCAGCGCGACGGCGATACTGAACACTTTACGAAAATGGATCATGAGGGTACATCTCCTGTGCAATCTGCAAAAAATAGCAATTTGACTCAAAGCAGGCAGCTTATGTGATCACGCTGCATACTGTGTATCATTTATTGTAGCGTTTGGTTCAAATTTTGACACATCGGTTTTTACCCGTGAAAAAAGAATTTCGATGGTCAAAACGCACAAACATTATTCTGTCGGTCGTACGCCTGGCGTCCCTACAAACCGCTCGACTCACCGATGCGCCGCTCGGTGCCCGCCAGCAGGCGCTCGATATTCTCGCGAAAGCGCAGCAACAGCAGCGCGTAGACCGCCAGGATATACACGATATATTCGACCTGGATGAGCTGCTGCAGGATCAGCACCGCGATCCACACCACCGCCAGCCCGAACATCATCAGCACGCCCAGCGAGACAAAGCGTGTGCGCGCCAGGATGACCAGGAACAGCGCCAGCATTCCGGCGATCACCTGCACCGGCACGACCGTCAGCAGTGTGCCAAAGGCAGCCGCCGCGCCCTTGCCGCCGCGCAGCTTGCCCGTGATGATCATCACGAAGATTGACCAGTTGTGCCCGACCATCACGCCGATCGAGGTGACCACTGTCGCCAGCGCCAGCGAGTCCGGCATGACGCGCTGTCCGATCAGGACGGCGATCACGCTCTTGGCACTGTCGAAAAACCAAACCAGCGCGCCCCAGCCCATCTTGCCCGTCGCCCGGACGATGTTGGTGGCGCCCATGTTGCCGCTGCCGACCTTGAAAATATCGATTCCGCGCAGCAGTCCGACCAGATAAGCAGTGGGAATCGATCCGAGCAGATACGCGACGATAAAGAGGACAACCAGCAGAACAGTTTGATCCATGAGGCGTGTCGCCTCCTTAATATGGGCTGATCGCGTTTGACGATTCAAACGTCGTGATCAACACTATAGCGCACTCTCGGAAGAATTACAGCGCGATACGGCAAATAGTTATGAAAAATTCACGAAAGCGAGTCATTAGTGAATAATGAAGTGCGGGCGGCGGACACCCGCCAGACGGTGACGCGGCGCGACCTGGTAATCCTGGTGGCGCTGTGGATCGCGTCGCGGCTGCTGCTGACCGGGTTCGGGACGGCGGCGCTGACCTGGCTGCCGTCGCTGTCTCCAGAAGACGGCTACACGATCGTGCATCTGCGCGACGGCGGCGCGGCGCTCGATATGTGGTATCGCTGGGACGCCGGCTTTTACACCAGCATCGCCACCTATGGATATACGTGGCAAAACGAGGATCGTCCGGCGGACGATATGGCGTTCATGCCGCTCTATCCGCTGCTGACGCGCGCCGTGTCCGGGCTGACCGCCGATGGCTGCGCGCTGTCGCCCTACTGGAGTACCTGCACCACCCTGGGCGGGCTGCTGGTCTCCAACGCGGCGCTGCTCGGCGCGCTCGTCTGCCTGTTTTGGCTGACGGCGGCGCGCCACGACAAGCCGACCACGTGGCGCGCCGCGCTGCTGCTGATGGTGTCCCCGATCGGAATATTTCTGTCGGGCGTGTACACCGAGTCGCTGTTTCTGCTGCTGTCGCTGCTGGTGTTCGTCTGTCTCGAACGGCGCCAATTCGCCTTCGCCGTGATCGCCGCGATCGCTGCCAGCCTGACGCGCTCGGTCGGGATCGCATTGGTCGGTGCGCTGTTGTGGCACGTCTGGGCGACGCGCCCCGATCGCCGGATCGATGTGAAAACGCTGTTACGATTTTCGCTGGCGCTGCTGCCCGGCGTCGCCTTTGCGGTCTATATTTTTGGGATGGGGATCAGCGTCGGTGATCCACTGGCATACTTCAATACCTATGAACTGACCTGGAACCGCGCGGCGGGGACGCCTGTCGAGGCATTCACCGCCTATTTCAGCGGACAACGGGTGTCGTGGTACGGCTGGACGCTCTCATGGCTCGATCTGATCCTGACCCTGTTTTATCTGGCACTGCCGATCGGGATCATCATCCGTGAGCGCGGCGCGCGGCGCGGCGACGGATTGTACGCGCTCGGCGCGCTGGTCATCCCGATCACCAGCGGCACCCTGGTGGGGATGCCGCGCTTTGGCGCGGTGCTGTTTCCATTTTATATCGTGCTGGCGCGCTGGGCGGATCGTCCCTGGCGGATGCTGCTGGTCTATGGGTTGTCGGCGGCGCTGGCGGCGCTGTTCGCGCTGCGTTTCGTCACGGGACGCTGGATCGCGTGAGGCAAACAAAAAGGACATGTATGATCATGTCCTTTTGAGAAACCTGTATCTGAGGCGACGACCGGATTTGAACCGGTGATCAAGCTTTTGCAGAGCTTTGCCTTACCACTTGGCCACGTCGCCAGAATGCACAGATTATAGCGCCTTAACAGAACCGACGCAAGGATCGGACTTGCAGTGTCCTGCGAAAATCGCCAAAATAGGCAGCATGAATGACTACGACGACCAGAACACCACCAATTCACCCGATCCTGCCGCCGAGGACGGGCTGCCACCGTTCCTGACTCCACTGGCTGCGCCCACCCCCATCGCGGTAGACGAGGTAGGGGAACCGTTCGCGCTCTCCGGGATCGACGCTGCCGACTCCGAGGATACCTGGTTCAGCGGCGATCCCGCCGACGCCTCCAGCGTCGATGACGCGCTGGCAGCGGTCGCGTCGCTCACACTGGTCAGCGACCGCGAAGCCGAGGATCTGGAGGACGCGCCGCCCCTATCGACGCAGAAATCAGGTGGGCGACGTGCCAGCACATCCGCCTTTGCCGCGCCGCCGCTGACGACGCTCAGGCGCGGCAGTCTGGCATCGGCGCTCCCGGCGCTGCTGCTGATCGTCATCGGCACGTTCTGGACGTTCGTCACCACCACAGGCGAACAGCTCGCACTGACAGTCATCATCGCGGGGGCGATCGGTCTTGTCGTGGTCATGCTGCTGCTGGGCTGGCTCGGCTCTGGACGATGGGCGCGCGGGCTGCTGTTCATCGCGGCGACGATCGCCATTGCAGGCGTGCTGATGGCGGCGATGCTGACCACACCGGGTCTCGACCTGCCGACCGCCTATCCGCTGCTGCTGCTGGCACCCGGCATGGCGTTTCTGATCACTGCCGTCCTGGGTCGTCCAGCATCGCCACGTCTGCTGCTGCCCGGCGCGATCTGCATCGCCGCCGCCGCTGTCGGCATCGCCTTCAACGCCGGATTGATCCCGATCGACGTGACCGCGCTCGTCGCGCTCGTTTCGCCCGCCTGACCTGATCCCTGATGCGCCTCGCCATCGACGCCAGCCGCACGACGGTCGCCCGCGCAACGGGCACCGAGCGCTACGCCATGCAGATGATTCGCGCGCTCGTCGCGGCGGATTCCGGACATGTCCTCGATCTGTATTTTCGTGACAATCCGCCGCCCGATCTGTTTCCAGCGGCGCCGGGCGTGACGCAGCACGTCATCCCGTTTCCGCGCGCCTGGACACATATCCGACTCGCGTGGGCGCTCGCGCAGCAGCGCCCCGATCTGGTCTGGGTGCCTGCACACGCGCTGCCCTTCGTATTTCCGGGGCGCGCCGCCGTGACCGTGCATGATCTCGGTTACCAGTATTTTCCCGACGCGCACCCGGCGAGGCAGCGACGCTATCTCGACCTGACCACGCGCACCAGCGCGGCGCGCGCTGCCATCATCCTGGCGGACAGCCGAGCCACCGCCGACGATCTGACACGCTGCTATGGCGTCCCGCCGCGCAAGCTGCGTGTGGTCTATCCGGGGGTGGACGCGCCTCCTATCGGAGATATCGAGGCTGTGCGTGGCAAATACAGCCTGCCGGAGCGTTATTTTCTGTTCTTGGGTACGCTGCAACCGCGCAAGAATATCGCGCGCCTGACGGCAGCCTATCGCCAGTGGCGCCATGCCCACCCTGATGATCCGGCGGCGCTCGTCCTGGCGGGCGCGCACGGCTGGCTGTTCGATCCGGACTGGATCGACGGCGATGGGATCATCGCGCCGGGATATATCGACGACGCCGACAAGGGCGCGCTCTATGCCGGGGCGCTGGCGTGCGTCTTTCCGTCGTTGTACGAGGGATTCGGCTTTCCAGTGCTGGAGGCAATGCTGTGCGGCACACCTGTAATCGCCAGTAATACATCGAGTCTGCCCGAACTGACCGGAGGCGCGGCGCTCTCGGTCGATCCACTGTCGGTCGAGGCGATCGCGGAGGCGATGGGTCAGCTCGCCGCCGACGACGGCTTGCGTACTGCTCTGATCGCGGCGGGACGAACACAGGCAGCGGGGTTCACCTGGACGCGGGCGGCGGGCGAGGCGCTCGACGCCTTCGACGAGGCGATCCGATGACGCGCCGTTTGCTGGTCATTCAGCTTGCCGACATCGGTGATCTGGTGCTGTCCACCCCGGCATTGTCGGCGCTGCGTGACGCCCATCCCGACGCGCATATCGCCGTGCTGACCACGCGCCATGCCGCGCCGATCCTGGATGGGACGGGGTTGGCGAACGAAGTAATTACGTTCGACAAGCACGCCTTCGATCGCGTATCGGCGCTGCTGCGACCGAGCAATGCGATCGCCGCGCTTGCATTAGCGTGGAGGCTGCGGCGCGGACGCTATGATACGGCGATCGTACTGCACCATTTCTCGACCGGACTCGGCGCGCTCAAGTTTCGGGCGCTGCTGCGGGCTTCCGGGGCGCGTGTGCGCGTCGGGCTTGACAACGGACGCGCCGGTTTCCTGACCGACACCGTGCCCGATCGCGGCTTCGGCGCGCGGCATCAGGCGCAGTACTGGCTCGATCTGGTCGGGCTGGTCGGCGGGGACACGTCACCGCGCCCGGCGCGCATCGCGGAGTCTGCTTTCACGCTGCCGCCTAAGACCCGTCTGCGCGTGGCGATCCACGCGGGAAGCGGCGGTTACAGCACGGCGCGACGGTGGGAACCGGAACGGTTCGCGGCAGTGGCGGATGATCTTCACGACTCGCATGGCGCCGAGATCGTGCTGGTGGGCGGACGCGGTGACGACTCGCGGTCGGTGCTGGAGGCGATGCGCGTCCGGGCGCTCGACCTGACCGGGCAGACCACCCTGGCTGAACTGGCGGCGGCGCTGCGTACCTGCGATCTGTTCATCGGGGCGGACAGCGGCGTCATGCACATCGCGGCGGCGGTCGGCGTGCCGACGGTGGCTATCTTCGGTCCGAGCAATGCCGACGCCTGGCGTCCCTGGTCGCCCACACCACAGACGCGCGCGATCGTGGTGCGCTCTGGTGTGCGGTGCAGCCCCTGCGCCTATGTCGGGACGGGGATGGGCGCGCGCGACGGCTGTCCAGCGCGCACCTGTATGCGCCTGATCACGCCCAACAGTGTGATAGCGGCGGCAGAAGGGGTGCTGCCATCGTCCGCACCTGTCCCGGTCAACGTCCCGTTCGTGACAGCGATCGAGCGCCCCGTCGAGACGATCCGCATCCTGGATATGCCGGTCAGCGTCGTGACGTTCACGAACTGGATCGCGCTGATCGACGCCTGGATGCGCGGCGATCATCCGCGTCATGTCTGCACCATCAATCCAGAGATGATCATGATCGCCCGGCGCGATCCCGTCTTTCGCGTCGTGCTGGAACGTGCCGACCTGACCGTGCCCGATGGGATCGGTCTGCTGCTGGCGGCACGCTGGCAGGGTCGTCCGCTGCCGGAACGGGTCACCGGGTCGGACGGTGTGCCGCTGATCGCCTCTGAAGCCGCCCGGCGCGGTTGGCGCTTATTTTTTCTGGGTGCGGCGCTGGGGGTCGCGCGCGCCGCCGCCGATGTTCTGATTCGGGCGCATCCTGGCTTGCAGATCGTCGGCGTATATGGTGGCAGCCCGCACCCCGACGAGGAAGATGCGATCGTTGCGCGGGTGGCGGACAGCGGCGCCGATATTTTACTGGTCGCGTATGGCGCCCCGGAACAGGACAAGTGGATCGCGCGCAATCTGCATCGGCTGAATGTGAAAGTAGCGATAGGTGTCGGCGGGACGTTCGACTTTATTGCGGGAAGTGTGCCGCGCGCGCCGCTGGCATGGCGGCGTCTGGGCGTGGAATGGCTGTATCGACTGGTTTTGCAGCCCTGGCGCATCCGGCGCATGATGCGCCTGCCGCGCTTCGCCTGGCTCGCCTGGTGGGACGCGCGCCGACAGCGCCGCAAGAGGGATACCGATGCGTGATCGTCTGTTGGCATTGATCGGCAGCTTTGCGGGCAGGCGGATCGCCGTCGTCGGCGATCTGATCCTGGACGAGTACCTGATCGGGCGCGTCGCCCGCATGAGCCGTGAAGCGCCGATCCCGGTGCTGGAATTTGAAGAACAGCGCTATGTGGCGGGTGGGGCGGCGAACCCGGCGGCGAATCTGGCGGCGCTGGGCGTCGATGTACGGCTGATCGGCGTGGTCGGCGCCGATGCCGCAGCCGACGCACTGCGGGCTGTGCTGTGGGTCAGCGGCATCACGCCGACCCTGCTGGTCGGTGACAGCGAGCGTCCGACCGCGCTCAAGACGCGCATCATGGCGCACATGGGCTTGCGCTTTCCGCAGCAGGTGGCGCGCATGGATCGGCTGTCGCGCGCGCCGCTGACGGCGGCGGTCGAAGCGGAGGTGAGCGCGCGTCTGAGGGCGATCGCGCCGGATGTGGAGGCGGTGCTGATCTCGGATTATCGCGGTGGGATGGTCACGCCGCGCGTCATCGAGGCGATCCATGCGGGCGGTTTTGGATTGATCACCGCCGACTCGCAGGGGGACTTTGACAAGTATCGCGGTGTGGGCGTGGTCAAGTGCAATGCCGACGAAGCGCGCGAGGTGCTGCGTCGTCCGCTGAATACGGAAGACGAGTTTGCGGCGGCGGCGCGCGACCTGTACACCCGGCTCGACCTGACGCGGGCGATGGTGATCACGCGCGGCGGCGACGGCGCGACAGTCGCAACCCAGGACGACGTGACGCACAGTCCAGCGCCCACAGTCACCGACGTGTACGACACGGTGGGCGCCGGAGATACCGCGATCGCCGTGATCACACTGGCACTGCTCGGCGGTGCCAGCGCGCACGAGGCGGTCACGCTCGCCAACATCGCCAGCGGCATCGTGGTGCGGCGCGTCGGCAATTACGCGCCGCACGCCGACGAGCTGCGTGCGGCGATCCGGGCGGCTTTTCCCTGACTCCCGATCCTGTGTGGCGCCTGCCGACGAGTCCGACGATGCCTATGGAGCAAGGGCACGCCAGGCTGTGTTACAGTGCGTAAGATCGCGTCCGCGCGCGCATCTACGTTTTGCCGCAAAGAGCGAAATGGATTATTCCGATGCGCCAGACACAAGCCCTGCTCGTCATTGCCGACATCAGCGGCTACACCCGCTTTATGAAGCTGCACGCCACCAGCCTGCTGCACGCCGAGGAGATCATCACCGAGCTGCTCGAAGCGGTCATCGATGGTATGGAATATCCGCTCATGATCGCTAAATTGGAGGGCGATGCGGTGTTCATGTATGCCGAGGTGCCGACCGGACAGGAACGCCCGGCTGCGGACAGCCTCCATGTCCAGATCAATCGCATGTTCACCGGCTTTTACACCCGCTCACAGGCGCTGGTCGGCTCCCGGCATGGCTGCTTCTGCGAAGCCTGCACCCATATCGCCGATCTCAAGCTCAAGATGATCGTGCATTACGGCACCGTCGCCATCAAGCAAATTCGCGGCTTCACCGAGATCGCCGGGGCAGAAGTGATCCTGCTGCACCGCCTGCTCAAGAACAGCGTCCAGTCGCGCGAGTACGTGCTGATGACGCCGGTGGCGCAGGCATTGATCGGAGATTATGAAGGGCTGACGGCGGAGCGGCGTGTCGAGCAGATCGACGATTTTGGCGCGCTGCCCGTTCATGTCTATTATCCAAAGATCAGCGTGGACGCCGCCACTGTGCCTGTGATCAGCGCGGCAGCCTTCATCGAGCGGCTGACGGCGCATACCAGGGCGCGCGCCTTCGACCAGCAGCCAGCACCGGAATTTCACCATTTACAGACGGGCAAGGTCAGCAGGGTCACAATTTTTGTCGAGACGTTCACCGTCCGAGTCATGATGCTGCTGCAATCATTGGGGATACGTACCATTAAGCAGAGTCTGTGATCCGGCACCCAGTCCCGATTTTGACCGCACGCCGAGCGATCTCGACGTGCGATTTATTTTGTACCGGATCGACCAGTTACGACCCGTGCGCCAGCAGCAGGACGATGCTGTGATCGGTCACCAGGTATTCATCGGTGGTGATCACCTGATGCCTGCCGCGCTCGCAGTAGTCGTTGGGCGTCTCCAGCGCGGTATCGACGATCCGGCTCCAGCGTTCACCGTTCGACAGCGGCGGCAGATGGAAACGCAGCGGCTGCCAGAACGAGTTGATCATCACATGCAGATAGTCGGTGCTGTGTTCGTTGCCGAGCGAGAATGCCAGCGCGCGCGATCCGCTGCTCCAGTCGGGCTGATGCAGGCGCGTGCCGTGCCAGGTGAACGCCAGCGCATTGTCTTCTTCGAGCGTTGACCAGAAGTCCTCTTCACCAAACACGCGGTGCGACTGCACGAAGTGGATCAGCCCTTTAGTGAAGCGCAGCAGTCCGGCGTGCTTCTCGGTCAGTGTCCAGTCGAACCAGCTGATGGGATTATCCTGACCGTAGGCGTTGTTGTTGCCGTGCTGCGTGCGTCGGACTTCATCGCCCATCAGGATCATCGGTGTACCCTGCGCGATCAGCGTCAGCGTCAAAAAGTTGCGCACCTGACGGGCGCGCAGCGCCTCGATCTTCGGATCGGTCGTCTCGCCTTCCGCGCCGCTGTTCCAACTATTGTTGCTGTCGTCGCCGTCGCGGTTGTCCTCGCCGTTGGCATCGTTGTGCTTGCCGTTGTACGACACCAGATCGTTGAGCGTAAAGCCGTCGTGACAGGTGATGAAGTTGATGCTGCGGTTGATGGCGCGGTTCCCCGTGCCGTACAGATCGGGGCTGGCGAGGATGCGCGTCGCCAATGCCGAGACCATGCCGCTTTCGCTCTTCATGACCTTGCGCACGTCGTCGCGGAATTTGCCGTTCCATTCCGCCCAACGGTGTCCGATGAACGATCCGACCTGATACAGACCGCCTGCATCCCACGCCTCCGCGATGATCTTGGTGCCCGCCAGCACCGGGTCGGACTCGATCTCCCACAGGATCGGCGGATTCGCCAGCGGACTGCCATGCTCGTCGCGTGACAGCACGGCGGCGAGGTCAAAACGGAAGCCGTCTACGTGCATCTCCGACACCCAGTAGCGCAGACTGTCCATGATCAGACGGCGGACGATAGAGTGATTGGCATTGAACGAATTGCCGCACCCAGAATAGTTCATGTAATAGCGGTTGTCCGGCGCCAGGATGTAATAGGCGCGATTTTCGAAGCCGCGATAGCTCATCCAGGGACCGTTTTCGTTGCCCTCGGCGGTATGGTTGTACACCACGTCGAGGATGACCTCGATCCCGGCTTTGTGCAGCGCCTTGACCATATCGCGGAATTCATTGACGGCTGCCAGCGGATCGCCGCCGGTGGCGTAGGCACTGTGCGGGGCGAAAAAAGCGAACGGCGTGTATCCCCAGTAATTTGCGTGCGCGCTGAACGGCTTGTCCTGTGGGTCGAACTGTTGAATCGGCAGCAGCTCGACCGCGGTGATGCCCAGTGTTTTCAGATACGGTATTTTTTCAATCAGTCCCAGGTACGTGCCACGCAGCTCTGGCGTCACGCCCGACGACGGGTCTTTGGTGAACCCGGCGACGTGCATTTCGTAGATCACCGAGCGGGTGTAGGGGATTTGCAGCGGACGATCGCCGTCCCACTGGTACTCGCTGGTGCCGACGACCACACCCTTGATCGCGGTGGCACAGTTGTCCTCACCGTAGCGGGTGGCGGCGCCGCGATCCCAGTCATCCATGATGATGGCACGCGCATACGGATCGACCAGCACTTTCGAGCCGTCGAAGCGCAAGCCCGCCTCTGGATTCATGGCGCCATGCACCCGGTAAGCGTAACCCTGACCCGATTTCAAACCGGGCACGAACATATGCCAGTAGTAAAAAGTCTTGTTGCGTTTTGGATCAAAATGGATCACGCGCGCGGGTTTGTCGTAGACGCCATGATCGAACAGCAGCAGATCGACCCCCTCGCAATTTTTCGAGAAAATGCTGAAATTGACCCCATCAGGATAGACGGTCGCGCCGAGCGGAAAGCTGCGTCCTGGCTGCGCTTTAGCTGCCATGTATGAGACTCCCTATGCTGATCGGATGAGCGGTTGCCGGATACTATAACCTCAAAGAGTTAAACTACCACCAAGTCAATCATCGAAATGGCGCGAGATCCCCCCGCCTTCAGGCGTGGGGATGCTTACATTTCAGCCGATTATCCCGATCAACCGCGCGGCGATGCCCCGGCGCGCACCGCCGACCAGACCGCCACGCGCAGCAGTCCGTAGGTCATGGCGAGCGTGAGCGCACCCCACAGCGCGACCCCGCCGACATAGCTCAGGCGCGCCGCTTCATCCATCGGCGTGAAGGTGAACAGCAAGCCGATCAGACCACTGTCGAGCGTGGTCAGCAGCGTCCCGGCCAGCAGCGCCAGCAGCATGTCGTTTTCCGTACTGAACGAAAAAACTGGCGTGAGGACGCAGAAAAGGGCAAAGACACTCAGCACTACCACCACCTGCAAGCCGCCGAGCAGCCGCGATGCCGCCGTCTCGCTGGCGACCCAACTGCTTGCCACCATGCCATAGGCAGCGAACAAAGCAGTAGACAGCACAGGTGCCAGTATCAGCGCGATCACCACCGTCAGCAGCACGCCGATCGAGGCGTTTTCGGGCAGCAGTCCGCGCCACCTGCCGACGGCGATGATCCAAACCCACAGGATCGGGCGCAGCAGCAGCGTGGTTCGGTGCCGCCGCAGTAGCAGCAGCACGACGGCAGCCCATTTACCCCACACGATCCGACGCGCGTCGATACCGGTCAGGATCAGCGCTTCCCAGGTGCGTCCTTGTTTTTCGCGCGCCAGCGTGGTCGAGGTCAGGCGTGGCGCGATCCCAGTCATCAGCGCGGTTTGTATCAGCACCAGCCCCACCGCCGCCATCGCGCTCAACTCGACGATCTGGATGAAGGCGCGCTCTACGTCCCCGACTGAGATAGCAGACGGCAGCAGACGCGCGATCGGCACGGCGAAATTGATGGCGATCATGGCGACCAACCCGCCGAATACGACCGCCAGCAGCAGCCACGACAGCCGCAGCTGCCGCCCGATGCCCGTGCGCAGCAGATGACGACCTTCCGCCCCTGTCAGCGGATTTTCGACGACGAGACGGCGCGTGATCGGCAGGCGTTCCAGATCGAAAATACGGTTGAACAATGTCCTACCCTTTTTCTATACTCGTTGCTGCACACTGTCTATTCGACACCAAGGATGATCGCATGACGCCCGTATTTTCTTCCGATATCGAACGTCCGACGCTGGATACAGCGTTGAAATTCACCGCCGACGATCTGGCGCGCAATCGCGCGGGCAGGTTGAGCGACTCGCAGACCGCGCGATTGCAGATGACCTGGCGGCTGATGCGGACAGTCGTGATCGTCGGCTTGCTCGCCGTCGGACTGTTTGCGACCGTTTTTCTGTATTTTGGCGGCGAGACAGGCAATCTCTCACTGACGATCGTCGGCGTCGGACTGACTCTGCTCAACGCAGCGATCATGGGCGTCGGCGCCAATCGTTATCTGCGCATCCAGCGTGATCTGCGCGAGGGCGTAGTCGGCGTGCTGGAGGGCACGCTGCGCCATACTATCCGCATCAATCGCAGCGCCAAGACCTATATCCTCGATGTGGGCGGCGAACGACTGGTCGTGCCGCGTGACCTGTTCAACGCCTTCGAGGAAGGCGCGCCGTACCGACTGTACCGCGCACCTTACACGAAGATTCTGTTTTCCGCCGAACGGGTGTAGGGCGCCAGGATGTCCCGTTATGTTCGCCGCGCTTCCGCCAGCTCGATCGCGGTCAGCAGATTTTCCACGCCCGTCGTGAGGTCCCCTGTGAGGTGCAGCCGCAGCGCACGGCGCCCACGCGCCACCAGCGCCTCCAGGTCACCGGCGGCTTGCGCGGCGATCAGCGTCTCAAAACCAAAGGGGCTGTCAGGAATCGGCAGCGGCTCATGATCGGCGGTGATCTGGATATACAGCCCGTTGTTGGCACCGCCTTTGTGCAGTTGACCAGAGGTGTGCAGGGCGGCGGGTCCAAATCCGATCGTGACCGCGCGCTTGGTCACGTGACGGATGCGGCGCCGCACCTCGTCCAGCTTGGCGGCGATCGCCTCGGTCTGCGGCAGATAGGCGAGCAGCGCCAGATAATCCCCGGCGCTGGTGGCATTGAACTGTGCCGCCAGCATGTTGACGAGCGTGTGTTCATACTGATGCTGATCGCAGAGCGCATCCAGCATTTTTGCCATGCGCGCATCGGCGTAGAGCGCGATCCCGTCGGCAACGATGGTTGGCGATGGGACGACGTTGTAGGGCGTGTGCAGCAGTCGCGCGGTGTTGACCTTGCTCTCCGCGACATTGGGTTCATCGAACGGGTTGACACCCAGCAGACGTCCGGCGATGGCGGTAGCATACGACCAGCGGAAAAATTCGCCGCCGAGCGCGTAGGCGTCCTGCAGATGCAGAATGACGACTGGGTGCCCTGCCTGTTTGAGCGCGGTCATGCCGGCGTCGAGATCGTCGTTGGCGTCGCCGTCCACACGCAGATAGATGAAGAGGCGATCGGACGAGTAATCGTGCGGCTTACCGACGGTGGCGCCGACGATTGGCAGCAGCCCTTTACCATCCTTGCCCGTGCTTTCCGCGATCAGACCTTCTACCCACGCGCCAAATTTGCCGACCGATGGACTGCAATGCAGCGTCACCTTGTCGCGTCCTGCTTTGCCCAATGTTGCCAGGATCGCGCCGAGCCAGATACCGGGGTGTTGTTCTGCCGGGATGGTCGCACTGCACGCGACGCGCATCCGATCGGCGCTCGCGGACAGCAGCTTGAAGCTGATCCCCAACAGCGCTGCGGGGACGAGACCAAAATAGCTCATGGCGGCATAGCGACCGCCTACATCCTGCGGATTATTGAACACGTCCAGGAAATTACGTTCGCGCGCCTCGGTATCCAGCCGCGTCCCGGCGTCGGTGATGGCGATGAAGCGCGCACCATCCCCTCCAGTTTTATCGTAAAAATAACGGTAGAGCGCGTCGGTCTCGCTGGTCGTGCCGCTCTTGCTGGCGACCACGAACAACGTCCGTGCCAGATCGATCTGGTCTTCGACGGCGCGAATGGCGGCAGGAGCAGTGCTGTCGAGCAGGAAAAAACGCGGCGTACCGGCGCTGAAAGCGTGATGCAGCACATCCGGCGCGATCCCGCCGCCGCCCATGCCCAAGACCACGACCGCATCCAGCGATGGAGTCCAAATGCGGTCTGCCAGCGCCTGCAGTCGATCCAGGTCGATCGCTTTGCCCAGGTCGATCCAACCGAGGCGCTCGTGAATCAGCGCCATCACAGGCGGACTATCTTTCCACAGGCTGCCATCGCGGTTCCACAGCCGACCGTTGGCGTGATCGGCGCTCAGTTCTTTGATCGCGGCGGCGACCGCATCGGCGTACATGCCCAGCGTCACTTCCTGCTGACGAATCACGCCCGTGCGCAGCACGTCGCGCTTCGCCTCGACCTGTTCGAGCAGGCTGTGAAACGACTCGACGAACGACTCGACACCATCGAGCTGAAGCTGTGCCGTCACTGTGTCCAGCTCGATGCCGACCTCAGCCAGCATATCCATCACCTGACTGGCGTCGTCGTGGTTCTGATCGAGCGTCGCCGCGACGGTGCCATGATCCTTGAACAGCCTGAGCGTGTCTGGCGGCACGGTATTGACGGTATCGGCGCCGATCAGACTGTCGAGATAGAGCGTATCGGGGTAAGCGGGATTTTTGGTGCCCGTCGATGCCCACAACAGGCGCTGTACCATCGAGCCTGCTGCACTGAGCGCAGCAAAGCGTTCGCCGTAGAAGATGTCTTTGAAACGGCGGTAGGCGACTTTGGCATTGGCGATCGCCGTCTTGCCTTTGAGATTGTTGTTGAAGGTGACTCGCCCCACGTCACCGCGCATCTGCGCGGCGCGGATGTTGCTGTCCAGCATCCGATCGACGGCGCTATCGATGCGGCTCAGGAAAAAGCTGGCGACCGAGGCGATGTTTCGCACATCGCCGCCCGCCGCGTGGCGCCGTTCCAGTCCGTTGATGAACGCTTCCACGACCTGCAGATAGTTATCGACGCCAAAGATCAGTGTGACGTTGATATTGATCCCGGCGGCGATCGACTCTTCGATCGCTGAAATGCCAGCGGGAGTCGCTGGAATCTTGATCATCGCGTTCGGACGATTCACGAGCGCAAACAGGCGTTTCGCCTCGTTCGCCGTTGTCGCGCTGTCGTCGGCGATCAGCGGGGATACTTCCAGGCTGACATAGCCATCTTTGCCGCCCGTGCGGTCGTAGATCGGACGCAGCAGATCGAGGGCGTGCTGAATGTCCTCGATCGCCAGTCGCTCGTAAATGTCGTAGGGATCGAGCTCCAGCAGCGTCATCAGCGCGTCGTCATAATCGCTGCTGGCGCCGATCGCCTTCTGGAAAATCGTTGGGTTCGAGGTGATGCCCAACACGCCATCCTGATCCAGCATCCGTTGCAATTCGCCGCTGGTGATCAGACTGCGGCGGATATTGTCGTACCAGATACTTTGTCCGTACTGTTGCACTTCGACGGGCGGATTGCCAGTCATCGCGTAAGCTCCTTAGAGAGAAACGGATTGAAAACGTTGTTTTGGCACAAGTAGGCTATCACATCACACCATCTTTACCTTTTTTTGCTGTCCTGACAACCGGCTGCACTTTACGGGGTCATTATTGCCAGTATGTCGTCGGCGATTCTGCTCGCCTCCTGGTAATTGTTTTCTTCTATGTATTGGCTGAGTAAAAGCACGAGCGCCTCAATTTCCGCTTGTCGGCTTGGATTCTGTGGTATCCACGTCGGAAGCTGTGTCTGGATGAGCTGCATCCTGTTGGGTAAATCCGGGAACACATAATACCCCTCGACGAGTACATCTCCGCCAAGAAACCGGCGATACGCGCGGATCGAATCGGTTGTTTCGGCTGCTGTGCGGAATGGATTTCCACTTGTCTCTAACCCAACCCCCCAACCAAAAATGTTCGCCAGCGCCGCACCATGATTGAACATCTGCGCCAGATACGTTTCCATGCTGCCGCCGCTCGTCAGAAGTGCCGGGTAAATATTTGTGCCTTCAGCCGATGCCCAGGCTGGATTGTCGTGCTGCGCCAGCTCGCCGTAAAGCTGTTCCATCAGCCCCGGCTGCGGATAGGTGCTGAATCCAGGCTGGTAGTGCGCTCCAAAGGTGATGGACGGCGGCGCGAACTGATTGACCTGTGAATAGCTGAGTACAGAGTCGTCCGTCCTGTTTTCGTAAGTCTGTCTGGAGGTGACTGCGGTATGCGCGTAGATTTTCTCTGGATCGACGCCTGCCTCGGCTATTCCCTCTGCCCAAAGCGCGATAAACGTCTGCACCACCTGCTCACGCTCACGATCCATGTCCTGGGGGGGCTGCTCTCGGCTGAAGCCGAGATGAGTCAAGGCGCAGTAGCCGAGATACGCATCGGTCGCATAATCACGACCGATCTGGGTTTCCCATCCGACGATGACCCCCGCGAACAATTCTGGCGCGCCCTGTGCTTCAAGGGTGGCAATCCCTTCATTGACAGCGACGCCGATTACATCGTGTGCGAGATGGCGAACTGCCCTTTGAATGGCAGGACTGTTGAAACACATCTGCGGGGCTATCCGTATGGGTTCCGCACCCCAGTCCAGCCTTCTGCCTGTGTTCGGTGTCCCTTCCCAGTCCAGCCACTCGACATTCGCAGGGTCTCGCCCTAAATCGGCGCGCCGCGCCCAGAACATGGAATCGTCGATGTGAAAGCCGACGGCGATGTCCTGCTCGCGCGCGATTCTGAAGGCATCCCGGATCATCTGCCGCAACTGCGAGTCGGTGTGATCGAACGCCAGCGGTCCAATCATGAATGCGAGCTTCGTCTCTGTCTGTCCGGTTGTACCAATTTCCTCAATGAGTCGCTGGACAAAGCGGCTCATCTCGTCTTTATCTGGCGGTGGCGATAACGGATTGCTGCCCGATCCCCCTATTGGCACGCTGGTATCAGAAGTACCTGTGAACATTTGGAAAGCGAGATACCGTGTCGCTGATCGCTGCTGGGAGGCTGCAAACCCCTGGAAACCAAACACGAGTCCAAGCCCGACAATGCCAAACACAACCCGTACATGTGACGTAGCCATTTGCCGCCTGCTTCGCCTGCTGATAGCAAGGCACTACTCCAACGGATTACGGTATGTGTTTCTCCAATGCCTGCACCATCTCGAAACGGCGGGCATAGCGTGCCTCGTCGCTGGGTGTGGCATGGATGAAGGCGGTCGCCAGCTCTTCCGCGACCGCCGTCCCGACCACGCGCGCCCCGACCACCAGCACGTTCATAAAGTCGTGTTCGACCCCCTGATGCGCGCTGTAGGTGTCATGGCAGATGGCGGCATAGATGCCCGGAATCTTGTTGGCGGCGATCGAGACGCCCACGCCGCTGCCACAGGTCAGGATGCCGCGTTCCGCCCGCCCGTCCAGGATGGCGGCGCCGACCGCCTTTGCCGCATCCGGGTAATCGGTGCGCTGTGCCGCCGAGTCGGTGCCGAGATCGATCACCTCGTGCCCCTGCGCGGTCAGAAATTCGAGCAGGTGCTGTTTGACGGGAAAGCCCGCGTGATCCGACGCTAATGCCAATTTCATCAGGTTATGCCTTTTGTCTATGTGGACGCATCGTTATGCGTCCCTGCACGATATACACACGTTCAGCCGCGTGTCACCACCGACCGCGCCGCACTCACCACCGCTTCGGCAGTCAGACCATATTCTGCATAAATGCGCTGATAGGGAGCGCTGGCGCCAAATTTATCGACGCCGATAGCGATGCCGTCGGCGCCGACATAGCGATACCACGCCAGCGTCACACCTGCCTCGATGCTCACCCGCGCGCGGATGTGCGGGGGCAGCACCGCGTCCCTGTAAGCCTGCGATTGCTCCTCGAAACGTTCCCAGCAGGGCAGCGACACCAGCCGCGCGCGGACATTTTCCGCCATCAGCGTCTTGTAGGCGGCGTGGGCGATGTGGACTTCGCTGCCCGACGCCAGCAAAATTACCTCAGGCTCACCCTCGCCGTCTGCGACGACATAACCGCCGCGCGCCGTCCCGGTGAAGATCGCCTCGACGCCGCCGTCCAGACCTTCGCCCGTCAGTACGGGCAAATTCTGGCGCGTGAAGATCAGCACGCATGGCTTGTCCGCCAGCATCGCCTCGCGCCAGGTGGCGGCGGTCTCGTTGGCGTCGGCGGGGCGCCAGGTATACAACTGCGGGATCAGGCGTAACGCGGTGACGTGTTCGACGGGCTGATGGGTGGGTCCGTCCTCGCCTAAGCCGATGCTGTCATGGGTGAAGATGTACAGCGGCTTGATGCCCATGAGCGCGCCCAGACGGATGGCGGGACGCATATAATCGCTGAATTGCAGGAAGGTGGCGCTGTAGGGCTTGATGATGCCGCCGTGCAATGCCAGTCCGTTGACGATCGCACCCATCGCGTGTTCGCGCACACCGAAACGGATGTTGCGAGCGGCAGGCTGGTGGTGTCCGGTATTTTCCGCGCCCTTGATCAGGGTGCGCGTGCTGCCGGCGAGGTCGGCGTCGCCGCCGATGAAGGTGGGGACGTGGCTGGCGATCGCGTTCAGCACCTCACCGCTGACGACGCGCGTCGCCAGCTCTTTGCCAGCGCCGTAACGGGGGATGTCGGCATCCCACCCTTCACCGAGTTCGCCGCGCAGGGCGCGCTCGAATTCGGCGGCGAGTGCGGGAAAGGCGGCGCGGTACGCCACGAGTCGATCGATCCAGGCACTTTCCGCAGCGGCGCCCGCATCGACGGCGCCGCGCATGTGTTCGAGCGCCTCACCAGGGACGTAAAAATCCTCGTTCGGGAAGCCGTAAAATTCTTTCACCAACGCGATCTCGTCTCTGCCCAGCGGCGCGCCGTGCGACTCGCTGGTGCCGCCCTTGTTGGGGCTGCCATAGCCGATGATCGTGCGGATTTCGATGATCGATGGCTGCTCGGTGACCGCTTTCGCCTCCTGAATGGCACGGTCGATCGCCTCGACATCGTTGCCGTCTTCCACGCGCAGCGTGTGCCAGCCATAGGCGCGGTAGCGCGCCAGCACATCCTCGGTGAAGATCATATCGGTGCCGCCGTCGAGAGTGGTATCATTGCTGTCGTACAGATAGATCAGCTTGCCCAAGCCCCACTGACCCGCCAGCGATGCCGCTTCCGCGGAAATGCCTTCCATCAGGTCGCCGTCGCTGACCAGCGCATAGGTATAGTGGTCGATCACGCTGTGCCCAGGACGGTTGAAATGGTGCGCCAGATATGCCTCTGCCAGCGCAAAGCCGACCGCGTTCGCCGTCCCCTGACCGAGGGGACCCGTCGTCGCCTCGACGCCCGGCGTGAGATGATACTCCGGGTGTCCGGCGGTGATACTGTCCCACTGACGGAAATTCTTCAGGTCGTCGAGCGAGACCTCATAGCCGGTCAGGTATAGCAGCGCGTAGATCAGCATCGAGCCATGTCCGGCGCTTAAAATGAAGCGATCGCGGTTGCTCCAGTGGGGATTACGCGGGTTATGGTGCAGATGGCGCGTCCAGAGCGTGTACGCCGTGGGGGCAGCGCCCATCGGCAGACCAGGATGTCCGCTGTTCGCCTTTTGCACGGCGTCGATCGCCAGAGTCCGAATAGTATTGATCGCCAGAGTTGGTAAGTCGTTAGGCACGGTCATTTTCCTTTGCGGATGGGTGGAGATGATGACGACGCTGGAGAAACCGAGTCAACTAATTCGTCGAATTATAACACGCCGCTCACGCTGGCGGCGTCGATCCTACGTTAAGATAGATACGTTTGTGTGCCAACGTGTGCCGATTGGAACATCGCGGCTCTACCATGCGTATACCGTTGTAGGTGATCTATGACGGGACATGCGCATCTCGATCAGATCGGCAGCGAAAGGGCGTTCGCGCTTGGCAATCCTGGAATTCCTGACTTCTAACGCATGGCAACTCGTCGCGGTTGGCGCGCTGTTCGCTGGCTTGAGCGCGATCAATGCGCTGCTCAAGACGATCCTGCGCCGTCATAAGACGGGTTACTTTGATCTGGCGCTGCTACTGCTGGCAATCCTGCCCCCTTTTGCAGCGCTGCTGGCGACCTACAATGCCGAGATACCCGATACCAGCATCGCGCCGATCGCGCTGCTGCTGGCTGGGGGGATCGCGGTCGTATACCTCTTGATCACCATTTTAGAATTCTTCCGCCAGCAGCGCTTGCGCGGCTCGCGTGGGCTGCTCGGACTGTCCGGGGCGATATTTTTGGCGATCTCGACCTTCACGCTGCCATTCATATGGGCATACACCGCGTTGAATGCCGAACCGCAGTCGGTCGCCGGGGCAGCCACATCCACCCCATCGGACGGCGAAGACCCTATCGTGGTGGCGGGGACGCCGACCGGGACACCAGACGCCGAACAGCGTTTTGCCAATCTGTTCCGATCGATCCTGACTTATGCCGCCGATACGACCGGGTTGGGGGTGATCGCCATCATCGATCAGTTGGAGTCTGGTACATCTTTCGCCAGGATCGTCATCGACAACGGCGGCGATCTTGAACTGGTCATCGATCAGATCGCCGTCATCATGCGCCAGATATTGCGCGACGCCACTGATGCCGGACAGGTCAACCCGGTTCAGGCAGCGCTGGCATTGAGCCAGATGGAGACCTTCATCCGCTTCATGGTCAACAGCGATATCACCGGGTTGGGCGATCGTATGGGCGGCGGTACGCCCGACCCGGAAGGCACTCGTCCGAGCCTGCGGGCGCTGTTCGAGACGCCGACAGCCGGTGCCGCTACCGCGACGGCGACGGGCACGACAGCCGCCGACGATGCGACTGTGACCCCGACGGTGCCAGCGACCAACGCGCCGAATCGCGTGCCGACCACGACCCCGACAGCGAGCCCAACGGCACCGTCTACGCCCAGTCCGCGTCCGGCGCAAAATACGCCTACGCCATCCGCGACCCGTTTCACATTTTCCACGCGCACGCCGCTGCCGACGCTGACCCCGGTCACGCCGTGTTTAGCATCGGTCGAGTACAACCTGCGGCTGCGATCCGCGCCGACCCTGGAAGGGGAAACGCTGGCTGTGATTCCGTTTGGGACGACGGTCGAGCTGTTCGCGCGTGGCGGACTGTCCAGCACGACCGCGCCGGATGCTTTCTGGTGGCAGGCTGAATACGATGGACTGCAAGGCTGGCTCGATGGGCAGTACATGATCGTCAGTCGGGCGTGCGCCGCGCTGCCGACGGTGGTCACGCGATGAATGACAGGGACGGCGTGACAGCAGAGGCGATCGCCGCGCGTCTGGTCGGCGCGCATCGTGCCGGGGAGCGGGTCGGCGTGATTACCGATATCGACGGCACGATCAGCCGGATCGCCCCGTCGCCTGATGCCGCCATCGTCGATCCGATCTGCCGCGCGGCGCTCGCCAGCCTGAGCGGACGCCTGACCCTGGTGGCGGCGCTGACCGGGCGCGCCGCGCTCGACGCCCATCGCAAGGTCGGACTCGACGCGCTGGTCTACGTGGGCAATCACGGCTACGAATGCTGGACAGCAGGCACGATCGCCTATATCCCCGGCGCGAACGCGGCGCGTCCGGCGTTGCAACGGGTGATCGCCGCGATCGCGCCGCTGCTGCTGCCAGGGATGCTGATCGAGGACAAAGGCGCGACGCTCTCGATCCACTACCGCGCGGCGGTCGATTCCACCGCGGTCGAGTCGATGTTTGCGCCGCTGATCGCGCGTCTGTGCCGCGAAAACGGACTGAGCCAGTTCGCCGGACGCAAGGTGTTCGAGGTGCGCCCGGCGCTGCAGGTCGATAAAGGCACGGGTCTATCGGCGCTGGTAGAGGATTATGCGCTGACAGCCTGTGTCTTTTTGGGTGACGACGTGACCGATGTGGACGCGATGCGAGTCACGGCGCATTTGCGCGCCGACTCGCGCTGCGAATCCTACGCCATCGGCGTCACCGCCGCCGACGGGGAGACGCCTGCCTCTGTGCTGGCGTCCGCCGATACACTGGTGGTCGGCGTGGAGGGCGTCGCGGACTGGCTGACCGATCTCTCCCAGGCGATCAGTGCCTCGTGAACCTGGCGCTGAAACCAGGTCTGCACCGTGCTGCCCTTCACCTGCTCGCGCAGCGCATCGGCATGACGAAAGCGTTCGTCGCGCGGCATCGACAATGCCTGATGCAGCGCTTCGGCTGTGTTATGCACATCGTAGGGCGAGATTGTCAGCGCGTGCGCCCCTAATTCAAACACCGCGCCCGCGTTTTCCGACAGCACCAGCACCCCGCCGCGCTCGTTGATCAGCGCGCCTTCTTTGGCGACCAGGTTCATCCCGTCGTTGATCGGGTTGACCAGCAGCACATCGTACAATTCCAGCGCGGCGATCGCGCGGGCGTAGTTGCTGCCGATGATCAGGCGCGTGGGTTCCCACAATTCATCGCTGTAGGTGGCATTGATCATGCCTGCTTCCGCCATCACCGACGAAAGATAATCGCGGTAATGCTCGACCTCCAGGCGTGACGGCACCAGCAGCCCCAGCATTTGCACCTTGCCGCGATACTCAGGATGTGTCTCTAAGAGCGTGCGAAATGCGAGTAAACCGCGCAGAATATTCTTACTCGGTTCTATCCGATCGATGCGCAGGATCAGTCGATTGACGCCGATCGACTGCAACAACTGATGTTTGTGCAGGCGGGTACTGGTCTCATCCCTGAGCGCCTCGACTTTTTCCACGTCGATCGAAATCGGATAGGCGCGCGCCTCGATGGTGCGTCCGCGATGTGCGAGCGTGGTGCGGCTGCCGTAGGCGTGCGCGTCGGGCAGGTAAAAGCGGCAGGTCTGCACGAAGTTGAAAGCGTCGCGCTCGGTCTGAAAGCCGATGCGATCGCTCGCCAGCAGCCCGCACAAGAGGGGCGTGCGCATCCCTTGGGGCAGCATCTGCCACACATCCGGCCCGGGCCAGGGAATATGGATGAAAGGCTGAATCTGCACCCGCCCCCCAAAATGCGCGCGCAGCATCTCCGGCAGCAGATACAGATGGTAATCCTGGGGGAAGATCAGGATCGGCTGGTCGGTGTCGGGAATGGCGGCGATGATGGTATCCGCGAACTGGCGATTGATCGCGACATACCCCTCTTCCCAGGCGCGCCAGGTGTCGGCGGTGATGATCGGCTCGCGGATGCCGTCCCACATCTGATGCTGGATGAACCACAGCAGCGGATTGGCGATCTGATTGTAATACATGCGATAGCGACGCCGATTCGGGATCAGCATCCGCAGACGTATATCCTCCAGCTCGACCGTGCCGCCGTCGTGGGCGCGCGTCCAGGCGGCATCGTCTTTGTTGAGCGCGGCGGCGATCCACAGCACGTCGTTGTTGGCTGCCAGCGCTGCCAATGCCGTCACCAGTCCGCCCTCGCCGCGCTGTGTGCTGAATGTGCCGTCGTCTTTACGACGAAAGCTGTAAGGACCTCGATTGGAGGCGATGACGATCAAGGGTTCAACCGTGTTGTCAGGCGGACCATGTTCAGTCTGCATCAGAGCGTGTCCTCGCAAGCAAATTTCGACCAGTGCCAAGAAATTAGCGCAGCAGACGAGTCCAACCATGTGCCGATCGGGGGATATTTTGCGCGCGTTCAGCATTCGCTCACACAATGTTTGTACAATTTGGAACAATCCAAATAATACGGTGCGACAGAAAAGAGACGGGCTATGATCCGCTATATCGTTGTAGGTCTGATCGTGCTGGTGGTGGTGATCGCCGGGTTCAGCGCTATCGGCGGGCAGAGCGCGCCGACCGAGAGCGGAGCGGTGCTGCTGCGCGGCAGCAGCGACCTTGCTGCCTTCACGCGCGCGATCGATCCCTGGGACTGGCAGTTTCCGCGCGACTTTGGCGCGCATCCTGATTTTCAGACCGAGTGGTGGTATTACACGGGCAATCTGACTGCCGACGACGGACGGCGCTTTGGCTACCAGTTCACGATCTTTCGGCGCGCAATCACGGGCGACAGCGCTCAGACCGACTCCGAGTGGCGGACAAATCAGATTTACATGGCACATTTCGGGGTGTCGGACATCGGCGGCGCACGCTACTTTCACGACTCGCGGCTGATGCGCGGCGGCGCCGATCTCGCCGGGGCGACGGTCGATCCAATGCTGCGGGTGTGGCTCGAAGACTGGTCGATCGACGGGCTGAACGCCGACGCCAGCCAGTCGCGCATCACGGCGGCGATGGATGATGTGGCGCTCGATCTGACTCTGACCCAGGTGAAGCCGCCCGCGCTGCAAGGCGACCAGGGCTTGAGCGCTAAGAGTGCCGAACCCGGCAATGCCAGCTACTACTATTCACTGTCGCGGCTGCCGACCGAGGGCACCATCATAATAGACGGTGAGACTCTGACCGTCAGCGGGGATACCTGGAAAGATCACGAATTCAGCACCAGCGCGCTCGGCGGGGACGCCTATGGCTGGGACTGGTTCGGCTTGCAGTTCGACGACGGACGCGAGCTGATGGTCGGGCAAATTCGCCTGAAAGATGGCACCAGAGACCCGTATTTCGGCGGTCTGTTGATCAATGCTGACGGATCGACCGAATATCTGCCGTCGGATGCCTTCACGATCGACTCGTCTACCACCTGGACGAGTCCGCACACGGGCGCGGTCTATCCGTCGGACTGGACGATCACGGTGACACCAGCAGCAGCGGACGCCTTCGCCTTCTCCGTCACGCCGCTGCTGGCGGATCAGGAACTGCACGGCGGCGGGATCGCCTATTGGGAAGGAGCGGTACAGCTCGACGGCGCTGTGAGCGGCTCTGGCTATGCCGAGCTCACGGGCTATGCGGACTCTCTGAACGGGCGCTTTTAGCACGACCCCGGCGTCTTTTTGGCGCTGGCGCGGACTCCGCCGCCAATCGTAGAATGGCGTGCAGAAGCACATTGGCGCCGCTGACCACATGGTGCCATTCGGTGCGCTCGTCGCGGTGGTGGCTGATGCCGCCGATCGAGGGGACGAACAACATCGCGCTCGGTGTGATGGCGCTCAGGAACTGTGGGGAATGTCCGCTGTAGCTGTAGAGCGGCATGTGACTGAGTGCCAGCGCGTCACATGCCGCCTCGATCACCCCGCGCATGTGTGGGTGCATCTCTGCCGCCGGATAGCGCGCGATCAGGCGCGGCATGACATCCAATCGAAAAGTAGCCGCGCATTCACGGGCGATGCCGACGATCATCGTCTCCATGCTGCTCAACAGGTCGGCTTTGGCGTGGCGCACCTCGACAGACAGCACAGCTCGACTGGGAATGACATTGTAGCCGCCCGGCACGACCTCGACATTGCCGCAGTTGAAGATGCCGTCGCCGTATTTCTCTCGCACCAGGTCATGCGCCCGCATGATGAACTGAGCCGCGCCGCGCAAGGCGTCTCGACGGCGATACATATCGGTGGTGCCGGAATGTCCAGCCTCACCTATGAAGGTGATTTCGTAGTTGGTGCGTCCTACAATGCCCAGCACCACCCCGATCGTCTTGTCGCCCCGTTCCAGACGCGACCCCTGTTCGATGTGCATTTCCAGATAGCCCGCCAGCTCGGTCGGATCGCGGCGCGCGTTGTAAAACTGGCTCGGCTCGATGCCGGCGCGTCCGAGCGCCGCACGAAAGGGGCCATGGTCGGCGTCGGGAGTATCCTGCAGCGCGTCGGACGCCAGCGCGCCAGCCAGCGCACGACCGCCGAACATGCCCAGGTAGCTGCCTTCGTCGTCGGTAAAGTCGATCGCCTCGACATGAAAGGGGAGATCGACGGCGTTTTCGTGCAGCACGCGCAGACATTCCAACGCAGCCAGCACGCCGATCACGCCGTCATAGTGACCGCCATTGGGCACACTGTCCAGATGTGAACCCACCAGCAGGGTGCGCGCCTTACGATTGGAGCACGAGAGGACGCCGCTGAGATTGCCGGCGTCGTCGTCGCGCACGGTCAGTCCGGCCTCCTCGATGCGCCCGGCGAACCACTGGCGCGCGGCAATGTCCGCCATCGAAAGGGAGGTGCGGCTCAGTCCACCCTCTTCGGTCAGCCCGATCGCCTGAATTTCGCGGAAATCGCTGTAGAGTCTTATTTCATCGACGCGGAGGTGCTGATATGGTTGAGGCGGGAGCAAACCAATATCCTTCCGTTGACGTTCGGTGACGTTCGGTGACGTTCTGCAGATGGCAGAGAGTGGGGAGCATTATAGTCCCATAGCGCCGAAAAATCTGGAAAGAAGTTCGCGCTGAAAATAAGAGAGGCGATCCGGTGGTGGATCGCCTCTTGGGTGAAATTCAGCGAGTCACGCATATCGGGCGTGCCAACAGCATCCAATCAAATTCAGTGAATCATGGATTCAGCACGCCCGTGCGTCGTTTGACTTATTCTGCGAACTCCGCATCACTCCGCAAGTCGCTGCGTTATGCGTCCGTACTATTGGCAGCGGTGTCATCGACAGCCAGGACAGGCGTAGTGGGTGGAGTCAGCGCCGCTGTGGGCGCGGCAGCGGGCAATGCTGCTGCTTTTGCGACCGGCGGCTTGACGATCACGCCAGCGATGATCCGCGTCACATCCGCCTGCAGCCGCGCCCGTGCATGACGCGGCGTCTCGCCAAAACGCTGACCGTAGAGCGCATAGGTGAGCTGATCAACAGCGTCACCCGTCGAGCCGATCGTCGGCGCCGACAACCACGAGTCGATCGTCACCCACTCGGTAGCATCGCAGCGCAGCAGATCGAAGCGCACCCGTGCGCCGGGCTGATTGCTCTTGACGCGGATGTCGAGCGCAATCGGCAGCATGGCAGTGCGGGTATCGCTGTGACGCACGATATCGCGCACCAGGTTGCGCGCGATCGGACGTGCGAGTCGCAGCGCCGCGCGCGGGCTGACCTTGCGCCTGCGCGCGGCACGCACCAGGCGCGAAAGATAAGTGCCGGACAGCGTGTGATGCGTCCTGGCGATTCGTCCATAGGCGTCATAACGCCCGGTACGGGCACCCGCGATACGCCAGTCTGCCAGCTTGCTGCCATCGCGCCCGACCACCAGCTTACGCGCCATCACAGACCCCGACGCACACGGCATGTCGGTCAATCCGGCACCATCGTTTTGCGCGTGTGCCTGCCACAGGTAGCGTCGCCCGTCCAGGGTGTCAGGATCGACGCGCGGCGGGGCGGGATAGGTGGGCTGCCACATGCCGAACGAGTCCGAGCGCGCACCGAGACGAAAGATCACGCGCACAATCCAGATCAGAATGACGCACAATGCCACAATCCCGCCGACAAGGGCGATTTGCAGCGGATCATCGAGATCGAGGGCGATCGGCAAGGCACTTCCTTTTCATGATGCTGTGATCTCGACTATAGACCACTTGACGCACGCTGCCAAGTCGCTTGACCGCCGCTTTGTCCACGCTGCCTCGGTGCAGCGGCGGGATCGATCGACGATGATCGATCCCGCCGCTGGTGCGCCACATCCGCTTATGGAGCACCGAATTAAACCTGACGCGATCATCACAGCGGACGCCTTGTTATCAGTCCCTGGGGCGATCGCGCCAATTCTGAATCGTTTGTCCACTAACTGTTGGAGACAGGACCGAATCGATAGACGCTGCCGCTGTAATCGACCAGATACAGCTCGCCAGCCTGATCTTCTCCAAACGAACTGATACTGTGACCGGTGTCCAGCAGCAGCGTATCCGCCCACTCACCCGCGCTGTCCCGGTAGGCAGACCACATAATACCGGAACCAAAGTCGCCGTACAGATACGCCCCCTGCCAGTCAGGGATGGCATCGCCGCGATAGACATATCCGCCTGTGACCGAGATCCCCAGCGTGTGCGAATATTCCGCGATCGGCATCACCATATCCGCGCTGCCCGCCGCGCCGCTGAACGGATGCGTGCCTTCGTACACGTTCCAGCCGAGATTGACGCCACCCTGTCCCGCCGGGATGAAATTGACTTCTTCCCAGGCGTTTTGTCCGACATCGGCGGCATACAGATCACCGGTCGCGGCGTCGAAGCTGAAGCGCCAGACGTTGCGCACGCCGTAGACCCAGATTTCCGGGCTGGCGTCAGCGCGTCCGACAAAAGGATTGTCGGCGGGCACCGCGTACCCCTCGCCGTCCGGCACATCGATATCGATGCGCGCGATCGATCCCAGCAGCGTCGTCAGGTCCTGCCCGTTATCGAATGGATCGCCGCCCGACCCGCCATCACCGAACGAGATGTACAGATAGCCGTCGGCACCGAATGCCATATGTCCGCCATTGTGATTCGGGAATGGCTGCTCGACGCGCATGATCTCGACCGCGCTGGACGGATCGGCGCGATTGGCATCGTCTGTCGAGACGTTGTAGCGTGCGACGATCGTGGTGCCGGCGTTGTCGTCGGTGTAATTGACGAAGAACAGACCGTTTTCAGCATACTGCGGATGAAATGCCAAGCCGAGCAATCCGCGCTCGGTATAGCCTTGCACGTTGACTGCTTCCTGACTGATCTGATCGGAAATATCCAGGAACGGCTGATCGAGGCGGGTATCCTGATCGAGAATCCAGATTTTGCCGCCCTGCTCGACCACGAACAGCCGAGCGCTGTCATCCCCGGCGTGGGTCAGATAGATCGGGCGGGTGAACCCATCCGCGACCTCGACCAAGCTCGCCGCGTTCGGATCGGGCGCCGCATCCCGCAAGACGGTGCTGTCCTGTGCCGTGCCGACGAACGCGCTCATCATCAGCACCAGAAAGGCGCCCATCCAGATCACCTGCTTGTTCATAACTGCCCTTTTAGCAAACATAGCTCACCTCGACCAGACTCGACCAACATTAGGATTATCGGACGCATCATGATGCGTCCCTACATCGTCTATGCAATGCAGCCTAACCGCATTTTTATAGAACCAGGGCGTAAAATCCACCCGCTTTAGCGGTGGGATATAAGCCCTTCACTTGCTTTAGCCATTTTTGATCATTGCTGTTCACTTTCATATGCGATATTTTCTGCGCAACTTACGGGCGACG
>Ga0105048_10001128_pt1 | contig 43129 bp, 37 predicted proteins | sample MAT05_FD_78382 | JGI IMG/M metagenome (GOLD analysis project Ga0105048, IMG submission 78382) | Freshwater microbial communities from Lake Fryxell liftoff mats and glacier meltwater in Antarctica - MAT-05 | ecosystem: Environmental > Aquatic > Freshwater > Ice > Liftoff microbial mat | place... | reverse complement strand
CTGCATGCGTTCGGCATGCAGCGGCCGCAGGTCGTGGAGCTGTTTGCCCCACTCCCGGCGCACGACGGCAGGCGATGCTTCGATCATCTGGCCGCGTTCGCTCGGTCCTCGTCCGTCATCCACGTGCCTCCCTCCATCTCGCCGCCGATGACCCTGAGCTCGGAGCGGATCGCCGCCTCACGGGCGGGGTGGCCGTCGGGGTGACCGCTATCGGTGGCCGCTCGTTGCAGGCGACGGTTCACTGTGTCGTATGCAGACGTGCTGTGGACGGAGCCAGTCCCGTCACTGCGCGTACCGTGATACCCGGCGCAACCCCTTTCATGGCCGCCTGCGTCCACGTTGGCCTTTGTCCGGCCCATCAGCCGTGCGCCGTTCTCGGCCTCGTCGAGACCGATGTTGTTGTCCTCCAGCAATGTACGCGCGCTGTCGGCGGCGCCGCGCTCGTGTTCGCGCGGAACGATATGGTGCGCCTGGTGCTCGGTCTGGATCGGCCGCCGGTTGACGGGGTCGCTCGCCATGCTGGCGGCGAGGTCTTCCGTGACAGCCGATATGGTGAGCCCGAGGGGGTCTACGTAGCCGTTCGGGTTGGGCACGTAGGCGAAGGGGTTTAGCCCTCCGGCGACGCCCAGCGGGTCGGCGCTGATGTAACGCCCGGTTTCGGCGTCGTAGTACCGGTGACGGTTGTACGAGAGCCCGGTCTCTTCGTCCTCGTATTGACCTTGGAAGCGAATGTTGGTCGTAGCGGGCGACGCGCTGTCAGGCGCGCCCTTTCCCCAGGTGCTGCGCTTCAGTCGCGCGACGACGACGCCACGCGCGTCGACCAGCTCTTCTGGTGTTCCGGCGAGATCGTTCACGTAGTGGAGCCAAGGCCCTTCTTCGCGCACGCCTTTGTGCACCATCACGTCGCGCTGCGCTTTTGGCACGGCGCCGTCGAAACAGTAGGTTCGCTCCGAGACGATGTCCTTTGTCGAGCGGATTTCGTGAACCAACGACGCCGCATCCCACACGAAGCGCGTACTCACGGCACCCGCGCGGTCCTGCTTGCGGGCCGGCACCACCCGCTTCGCGAGTCGCCGAAAGAACGCGTCGTAGACGAACTCGACGCGCGTCTTGTCCGGTCGCAGCACCGACTTCAGCGTGCCTTTGCTGCTCCAGTTGTATACCCAACGCTGCGATGAGCCATCAGGTGAGCGCCGCACTTTTTGCGTGAGGCGGCCGTCCCCGTCCCAGGTGTACTCGACGCCGCCACGTTCGACCAAGCGCTGCTTGGCATACTTGCGCGGTACCGCGTTGGGGCCTGCCTCGTGCATGTTGCCGCCGGGGTCGAAACGGAAGCTCTCACCATCGCCGCGCTCGGGCCTGCGCTCGAGCAGCTGACCGACGGTGTCGTATTCGTAGGTCACATTGCCATCCGCCAGCGTCCAAACGTCGAGCAGATCGCCCTGGCCCGAATAGCGATAGACCTTGTCGATGCCAGCCGTGGAGCGGCGGGCGCCAACCCAGGCAGGCTCGCCGTCGCCGACGGCGATGGCGCTCGCGCCAGCTGCCCGCACCCGCCGTTCGGTCAGCCGGCTGCGATTGTCGAACACGTCCTCCATCAGCCCGCCCGCCCCGAGGCTCTGATGGGTGATGCGGCCCAGGAGGTCGCGCGTGTAGTCGATCTCGAGCGAGCCATCGATGAGGTCCCGCGCGCGCGTGCCGGCGCTGTCACGTTGGATATCGAGCGAGTGCTGGAGCGATGTGGAGCGGCCCATCGGCAAACCGGCGAGATCGAAGGAGCGCCGAATCGTGTGTGCAACGCCGTCGACGATCTGCGTCTCGCCGACGCACAACCCGCGCGGGTCGCGCTCGAACTCGGTGCGGGTGCCGCCACTCTTGGCGACGATGAGACCCCCAGTGGCGTTGTACGCGAAGGTTTCGCTGAGCCCGTCCGCGTAGCTGCGCTCGATCAGCTGACCGAGCGCGTCGTATTCGAATTTGGTCTTCTCGTGTGCGCCGTTGACGACCTCGGCCAACTGCCCGCAAGCATCGTGCTTGTAGCGCAGCACCCGGCCGTCGAACGTCTTCTCCGATGAGAGGAAGCCGCCCGTTTGATACTCGCGCGTATGCACGTTGCCGAGCTCGTCGTGGATTTCTCTCAGGCGCCCGTCGCGATCGAAGCGATAGCGAATGCTGCTCCCGTCCGGCTTGTTGACCTGGTGGCGGGCGTTGTAGCCGCCCCACTCGAGGCCGACCGAGGTGCCATCGCTGTCCGTGGCGCGGGTGAGGTGGCCAGCAGCGTCATACGAATAGCTCGTGGCCGTGCCATCGGGGGCCACGTAGCGCACGAGTAACCCGCCGAGGCTGTGCTCGTAGCGCATGACCTCGCCCAGCGGGTTCGTCAATGACGTGCGGTTACCGTAGAAGTCGTGCGACGCCTTCCAAACGGCTCCGTTGGGCTCGATCACCTCGATCTTGTTCCCGCGCTCGTCGTACTTGAGGCGAGTGCCGGCGCCATTCGGCTCGACGATGCTCTCCATCAGGCCGCGCGCGTCGTAGCGGAAGGATGTGACACCACCGACCTGGTTCACCAGGGTGACGATGTTGCCGCGCGAATCTCTGGTCATGCTCACAACGTCGCCGGACGCGTTCTCGATCGCGACGATGTCGCCGGTCTCGTTTCTTCGCCAGCGGGTGGTGGCCCCGAGCGCGTTCGTCATCGAGAGCTTGCGCCCACGCACGTCGCGCTGCCATCGAGTCACGGCGCCCAGCGCATCGCTGCGCTCGCTCACGAAGCCGCGATCATCGTACTTGCGAGAGGTGACGGCGCCGTTCCGGATCGTCTTGTCCAGCTTGTCGAAGCGGTTTCCGAAGAAGCGAGCGACTTCGTTGGAGTCTGCGACCTCCGAATAGCCGTTCGGGCCGAAGGTGAGCTTCACGTGCATGATGCCGAGGGCCTTCGTCACGCCGTCGGCCAAGAGAGGAGGCAGGCTGTCTGCGAGGGAAGGGTCGGGCCGCCCGGGATACTCTCCCCACGACTCCACCGCCCTTCCTTGCGAGTCATAGCGGAAGAAGAACGTGAGGCCCGTGCCGTCGGAGTGCGACAGCAGGCGGTGCGCATCGTCGTATTGATACCTGCGCGGGTTGCCATCCGCGTCGATGGTGGTGACCAGATTGCCTCTGTCGTCGTATTCGTAGCTCGCGAAGCGCTGCCAGCGCCCTTGCTCGGCCTCGTTCTTCACGTCGAGTGTGTGCAGACGCCCGTCTGGTGTGGAAGTGGCGCGGATGACGCGACCGGCGCTGTCGATGATCTCGACGAGCTTGCCGTCGTCGTAGGTGAGGCTGAGGCGATTGCCGTTGCGGTCTTGAATCGCGCTGAGCCGTTGCGTCTCCGGCCTGTTCGGGTCGGGCGCGAAGGCCCGCCACAAATGGTCGCCGCAGTCGAGCAGGTAGCCCCACACCTCTTTCCGGAGCACCCAGCCGTCGAGACCGAGCACACTCTCGCCGGCTGTTTCGATCAGCGGAAAGATGGCGCGGGTGCCGTCGTTCCGCCAGACGATGGTGCGGTCGCGGCGGAGCTCGATTTCCCAGCCGAGCGTGTGAGACCAGCCGTACCCGAGCGGCCCGTCGCGCCGCGCTCGTGAGATGCTGTACGCGCGCGTGAACGCGTAGGGCAGGGGCCCACGCAGCCCGAGATCCGTCACCGGGTTGGTGAATACGCGGCCAGTGACGACATCGATGGGGTCGCCGGCCGCCGTGCCCGCCTGACAGTTGGGACAGCCGCAGCCCTGGCCGTTACCGCAGGCGCCCGCGTTGCTGCCGTCGCCGCCTGCGCCGTCGCCGCTGCCGTTACCGTCGGCGGGGCCGTTGCCGTCGCCATCACCAGCGCCGTCACCGCTGCCGCCGCCGCCACCGCCACCGCCACCCATGACCGCGATGCTGGGGCACATTCCAGGGATGGGGGGAATGTTGGGGACGGGCGCAGTACGTGCCATCGGCGGGCCTCTGTGAGCGGGAAAGATCGAGCCTATCAGAGCGCCATGGCGCTTCTGCTAAGCGTCGCTAGAAGGCGCTGAAACCCGTGAGCGCCTGACCGAGCACCAGCGTGTGGATCTCGTCGGTGCCTTCATAGGTGAACACGCTCTCCAGGTTGAGCATGTGCCGGATGACCGGGTACTCGAGCAGGATGCCGTTTGCGCCGAGAATGCTGCGCGCGACGCGCGCGATCTCGAGCGAGACGCCCACGTTGTTCTTCTTGCAGAGCGAGACCTGCGCCGGCAAGAGGTCGCCCTTTTCTTTGATGCGCGCGTAGTGGAGGGCCATGATTTGGCCCTTGGCGATCTCTTCCGCCATCCAGGCGATCTTCTGCTGAATCAGCTGCTTCGTCGCGATGGGCTGACCGAAGACGGTGCGTTCGCGTGAGTAGGCGAGCACCGAGTCGAAACAAGCGCGCGCGGCTCCGAGCGCACCGAACGCAATGCCGAAGCGGGCCTGGGTCAAACACGAGAGCGGGCCGCGTAGGCCTTCGACCTCCGGGAGCATGTTCTCCTCGGGCACGCGCACATCGGACAGCACGATCTCGCCGGTGGGGCTCGCCCGCAGGCTCATCTTGCCGTGAATGGTCGGCGTCTCGAAGCCCTTCATGCCGCGCTCGACGATGAAGCCGCGGATGCTCTTTGCGTCGCCGTCACCGGTCTTGGCCCACACCACCGCGAGGTGCGCCACCGGCGAGCTGGTGATCCACATCTTGGTGCCGTTCAGCACCCAGTCTTTGCCATCTTTCTTGGCGCGCGTGGTCATCGCGCCGGGGTCGCTGCCGGCGTCGGGCTCGGTCAGGCCGAAGCAGCCGATCTGCTCGCCTTTGGCCATGCCCGGCAAGAAGCGCTGCTTCTGCGCTTCGGATCCGAACTTCCAGATCGGAAACATCGCCAGGCTGCCTTGCACGCTGGCGAAGCTGCGCAGACCGCTGTCGCCGTACTCGAGCTCGGCCAGGCATAGCCCGTACATCGCTGGCGACATCCCAGCGCAGCCGTAGCCAGTGAGCGACGCGCCGAGCAGACCCATGGCGCCCATTTCGGGGATCAAGTCGTTGGCGAACTCTTCTTTCGCGAACAGCTCGGCTGCGCGCGGCAAGTAGCGCTCTTTGACGAAACGCCGCACCGTGGCGACGACCATCTTCTCTTCGTCTGTGAGGAGGTGGTCGATGGCGATCAAAGCATCGAGGCTCAGCAATCCCTTGCTGGGCAAATCGTGAGGGCTGAGCGGCTCGGGCATGGCGCGCTTTCTACCTCGGGGCGAACCAACCGCAAATCTTGACGTGCGCTCGGCTCGGGACGGCGCGAACATGCGCTCTCGATTGCCCAGCCCTGGAGCCTGCAATGAAATCAATAACCAGCCTCGTTTCGCTTTCTTTTTGCCTCTTGGCGGCCTGTGATGGCGAGGTGAACGTCTTCGCCGGCGGTGGGGGTCAGGGCACTGGCAACGCGCCCCCCACCGGTGGCAGCCCTCCAGCCGCTGGCGGTGCGAGCAGTGACGGTGGAGGCAGCTCCGATGGGGGAGCCAGCGCCCAAGGCGGCGCCTCGGTCTTCGGCGGCTTCTCCGCGCAAGGTGGCAGCAGCTCGCAAGGCGGGGCACCGCCGAGCGACGTGATCGACTGCGGCGAGATGGCGTGCGATGCGGCGACACAGGTGTGCTGCGGCACGCAAGGCGGCGTCAGTTGCATCGACATCGGAGACCCCTGCCAGGGCGTGACCCTCAGCTGTACCAGCGCAGCGAACTGCGAAGGTACCCAAATTTGTTGTTTGACCGGCGGAATGGGCTCAGCTTCGTCGGAATGCGCTGACGAATGCGAGGGCGGCGGCGGCCCCGGTGGTGGCCTTCAGCTGTGCGCCACCAGCGCAGAGTGCCCACCCGACATCGAGTGCGTCGACGTGTTTGGCGGCTTCACCGCCTGCGACCCCGGCTTCGGCCCGTAATAAAACCTCCGGTTGAATTCCAGCGGATCGTATCCACGCCGCAGCGCCGCGGCGTTGGGCTACGATCGCCTGACGATGAAGCGCTCCTTTGGCCTCGCTTTCTGTCTGTTCGCTTGTGGGCGCTCGGGCCTGGGTGTCCCAGAAGGCGAGGGCGGCAATGGGGGGCCATTCCCATTCTGCGGCGATGGCGTCATCGATGCGGGCGAGGGTTGCGACGACGCAAACTCGAACGATAACGATGCGTGCACCAACGAGTGTGTGCTGGCGACCTGCAACAACGGCGTGCTCGACCCTGCCGAGGCTTGCGAAGGAACTGACCTCGGCGGTCAGACTTGCGAAGGCCTGGGCTTCGGGCCCGGCGACCTCGCTTGCGACGAAAAGTGCCTGTTCGACACGTCGGGCTGCGACCCCTGCGGTGATGGCGTCATCAACGCCGGCGAACAGTGCGACGGGGCGGACGTCGGTGGCGCGAGCTGCGAGTCACTCGGCTTCGCTGGCGGGTCGCTTTCGTGTACCGGCAACTGTTTCTTGAACTTGGTTGCTTGCATCGGTTGCGGCAACGGCGTGATTGACGTTGGCGAGCAATGCGACCTTCGCAACCTGAACGGCCAGAGCTGCCAGTCGCTCGGCTTCAGCGACGGCGAGCTTGCCTGTTCGGGCCAGTGTACGCTCGACCCCTCCGACTGCTCGGTGTGTGGCAACGGCAACATCGAAGGCAGCGAAGAGTGCGACGACGGCAACGTTCAACCGGGGGACGGCTGTTCGGCGACCTGTCAGCTGCCCGCGTGCGGTGACGGAACCGTCGACCCAGGCGAACAGTGCGACGAAGGCCCCCTGAACGAAGACCGCTGGGCGCTCGCGTACGGGCTCGGTTTGCCCGCCACCCCCGACGTGCCGCTCGCGCCGTTCGACAACCCCGAGTCGGCAGTCTCGTTCTACGACTTCTTCTCCGCGAGCGCGCACACTGGCTTCGAGGCGCTGGAGACGAGTCGCGTCTATTTTTATCGGAACACCGCCAACGCCATCCTCAGTCTCGTCTTTCACCACGGCATCGACCAGGACACCTCGGGTCTTTCGCAGCCGTCTGGAGCTGTCGATTGGGTCTTCCTAGGTGTTCCGAGTGGCGCGTTCATCGCGCAGGCGGACGACAACTTCAGCGAGCTTTTCCCGGTCGGCTTCGATTCTGTGGAGGGACACTGGACGTTCCAGAACAACAGCGACGGTGGCCTGATCGCGCAGTGGCCATTCCCCGGAGATTGGGAGACTCAGCTCGAAGTGTCCTTCACCCAAGGTATTTCGACGTTCGAGATCATGGATGGCGATACCAGCTTCACGAACTTGACCGGCGAAGACTTCGTCACGTTTTTTGCGCGTTCCACGCCTGCCGACTGCCGCACCAACTGTACCGTTCCGACTTGCGGAGACGGGCTATTCGACGCTGGCGAGGTGTGCGACGACGGAAATGTCGTCGGTGGCGATGGCTGTTCGGCCGACTGCAGCGCGCTTCAGTAAGCGCGGACCAACTTGGCCCACAAGGTGTGGGCTTGCTACCGGCGAGCGATGCGCCTCTTCTCGGCGGTCCCCCTCAGCGTGCTTTCGCTCGCTTCCGTCAGCTGTCCGGGGACGCCGCTTGCCTGGTGGCCGTCCAAGGCCGCTGTCGCGCACGTCGTGAGCGCACCGGTGCGCGCGATCCCTGCGCTGTTCGACGGAATCTTGGCGCACGAGCAGGCCGCGCTTCGGGAGCAGGCGGAAGCCGAGGTCCTGCTGGCCACACCCGACGAGCCGGAGCCGGACTGGTCGGAGATCGACAAGTCGGCGTCGGAAGCGAATGAACCCGAAGAGGAAGAGAACGACGCGTCCGCGCGCGCCCGCGTCCTTCGTGAGGCTCGGGAGAGCTCGAGCGAGCCGCGCCTCTTGAGCATCGCAAAAGAGACGTGGATCTTCTCGCAGCCGACGCGCAAGAAGAGCCGACGAATCGGCTATCTGCGCGCGGGTGCCATCGTCAAACGCGCAACCGAGCCTTCGGGGACAGCAGGCTGCAAGGGCGGCTGGTACCAGATCGAACCGGAAGGGTTCGTTTGTCTCGGAAGATCCGCCAGTCTGGACCCGTTTCATCCGATCGCAGTCGCCGCAAAGGTCAGACCGAAGAGGGACGGGTTGCCTTACGACTACGTGATGTCGCGCACGCCGGGGCCGACCTTTTACAGTCGTCTCCCGAGCACCGAAGAGCAAGCCAAGGCCGAGCCGGATCTCGGCTACTTCACGAAGAAGCTCAAGACGATCGAGAAAGACCCCGCGTTCGTGCCGCTGCCAGAAGCCGGTGCGGTGCCTCCGTCGCTGCTCTATGGGCGGCCGCTGCCCACGCTCGCCGACGAGCGCCCACGCCCGGAGACGCAGTTGGTGGTCGGTCACGCAGGCATTCGCTCCGGCTTCGCGTTGCTCAGCCAGTTCGAGCAAGACGATCGACGTTTTGGTCTGACCGCCGACCTGAACGTGATCGCGCTGGACCGGACGCGCTGGGTCAAGCCGACGAGCTTTCACGGCATCGAGCTCGGAGACGACGTGACGCTGCCGGTCGCCTTCGTGATGAAGAAGCGCGCGACCCACTTCGTACGCGACGATGGCGCTCGTATGCGTGCCACCGACGCGCTCGGCTATCGCGAGGTCGTGCCTTTGACTGGCGTCAAGCAAGGCGGCTACGCCGAAGCCAAAGACGGCACCTGGCTCAAGCAAGAAGACATCCGCACCATCGAGCCGATGACCCGCGCACCGGTATGGGCCAAAGAAGGAAAGAAGTGGGTCGATGTGTCGATCCTCGAGCAATCACTGGTCGCCTATGAAGGCGAAAAGCCGCGCTACGTCACGCTCGTATCGACTGGCGCCGACGGGCTCGGCGATCCGAAGAAGACGCACTCCACGGTGCAAGGCGTGTTCTTGATCCACACCAAACACGTGACTGTGACGATGGATGGTGACGACACCGGCGACGAATTCGATCTGCGTGACGTGCCCTTCGTGCAGTACTTCACGGATGGCTATGCGCTCCACGCCGCCTATTGGCACGATGACTTCGGCACGCCGCGCAGCCACGGCTGCGTGAATCTGGCCCCCGTCGATGCAGCTTGGTTGTTCGGCTTCACGACGCCCGACGTACCTGACGCTTGGCACGCTGCCCTCTCGCTGAAGCGCGGTACAGTCGTGTACACGCATCCTTGATCGACGAAACCATCTCGCTCTTGCGCGCAGCGTTCCGCGTGTTCTCTACGCGAGCGGGCCGCATCCTCGCGGGCGCGCTCGCGTTCAGCACGCTGCTCTCGGTGGTGCCGCTGCTGGTCATCGCGCTGCGTGTGGCCTCGCTCATCATCGACGGCGAGGTTGCCCATGCCACGATGGTGGACAGCGTCGCCCGTTGGGTGGGCCCGGACGGCGCGCGCACGCTCGACCAATGGGTGCTTGCCGCTGCCAGTGGCGGCAAAGGTGTCGGCTTGCTCGGTGCAGCGGTGCTCACGTACGGCTCGACGCGTCTGTTCGCGACATTGACCCGCGCCTTCGACATGCTGTGGGGGGTCGAGCCGTTGGCAGACTCGACTTGGAAAGTGAAGGCCGAGGCGTTCATTGCGCGCAGGCTGTTCGCCTTCGGCCTGGTGCTCGTCGTCGGAGTGATGCTGGTGGCCCTCGTGATCTCTCACGCAATGCTGGAAGCGGCGCGCGATTTTGTGGCGACGGACCACGTGCCTATCGCGCGCGTGCTCGAATACGGCGTTTCGTTCGTAGTCACTGCTTCGCTGTTCTCGGCGCTCTACATCGTGCTGCCGTCGAGGGGTGTGCCTTTCAAGATCGCGGTTGCAGGCGGCCTGGTGACCGCGCTGCTGTTTACCGTCGGGGCCGTCCTCGTTGGCGCCTACATTGGTCAAAAGGGCAGCGAGAGCCCATTCGGTGCCGCAACGAGCTTGGTGCTGCTATTGCTTTGGGTGCACTACTCCGCCCACACGTTCTTGTATGGCGCTGCCGTGACGGTGGTGCTGACCGAGCGACGGGGCGTCGCGACGAAGTGATCTACAGCCTGGCGTCACACTGCGCGTAGCTGCCGCGACGTGCTGAAGAGCGCTTGATGAAACGACGATCTCTTCTCGCGGTGGCGACGCTGTTCTGCGGTTGTTCCGTGGGCGATCCGAGCGAAGCTCCACCGCCTTCGCCCTCGGTAGCGACGCCCTCGGCTGCTTTTGTCGTGGCCGTCGCTGCCGCACAGCCGCCAGCCGCAGCGACAGCCACAGCGGAGGCGCAGGTCGTCGCCCCGCCATGCCCGGACGACATGGTGCTTGCGGGCCGATTCTGCGTCGATCGCTACGAAGCCCACCTGGTGGAGCTCCGTCCGGGTGGTGCCGCGAGTGTGCACCCTCACCACCTGCGCCCCGTTGCCGGAGCGAGCTATGTCGCGGCCAATGCCAAGCGTGTCTTCCCGCAGGGCTACATCAGCCGTCTCGAGTCCGAGGCTGCCTGTGGTGTGGCGGGCAAGCGGCTCTGCTCGCGAGTCGAGTGGCAGCTGGCGTGCCATGGCACGGCGAGCCCGCCAGCGAGCGCCGCGCGGCGATGCAACTCCGGCAAGGAACATCTGCTCGCGCTGATGTTCAAGCAGCCGTTTCACTATGACGCGCACTTCAATAGCCCCGAGCTGAACAAAACGGCGGGCTTTCTTGCGCACACCGGTGAATACGAAGCCTGCGAGTCCGAGATTGGCGCGCACGATATGGTCGGCAATCTGCATGAGTGGGTGAGCGACACGGTCTCGCGCGCACTCATCGTCCAATTGGAGTCGGACGGCGTTCGTCGCCAATGGCAGCCCAGCCAGGTGGGCAACGGCACCTTCATGGGCGGCTTCTACAGCACGAGCGGCGAGCATGGCCCCGGCTGTCTCTTCACCACCATCGCGCACGAGCCGGCCTATCACGACTACTCGACCGGCTTTCGCTGCTGCAAGGCGATCTAGCAGGGTGCTCTGGCGCACGCTACGCTACGGCGCGATGCGGGCGGTGGCAGCCGCGGACCGCGAGCGCTCTCGCAAGAGTCGCTCGACGTGGGGCCATAGCGTGCTGAAGCTTCCTCGTAGCGCGGAGGGCTGGTTAGGCAGCCCGAGCAACCATTGGGTCGCCTCTTCGGAGCTCTGAAACACCTTCTGATTGGCTCTGTTGCGCGCCACCAGGTTGATGCCGGTGATGACTGATCGAGCGAGGCTCGCCATGAAGCCATCGGCCTCGATCACGACCGCCTGGGCGCGGTTGTGACGATCGAAGCGCGGCATCATGTCCGCGATCGCACGCCGTGCCTCGCTCGACAGATCCACATTCACTCCGCCGCGCATGATGACGATGCTGGTCATCGATCCGCACTCTTTGATGACGGCATCACATGCGGCGGCGATGCTCGTCAAGTGCACCAATCGAAGCTCGTCCCAATGGATGTTGAGCAACAACGACCGGTACCGATAGAGGTGTTGGTCGGGTTCGTCTTTGACCAGGGTGAACATTGTCGAGCTATCATCGTGTCAGTGGGCGCCATACGCGAGCAATCCGAAAGACTCCTGTCCGGCGCGCCAGATCCGGCGTTTCACCCTTTCACGCCGCTCTTTCGTACGGAGGAGATCGCGGCGCGCGCTGCTTTCGTATCGAGCTTCGCGAACGTGCTGGCGCTCGACACCGACGAGGGTCTGGTGCTGGTCGACGTGGGCAGCTTCTTCTTCGCCAAGCTGACCAAGGAGCTTGTCCGGTCGTTCACGGACAAGCCACTCCACACAGCCGTCTACACCCACGGCCACGTCGATCACGTATTCGGCGTGCCGCTCTACGAGGCGGAGTCTGGACGACGGGCCAACGTCATCGGCCACCGCGGCGTGGCGGCTCGCTTCGATCGCTACCGACTCACGGCTGGTTACAACGCCTGCATCAACGCGCGGCAGTTTCAAGCCGATTTGGAGTGGCCCACGGACTACCGCTACCCTGACCAAACGCTCGACGACGCGCTGTCCCTCGACATCGGCGGTTTGGCCATCGAGCTCCATCACGCGCGCGGAGAGACGGACGATCACACCTGGGCCTGGGTCCCGTCGCTCGAGCTGGTAGCGACCGGCGACCTCTTCATTTGGGCAACCCCGAACGCTGGCAACCCGCAGAAGGTGCAGCGGTACCCGCGTGAATGGGCAAAAGCGCTGCGCACGATGGCCGCGCTCGAACCCGAAGTGCTGTCGCCAGGACATGGCCCACCCATCTTCGGCAAAGTTGCCGTCGGCCTTGCGCTCGTCGAAACAGCCGAGCTGCTCGATCACATCGTGCGCGAAACACTCGCGCTGATGAACGCGGGTGCGACCCTCGATCAAATTCTGTGTACCGTGCGTGCGCCGCGCGACCTACTGGAGCGACCCTACTTGCGCCCGATCTACGATGAGCCGGAGTTCATCGTGCGCAACGTGTGGCGAGAGTTCGGTGGTTGGTGGGACGGTAACCCTGCCAATCTGAAGCCTGGCCCCGCGGCGACGTTGGCTCGCGAGCTCGCGGCGCTCGCAGGTGGAGCGCGGCGCCTCTCTGCGCGCGCCGAAGCGCTTTCTGCACAAGGAGATCATGCCCTCGCGTGCCATCTAGCGGAGACGGCTTACCAAGCCAGCCCCGAGGACGCTGCAACGCGGGCGATACGCAGTGCCGTCTATCGAGCCCGCGCCAACGAGGAAACGTCGTTGATGGCCAAAGGCATCTTCATGACTGCGGCCAAAGAGCCCGAGTAGCCTGCCATTTGCTGCCTCATCTCACCAGTCCTTGAGCCCGAGCGCCTCGACGACTTCGAGCTCGATCATCTGCGCGAGCAGCTCGAGCTGCTCGTCGCCTTCAGCGGCGCTGGCCTCTCTGGGGGCCCCCGCGTACGCCTTGTCGAGTCCCATGCTGGCGAAGGTGTGACGCCCGGCTTTGATGCCGTCGGACAGCGAGATCGGCACCGCCGGCAAGCTCTTGCGGATCTGATCTCGCACCAGCTCTGGCTGGGCAGCCAGCATCAGCGACGTCTCGTAGCGCCCCGCGTGGCATGCGCCGCTCTTGAACTCGGCGCTCAGCGTGCGGGCCCAGCGACGAGTCAGCGGGCACGCGATGGAGACCGCCTGCTGGGGCCGACCCGTGCAGACTGCGCGAATCGCCGAGTCTTGCGCAGGCTCGAGGTGATTGTTCACCACGCTCACGTGCGCGGCTCCAGACGCCAACAGGGCGTCGACCACCGCGCCGACGAACGCGGTGACCGCCGCGGGAGACAGGCTGACTGCACCTGCAAACCCCTGCGCGAAGTCGGTCACTCCATAGGGAATCGAAGGCGCGATGCGCGCAATGATGTCGCGCGCTTCGAGCCGAGCGACGGCTCGCTCGCAAGCAGCGAGGCTGATGACGGTGTCGGTCTCGAGCGGAAGATGCGGACCGTGCGGCTCGACCGAGCCGACGGGCAGCAGCAGCACCAGGCGACCCGAAGCCAACAGCGCTGTCACGTTGTCGGTGGTCATGTGGCCCAGCAATGCGCTCATCGATCAGTGCCCCTTCGGATTTTCGCCTGCTGCTTCGCGCTCTTTGAGCGTCTTCTTGTCGACCTTGCCGCGATCATTTTTCGGCACGTCTTCGCTGAACACCACCCAGCGCGGATACTTGTGCTTGGAGAGCCGAGTCTTCACGTGTTCCTTCAGCTCCAGGGCCAACGTCGCCGCATCGGCACCCAGCGCTTGCACGCGGGCCGCCTCGCGCGGGACGACGAAGGCTTTCACTTTCATGAGCCCGCCTTCTTCGCAGCCGATCACGGCAGCGAGCGAGACGGCGTGGTGCTGCATCAGGCACTCTTCCACCTCGAGCGGCGCCACCCACACGCCGCTGACTTTCAACAGATCGTCGGCGCGACCGCTGAAGTACAGGTAGCCGTCCTTGTCGAGTTTGAAGAGGTCGCCCGTTCTGCACCAGGGCCCGAGAAAAGTCGCGAAGCTCTTCTCGCGATCTTGAAAGTAGCCCATCGAAGCCGACTCGCCGCGTACCCACATCACACCAGTCTCGTCGACTGGCAGCGCGTTGCCGCCGGGCTCGGTTGCCTCTGACGGCAAGATCTTGATCGTGTAGCCCTCGACCACGCGACCGAGCGAGCCAGGCTTCACGTCGGAAGGGCGGTTCGAGCAATAGATGTGGAACATCTCGGCCGACCCGATGCCATCGAAGACCTCGGCGCCGAAGCGCTTCATGAACCGCGACAGCAACGCCTCCGGTAGCGCCTCGCCTGCGGAGAGCTGAAAGCGGATGCTCGAAAAATCGAGACCGCTCTCACCGCGCGCCTGCAATGCTTCGTCATGGTCGAGCAGCTTGCCCATCATGGTCGGCACGTTGGTGACCACCGTCGGCCGATACCGTTGAATCGCTTTCGCGAGATTCTCCGGAGTGGGGCGCTCGGCGAACAGCGCAGCCGTTGCGCCGACGGCGAATGGAAACATCAAGTTGGTACCGGTGGCGTAGCCGAAGAACAGCCGCGGCACGCTGACTGTGACGTCGCCCGCTTGGTAGCCGACAGTTCGTTTGGCGTAGACCTCGGTGTTGAACGCGAAGTCGCGATGCGCGTGGAGGTTCGCCTTGCTCTTCCCGGTCGAGCCCGAGGTAAACAGCCAGATCGCGACGTCGTCGCGCTTGGTGGGACGCGGCGCGAGCAAAGCATCGCCCGCGAGCGCGGCGCCGCTCGCGACGGCGGCTTTCAAGGTCGAAAATGGCAAGCTGAAGCCGCCCGCGTCGACCTCGCCGAGCACGTCTTCACCGGTCTCGATCTCTCTGGCGAGCACGATCTCGCGCACGTCTGCCTGCTTCAGCGCCGCCTCGATCGAGCGCGCCACCCGTGGAATCGTGATCACCAGCGAAGCGCGGGTGTACTCCACCAGGTGCGCCAGATCTGCTGCAGGCGCTTCGGGGTTGCCCATGGTGACGACTGCGCCCTGGTGCAACGTCGCGAAGAAAGCCCAAACGAACGCTGGCGTGTCATGAAGGATGATGAGCACCCGCTCTTCGCGCCGGATGCCCGAGCTGGCGAAGAAACGCTGCAGCTCACGCGCGCGATCTGCGACGTCCGCGTACGTGTGACGTTGCTCACCAAACAGCAGGGCAGCGTGATCGCCGCGGCCCTCGACCAAGCGATCGAACAAGTAGTACTGCGCCAGGTTGAAATCCTCGGGGAACGTGGGCAGGGTCATGAGACCCGCGAGGGTAAAACTATTCTTTGGGGAGGGCGACGCGCTTGTAGGTGAGATCGTAGGCGAGCTCCCTGGGTAGCTGTGTTGCCTTGATCGACACGTGAAGCACGAGCGTGTCGTCGTCCGTCAGCCGATAAGTGTTCACCCGCGCCTTGCCCTTGCCCAGCGACGTGTGATCGATGCTCTCTGCCGAGATCTTGAAGCTCGTGTCCATCATCTCGCCGGTGAAGGCTTTGCGCTTCACGGAGGTGCCGTCGACGGGCGCGGACTCGGGTCGGTCACCAAAATAGATGGCCAGCGTCTCACTGTCCGCCTCGATGCGGATCTGCTTCGAGATTTGGTTCGATTCGGCCAGCTTGCCTCGCACGATGCCTTGCGCAAAAATGCTGAACGAGCTGGCGATGCCTTCGATCTTTTTCCAGACAGCCTGCTGCTCCGGGAACCCCCCGACGAACTCGTAGGTGCCGATGTAGCGCACGATGGGCGCGTCTTCCGCGGCGGCCGGTGCAGACAGCTCGACTTCAGGAAGCGGCGCAGCCGCGGCCGTCGGCTTGAGCGGAGCCTCGGCCATCAGGTCGCCTCCGTCGCGGTACGCTGAACAGTCTGCCGATGCGAGCGCGAGACAGATTGCTCCGCCGCGAATCAGGGTGCCGGATCGCGAAGAGTGGCTGCGACGCATACATCAAGCTCAGCATGCGTCGTGCCACCGAGAGAAGTAGGTGAGATTGCGTGCTTCTTGGACGCATCAGCGCCGACCGTGCGGCTCAAATGCCGCGTCCGTGACATTTCGGCGTCCGGCTGGAACCTGAACCCGAGAGCGGCGCATTTGGCCCAGCGCGTGACGTCCCGGTCAGTCGCCCGGCGGCTCCGGCAGCTCGATCTTGCAGCTCGGGGCGCAACCGTCGTCAGCCACGTTGTTGCCGTCGTCGCACTCCTCCGTCTCTGCGAGGGCGCCGTCGCCGCAGCCAGTGGGGATGAACGTGAGCACGAGCTCGAAGTCGCTGGCCTCGAGCGCGTCCAATGCCTCCACGATCAGCGTGAAGTCGCCGCTCTTCAGATCCAGCTCGACTGACTCGTCGACGCTGCATGCGAGCGCGCTGAACGTGTCATCGCATTGCCTGCGCGCGTGCAGCGCGTGCCCGTCCGGCACCTCGAACCGCACCACACCGTCGCTCGAAAGCACGCGGTAGATCACTTCGGGCGCGTCTGCGCCGCCACATTCCCCCTCCAGCGCCCAGCTGCCGCCAAGCGTGCTGCCGACGACAATCGTGTCGTTGGCGGGATCGATCGTCGTTTCGAGGCTGCACGCGGTGACGGTGTCGGCGCAGGCGAACAGGCAGTCGTCGTCGTCGCAATCGGTGGCGCCGTCGCCGTCGTTGTCGCTACCGTCTTCACAGTCTTCATTGGTGGGGTCACCAGGACAGTTGCCCGCGTCCGAGCTCACATTGGCGTCGTAGTCGTTGCAGTCTTGCTCGGTCGGGACGCCATCCTGATCGCAGTCGCCCTGACACGAGACGCCGGGTCCCGTTTCGGTCGAGGCGATGCCGGCAACCAAGCCGACCGCGATCACTGCGCGCGCGACAATACCGGTCTGTGGCGACGCCTCTGCGCCGACAGAGACCGGGCGCCGCGCTGCGAGTGCAGATGCCCAAGTGTGGCAAGCTGGAAGCAGCAGCAGCACCAAGAGATCGCTGAGATCGCGCGTCGCCACCCAATGCAGGCCAATCAGTTGCAGCGCTCGGTCGGTGATCACGACAGCGGCGTCGACGAGCTCCATTGCCGTGAAACCCACGGCCACGGCGAGATGGGCCAGCGCGAGGCCGCGACGCGAATGAACCCGAAGCAGCGAGGCGAGGATGACCGGCGCCACCAGCATGCCGGTGACGTCGCTGAGCTTGCCGGTGACGACGCCCGGCAAGATGCCAGCGCCCTTCAGCAGGTGATCATTGGCAATCAGGATCGCCAGCGCAGCGAGCCACAGCGGATGTGTGACGACGCGGGAGAGCGCGAAGGAATCGGTCGACTTTGCAGCGTGGCTCATGATTGCGCCTCCGCTCCCGGCCGTGCTGAAAGCCGCGGCCAGAGCTTGGACAGCCGGCGCAGAGCGATCGCGAGCGCGGTCAGCGCCAGCGTGAAGGCGACGCCGAGACGCGCTGCATCGCGGTTGGAAGGCTTCGACGTCGGTGCGACAGCGTCGGCGATCTCGCAGTCTTCACCGGCACCCTCGATGAGCTGAGCCATGATGAAAGCGCTGCGCTCTTTCTGTAGCGGCGCAGGTGCGAGCTCGAGATCGACGTCGAGCGAGGCCCGCGCGAGATTGGCGTCGAGCCGTGTGATCCACACGTCTCTCGGGTGTTGGCCGAGCAGCGCCACCGAGAGATCGTCGAACGGGATGTCGGATCCGATCGGCGGCGCGCAGGCGAGCGTGCGCGCGTCGATCTCGTTGGTTGCGTCGATCTCGCGACATTCGCCGTCTTCGTCGCACGGGTGCACCACACGGCGAACGTCGTATTCCAGGCCCCTGAACGCCGCTGCACAGTCGGTGCTGGTGGTCTCACCGTTCTGAAACCCTTGATGGATGAACGCGTCGGCGATGGTCGTATAGCTGAGCCCATCGCTGGTTCGAAACAGCATCGGAAAGCCTGTCGACGGACTGGGAAACGTCTTGAAGAAACCAGCTGGTCTGGAGAATGACGAGAGCCACGCGCGACCTCCGCCGAGGTCGAAAACTTCGTCACGCAGCGCGCCGTAATTGGATGTTTGGTCGGAGAAGTCGAAGCGCAGCCGGGCCTTGTCGATGGCGAATTCCGGAAAATTCGACGGCGTATAGCGAGCCTCTGCCACCACGAACAAGCTGAGTGCCGTCTTCGCGGCCGAGCCAGCGGCGACCATACGGAGCGGCAAGACAGGGACAGCGCCCGGCTGAATCACCCGAACGGGCCGCATTTGCGCGATCCCGGCGCCCGGCGCCATGCGCAACGCGACGAAGTCGAAACCTTCTTCGACGTAGCTTTCAATCAAAGGAGCAATGTCGTCCTCGACTGCGTAGCCATGCGCGTCGAGCCAGTTGGTCAGGGCACCGGGCTCGTCACCGTGCAGAATCACGGTCTCGTACGGCCCTGCGCTGCCGTGAGAGACGACGTCGACCCCGTCGACATCGGGCAACACGAGCTGCGACTCGCCACCGGCGTCACCGCAGCCCATGCCTACACTGGCCGCCATGCTCGGCACCATGGCAACCGGCGCGCTACTGCAAGACGACTCCGCCGCCGAGCAGTCGAGCTCGGGCGGCGTGACCAGCGGCGCCGTCGCTGCATCGAGCACGTCGAACCAGGCGTCGGAGGCGACTTCGATTCGAGCACCGGGCTTCACGGGCAACACCCACGCAAACTCGCTGGGCTCCCCTGCATAGCGGATCTGATCCCAGAGCACTGTCTGCTCGGTCGAGATGGACAGCGCCATGCGGTGACTGGTGACCAGCGGCGGTGGCGCGCTCGAGCTCGGTGGGGTTGGCGGCGCGAAACAACCACCACATGCGTTGGCGTGATGCTGGACAGTGAGCGACGCCGCCGCGAGCGCGGCGAACGCGACAGAAGTAAGGCGCATGGTTCTCTCTCGAAGTGCGCGACTGGGTTGTCATACCCGCCACGCGAAGGAAGCCAAGGAAGTGCGGTTTGCCCGCGATAAGCAGACACTTCATGGCAAGCCTCGGGCCAGCGTTCGCTTCCGCGCATGCACGATCGACGCCGAAAGCAAGCGCGATGTGAGGGGCGAGCTCCGGCGCTAGATGAAACGGTTGACGATCGAGTAGAGCCAGCCGGCCATGATCAAGAACGCGACGATCTTGTTGCCCACGCCCCACTTCTTGAGGCGCCCCTCTGCATCGTAGGTGTCGTAGTAGACGTTGCCCGTCAGCACGATAACGCACACGGCGAGCAGTGGCGCTCCGAGCACGAGGCCAGCCAGGGTCGACCCGACGAGGCCCAGCGCCGACAGCGCACCCGCCAAGATCATCGGGCCTCCAAAGCCGAGCGCCAGCGCGATGAAGAGCAAAGCCGACGCAGTCCCGTTCTGACGGTAGAAGGGGATGCCGCTGAGCGGCTGCAACTGCACCGCTCCGTCGGGTGCTTTGGGAGCCTCGTAAGGGTTTGGCTGCTGAGAGGTCACAGCCCGAGCCTACGTCGTGATCCATGCGTAGCCAAGCGATCGAGTCGGCTCATTCGAGCCGACGCAAGTGCTCGGCGATGGCGCGATGTTCAGGCACGTTCTGCAAGAAGGAAGCGCGCGCGCTGGGGTCGCTGATCTTGGCTGCCAAGTGAGCGAGCCGAGCCACGCCAGCTTGCGCGGCGTCTCGCGCGCCGCTGCGGTCGCCTGACCGCGCTCGCACGACGACCAACGTCAGCCTGATGAAGAGCTCATCTTCGTCGAAGCCGGCGTCTGCGGTCAGACCCAACGCCGCCTCTTCGATGAGAGACTTGGCCTCGGCGAGGTCGCCCCGGGCAGCCAGCACGTGTGCCATGTCCGCGCGGGCGGCCGCGACCGCGATCTCTCGCTCGCTGCTGACCAGCGCCGCCAGCGCCAACCGCTCGGCGCCCTCGAGATCGCCGAGCGCGACGAGCGCTCGCGCAAGGTAGCGCTGCGAGCCACGCAAGAGGTGAGGGTGTGCGGCCAGCGGCTCGAGCGTCCCTTCGAGCATGGCGCGAGCCTCCGTGAAACGACCCATCGCCAAGAGCACGTAGCCGACGTTGTGGCGCAGGTAGTGAACCGTGGCGAGGCCGTTCTCGGTCGCGCGCTGCACGCAGCGCTCGAGCACGTGAAGCGCCGCGTCGTAGCGTCCGAGGAGCGCGTTCGCGTAGCCCGCTGTCCCCCACGCCTCGATGGCCTTGTTCCAATCGAACAGGCGGTCGAAGCGCTCGGCCGCTTCTTGTCTCCGCGCGAGGTAGGCGCCCAGGTCTCCAGCGCTGAGCGCGCATCCGCCATGCGCGAGCACGGCGACGGCGCGTCCAGAGGCTTGCTCCGGGAGTAAGCGGTCGAGCGCCTCGACTCGTTGCATGGTGACGTCGAGGTCGGGGTGCCGTCCGATAGCCATGCTGTTTGCCGCACCAGCCAGCGCGAGCACTGCGGCGTTGAGCGCCGCGCTGTGCGGCTCGACGGCACGCAGCCGGGCGACCAGCTCGGTGAACAGCGGAATGCGGCTCGTGCGCGCGTACACGCGGAGAAGCACCTGCGCCGCGACGAACCAGAGCACACCGCCTGGCTCGAGCACCTCCATCGCGCCCAGCGCGTGCGGCTCAGCGTCGCGCCAGCACCAGCGCAAGTCTTCCACTTCGGCGCGCAGCACCCGGGCGCTGCCGAGCGCTGCGAAGGTGGTCGCGGCTTGCTCTGCTTTCTCCCCGTGGCGAGCCGCGCTCACCAGATCGCCACCGCCGAGCGCTTCGCGCCCCGCGCGCAGGAGCCAAGGTTGGGCTCGCTCGCGCGAGCGGCCGAGCTCCCAATGGCGCGCGAGCTCGCTGGCACCCGCGCGTCCGCTCCGTTCGAGTGACTCCGCTGCGGCTCGATGGGCGCGCGCGAGCTCGCGCTCGGGGATGGAAGCGTAGGCGACCTCACGCAGCGCTGGCGAGACGAACTCGAGCTCTGCCTCGCCGAACGCGCGCGTCACACCTCGATCCGCGAGCGACTCGGCAGTGTCGGATTCCACTCGGCTCGAAAGAAGTGAGTTTGCGCCTGCCAGCGAGAAGCGCCGGCCAAATACACTGGCGGCGCGCAAGAACCGGCGCTCACGGTCTGTCAGTCGATCGAGTCGGCTCTGGCAGAGTGCGAGGATGCTCTCCGGCAGCGCGGTGTCGTGGCCCTCCTGAACGGAGCGTGCGATCTCCTCGATGAACAGCGGGTTGTGGCCGGAGAGCTCCAGGGTTCGTTCTACACGATCGAGGTGGCCGCCGAGCAGCGCGCGCGCGAGCGCTCTCGCCGCCGCCGCAGGGAGCTCCGGGACGGTGAGCGCGGTCGTCGCAGCCTCGCCGAACAGCCTCGGAAAACGCTCGGTCACCTCGGGCCTCGCGCTGGCGATCACGAAAAACGGAGCGTCCTTCGTCGTGGCGAGCAGGCGATCCAACAGGATCACGCTGGCGAGATCCGCGCGCTCCAGGTGCTCCAGCACCATGAGGACGGGTCCGCGGGTGACGATCTCGCGCAGAAAGAGCCCGAGAGCTCGGGTCAGTTGATCTTTCATCAGCCGAGCCTCGGAACGAGCGGCGCTGAGGAGCGGGCTTGGTCGGTCGCTGGGCCCGATCAAGAGCTCGCCCAACAGCTCGGCGACGAACGCGCTGTGCTCGGGCGGCAGCTCGTGCTGCACGTGCGCCAAGAGCTCGTCTCTGCGAGCGCGGATCGGTTTGCCGTGGAAGAGTGAGAGCCCCATATGTCGTGCCAGCATGGCCGAAAGCAGGCCGAACGCCCCCGAGCGGTCGCTGTCGTCGGCGGAGCCCACGAGCAGGGCGGGCCTCGCGGCATGCGCGCGGATGCGCGCGCGCGCTTCGTTTGCGATGCGCGATTTTCCGACGCCTGCGGGTCCGGTCAGGAGCACGACGGCTGGCACGCGATCCGTCACCGCGCGCTCAAAGCCTTGGAGCAGGGCGCCGAGCTCACGCTCGCGGCCGACGAACTGGCTGGAGGACGCCATTTGCACGCGCCCGCGCGCCCGCGGGCTTTGGCTCGTGTGAAGCTCGAAGCCGCGGCCGTGACCGCGCGGCGTACACTCGAAGGAGCTGCGCAAGAGCCCCCGTGTGGCGTCGTCGACCGTGACGCCAGGCGTTGGGTGAGCCATGAGCCCCACGCCTTGTTCGTAGGCGTCGTCGAACGATCGGGGATCGGGGGTGACCCGCACCGAGATCACAACGAGCGCCGCATGCGGCCACGCCGACGAAAGCTCGCAGGCGAGTCGCGCCGCCGCGCGCGCGAGCTCGGCAGGCGACTCGAACGCCGAGAAAGCAACCAACGCTCCACCCGGTGCCTCGTGCACGACGCCGCCGAAGTAGGCCGCCCGCTTCGAGAGCAACACGGCTTCGTCGCCGGCCGGGGCGAGCGCGAACAGGAGCAGGCTGGCGAAGCGTTGCTCGGTCATCCCGATCGCCGGACCGGACCGACTGGCAGGCGCCGCGCCTTCTGCGCTGCGCGCCCAACCGAGGGCCGCGCCGACCTCGCTCATCGTGTCGAAGCGATCCGCGGGGTGCTTTTCGAGCATCCTGGAGAGCACCTCGGTGAGCGCCTCGCCCGTGTCCAGGCGAACATGATTGGCGCGCGTTGCGACGTCCAACGCCAGCTTCATCAGCCAGGCTTGCGGCGAGTCGGCGCGAAAGGGCAGCGCGCCCGTGGCGCACTCGAACAGCAGGCAGCCTAGCGAGAAAATGTCGGCGCGCCCGTCCAGATCGCGCTCGCCACACACCTGCTCGGGCGACATATAGCCGACCGTGCCGAAGGCCTCGCCGGTACGCGTGAGGCCCGCATGCACCACACTCTTGGCGATGCCGAAGTCGAGCAGCTTGGGGCGCGCCGGGTCGCCGTCGACCAGCCACACATTGGTAGGCTTGATGTCGCGGTGCACGATGCCGGTCTGGTGTACGAGCGCCAGCGCTTCGGACAGCCGAACCCCCATCTCGATGGCCTGCTCCTGCGAGAGCGGCTTCTGTTTCATCCTGTCGGTCAGCGTCTCGCCGTCGAGCCACTCCATCACCAGGTAGCGACCGATATCGGGCGCCTCGCCGCTGTCCTCGAAGTGAACGATGTGCGGGTGGCTCAAGCTGCGCAAGATCGCCACCTCGCGCTCGAAGCGCCGCGTATCGAAGCCGCCGCCGCCGTGCAGCAGCTTCACAGCGACTCGGCCGCCGGTCGTCAGATCAGTCGCGCGGTACACGACGCCCGCGCCGCCAATGCCCGCCTGGGCGTCGAGTCGGTAGCGCCCCGCGAGCACGTCACCCAGCCGAAGCACCGTCGAATCGTCGTCGCAATGCGCTGGCCTTGCAACACGGTGCTGCGTTGATCACACCGTAGCGCTACCTTCAGCCGCCCATGCCCGACCTCGTGTGCGTCACTGGCGGAGCCGGCTTCGTCGGCTCTTACGTCGTGAAAGAGCTGCTCGCAAAGGGCTATTCCGTGCGCGCAACGGTGCGGGACCCGGGCGACAAGAAAAAGACGGCTCACCTCGAAGGCTTCGACGGCGCGAGCGATCGGCTGGAGCTCTTCAAGGCCGACCTCGAGAAGCCAGGCGCCTTCGAGGACGCCGTGCGCGGCGCGAAATACGTGGTCCACACCGCCAGCGCCGTCACCCTCGTTGCCGCCGATCCCCAGAAAGAGATCGTCGACGTGGCAGTGAACGGCACCAAGAACGTGGTTGGCGCGGCGCTCGCGAGCGGCTCGGTCGAGCGCATCGTGGTGACCTCGAGCGTCGCGGCAGTGGTCGGCGGCGACAAGCCTCGAGAGTATCGCTACAGCGAGAAAGATTGGAACGACACGGCGACAGTTCGCAGCGACGCCTATGCCACCTCCAAGGTTCAGGCCGAGCGCGCGGCACGCGAGCTTGTCCGAGGCAAAGACGTGCGCTTCATCGCGATGTTGCCAGCGCTCATCCTGGGGCCAGTGCTCACCGAGGCGCATCTGCGCACGAGCCCGGCCATTTTGTACGAGCTGATGAAAGGGAAGTGGCCTGGCATTCCGAATCTGTATTTCGGCGTGATCGACGTGCGCGACGTGGCTCTGGCCCACGTCGCGGCGCTCGCTGTCGCCGAGCCGGCAGATCGCTACCTGTGCTCGACCGCGGCGATGGGCTTACGCGAGATGGGCGAGATCTTGCGCGAGACGGTCCCGACATCGAAGACGCCGCGCATGCGACTGCCCAATCTGCTGATGTACGCGACGGCGCTGTTCGACAAACGCGTGACGTTCGGTTTCTTGAAGCAGAACCTCGATCAAGCGCCGATCTTCGAGAACCAGCGCCTTCGCAGCGAGCTCGGCGTAAAGCTCCGCGCCGTGCGCGAAACGGTCGCCGATACGGCTCGCAGCATCGCGGCTATCGCTGCCGATGTCGGCCGCGCCTCGAGCTCGGCGTAAGGCACGGCGCGTGTTCTTCTTTCTTTCGAAGACGCTCGATGTGCTGCTCAGCCCGCTCGCGTGGAGCCTGATCTTGATCGGGCTCGGTGTGTGGCTCGGGGAGCGGGGTCGGCGCAGAGTGACTCGAAGAATTTGTTTCGGCGCGGGCCTGTTCGTTCTCTATGCGTTTTCGACGCGTTCGGTCGAGGGGGCTTTGATGGGGGCTGCCGAGCGATCCGCAGTCGATACTCGCCGCGCCGGCGTCACGTACGACGCGGTGATCGTGCTCGGTGGTTTGGTGCGCGCGCCAGGACCCAATGGCAGCGTCGAGTTCGCCGAGGGGGTCGACCGGCTGACGGCGGCGTTCGGCGTGCTTATGCGACGGGAAGCGCGCTTCGCCATTCTTGCCGGGGGGCCAGCGCAAGGCAGCGCGGGCGAAGCCGAGACGATGCGTGAGACGCTGGTGAGCTGGGGCATCGAGCGTGAGCGGCTGATTGTCGACAATCGCTCACTCAACACGCGGGACAACGCGCGCTTCAGCAAAGAGATCGCCGACGCGCACGGCTTTCACTCGCTGCTCTTGATCACCAGCGCCTTCCACATGTTGCGCAGTGTCGAGTGTTTTCGAGCGGTCGACGTCGAGCTTGATACCTTGCCAGTCGACTACCAGGCGCCGCCGCGGGGAGGACTGTTGCCGCGAGCCGAGCACCTGCGAGGCAGTGAGCTCGCGATTCGCGAGCTCGCCGGCCGCATGGTCTACCGCATCTTCAGTTATTCGCGTCCCAAGGGCTCTGCTCGCGACTAGACTAGAGAGCTGGTCGATGTTGGCGTCGACCACGATCGATTCGCCACCCCGTCTGCGATTCACACCCCGCCCCATATGGAACGCGAAACCCGTCGCTTCGATGGATTCGGGGTACTACGCTCGAACGGCCATGAGTCACACGGAGAATTTGACCGTCGAGATCCTCAAGCAGATCCGTTCGGACCTAAAAGAAGGCCTCGATGGTTTACGCGGAGAGGTTCAGAAAACGAACGAACGGTTGGAGCAGACCAACTCCCGTCTCGAAAACATCAGGGACATGCAGGACCTGCTCGTGCATGAGCACCGCAAGACGAACCACCGGCTGGACTTTTTCGCCGAAGAGCTCGTTGGGATGCGCACGAAGGACAACGAGCGGATCTCCGTGCTCGAGAGCGCAGTAGCGGAGCTCCAGCGCAAGGTGGGTTGACCGCGCGCTGCTGCCCGGGCGCGGCCTGCAACACTCTGGGGTGCAGCGCTGCGCGCCACGCCTCCGGGCGCGCTGCGCTGGCCAGTGAGCCTCCGGATTTGCGCAGCAAGGGATTGGTGAGCCTCGGGCAGCGCGGAAAGGTGGGTCTCCGGGCGCGGCCAGAATGTTGCTGAGGGGCAGCGATGCGACGAATGATCCTTTGCACGACGGTCGTCCTCTGCCTCAGCTCCACATCGATGCTCACATCTTGCGCCGATGCCGGAGGTGACGCGTCCCCATCGGCCTCGTCGAGCGGTGGACACTTTGCGGCGGACGTCCCGGATGGGCTCTTTCGAGTGAAGTCGAGGGTCGAAGATCCCAAGGGGTGCGATCCGGCGCGCCGGGAGGTGCCGGCGGAGTACCCGAAACACTATGTCCCCGTGGCTTCCGACTTCTTGGGGCACCCCGTATTTTCGCTCTACGGCTGCCGCGACCGCGTCACCTGTGCCGCTTCGATTGTCGCCCTCAAGCAGGGGCTGAGCTCCAGCATCGACGACGTCGTCATATTTCATGAACGCGAGGGCGAGACCATCAAGGGCGAAATCGCGGGATCGGGATTCATGAAGGACGGCGTTTGTATCAAGGCCGAGCTCAATCGGGTCACGCTCCGGCGCGAGTCGAGCGGTGACTATCGAATGGAGTCTCGCGTCGTCAGCGGAGAGGTGGCGCCCGACGGGGAGCATTGCTCGACCGAAGGGGCTCGCAAGGCGCTCGCGTCGAAACCCTGCGAGAAGCTCACGGTGACGATTCTCGGCTACGAGGGCGCCCTGTGAAGCTCGCTCGGTATTCACGCTCCGTGATTTCGCGCATCTTCAGTTATTCGCGTCCAGCGGCAGCGAGTTGATCCACGCGGCGACGGTCGCGGCTCCGGTGTTGTCGGGGACCTCGGAGGCAAATGGGGGCATCGTGCTCTCCGACATCCTGAGCCAGACGGCGCTTGTGCTCGGGCTGAGCGGCTCGATGTAGTCGCAGGGCGAGCCGGCGCATTGGTAGTTGCTCGTGCCCTGGTTCACAGCCGTCAAGAACGCCTCGGTGAAGTCGACGGTCGTCTCGGTCGACAGCACCTTCAGGTGCATCGGCACATTGCCGACGCCGCCGTTGAAGTGACAGTTGCCGCAGTTAGAGTGGAGATAGCCGAGGGCGTCTTGTTCGACTTGGCTGCCAGGAATGGTCACGCCTTCGGGCAGCGGATTGCTCAGGAAACCATCGGCGGAGAGCGATGACATCGTTGCCCCGCCGTTGCCGTGCGTCAGCTGAATCGCCGAAAAACCCAAGATGCGCCAATCGGATTTGTGGCACGACGCGCAGAGGGTGATCGGCGGGATGTCGTGACCCGTGCCATTGGCGTTGTCCAGACCGTTGCTGATCTTGACGGCGTCGCCGCTGCCGTCCCAATGGTAGGTCGCGAACTCGAAATCGCTGGCGTCGGGACCGAAGCGCGTGATGAGGCGCGTCTCGATGCGCTCACCGTCGCGGGTGAACTCCTTCCAGAAGCGGGACCCGACAGGCACCTGCCAAAAATCCATGTCGCTGGTATCGATTGGGCCGTCGCACGAAGGGTCCGGGATGTAGGCCCAGCGCTCTTTGGTCGCGTTGTCGGACCAGAGCGGGTACCTCGGCGCGTACGGCAAAATGTAGGGCGCGACCGTCTCGGTGGCAAAGTCGCTGTACAGGCCCGTCTCCGACAACAGATCGGGAGCCGTCTCGAGCGGTGGCAACACGCCGCAACCTGCGCCTCCACCTCCATCTGAAACTCCGCCGCCGCCGCCATCGGCAACAGCGCCGCCATCGGCGCCGCCGCCGCCGTTCGTCGGGGCACCACCGTTCGGGGGGCTGCCAGCGTTGTTGCCGCCGACCGGCTCGGAGCCGCCGTTGCCTGAGCCGCCGACGACCGAGTCGTCGCCGCAGGCTGCAGCCAAGCCTGCCAGCGCGAGGCACGCGCTCAGCGCGAGAGAGGTGACCGACGTCGCGCGGACCTTCCCACGAAGCCCAGTTTCAAGCATTCGCGAATGGTACGCCGCCCCCAATGCGAGCGCAGATCAAATTTGTAAGAAGGCTTCAGGGCTTCAGGGCTTCAGGGCTTCAGGTGTGGTCGACGACCCAGAGGCGGAAACCAAATGACGCTCAGCCGAAGTGCGCCTTGTGATGGCAGTTAGGGCACGCGGCGACGGCGTTCTCCACAGTGTCGTCGCCGCTATCCGCGAGCCGGACGCGGTGATGCACCTCCAGGTAGGGAGTCTAGGGCTCTTGGCCCAGCGCGCGCGCGATCACCGCGCGCACGTCTTTGGCCAATGCTTTGCGGCCTTTCGGGCCATAAGACGAGGCGTCGATCGCTGGCAAGATCAGCACGTTCACTTTCCCGCCGGGGTACACCGCCACGCCGTCGGCGGGCATCACCGTCTCGGTACCTGTGATGGCGAGAGGCAAAATTTTCACGCCTGCTTCGAGCGCCATGTGAAAGCCTCCCGACTTGAACTCGCCGAGCTGCCCTGTCTTGCTGCGTGTACCCTCGGGCGCGATCCACACGCGGGTACCTTCGCTGAGCAAGCGCTCGCTCGCGCGCAAGCTGGCGATCGCCTTGTGACGCGCGTCGCGGTCGATCTTTACGAAGCCCGCAGCGGACATCGCGGTGCCGAACAGCGGCACGCGAAACAGCTCTTTTTTGGCGACCATGCGCAGCCGGCCCGGAACAGCGCAAAACACCGTGGGTATGTCGTAGTAGCTGCGGTGATTCGACATCACCACCAGGGCCTCTCCCGGGGGGACGTTCTCGAGCCCGCTGACAGTGAGCTCGACCTTGGCTCGCCGGAGCAGCTCGCGGCTCCACCACGCGAGCCTGGCGTCACATTCTTCCAGCGACGTTCGGCCGGTGAGCGCGTCGATCACGGTGGGCACACAGATGCGCCCGGTGATGCCAACTGCCCGCAAAGAATCCAGGACACTCATCGGAGCCGGGACATTACACAACCAGGCTCTGTCGCCAATGTCACGACTCGCCCATGATCGTGACGACCAACCGCCGCTGGTGGGGCCCTGCGCGGTGCTCCCAGAGATAGATCGCCTGCCACGTGCCGAGCCCCAACCGACCCGCGGTGATGGGTACCGTCTCGCTGGTTTTGGTGATGGCGGCACGCAGATGACCGGGCATGTCGTCGGGGCCTTCGTCGTCGTGGCTGTACACCGCGCTCTCGGGCGCCACGCGAGCCATCCATTGATCGAGATCGTCGAGCACGCGTGGGTCGGCGTTCTCTTGGATCACGAGACTGGCGGACGTGTGTTGAATGAAGATGGTGCACAGGCCCCGTGTCGCGCCAGAACGCGAGACGACGCGCGCGACCTCGTCGGTGACGTCTACGAATGCGTGGCGGCCCTTGCTGGATGTGTTGCTGCGCGTGCCGACGACGAGCGTCTCTTGATGGAAGCGCGCGCTCATTTCAGGGCGCCGCGGGCTCGACAATCACGTTCGCGATGAAGCCGTTTCGAGCCCAAATGCGGAACCACTCGCCGATCTTCACGATGGCCGTCTGCGCCTCTGCCTCGGTCTTTTCCTCTGCGATTTTCGCGCAGGCGGCGAGCAACGTGGCGCCCGAACCGAGCGCTTCGAGCAGGACGAACGCGTCATGTTCCAGCTCTTCGAAGTGAACGACCAAGTCTTTGCGGAACAGCGCGAGGAACACGTCGCGACGCTCGGGCAGCGGCAACGCGGTGCCGTTCGTTTTGGCGTCACGCGCCGCCAGCCGCAGCCGGTGGACCGGATAGTCGAAGTGCATGCGTCGCACGACTGGGCTCAGCTCGAGACGCGCTCGCTCCCAGGCGCTCGGCGAGAGCGACGTCAGGAGCTCTGCGTCGAGCGCCGGCGGATCGAGACCGTCGAATACGTCGACGAAGGCGAGCTCGTAAGCCGCCATGTCGCGCGCGAGCGGAAGCAGAGCAGCCGGGATGCCGGCGAAAGCGTCGAGGTGGTTCGGCAAGCCCGCGCCGAGATCACGCAAATTGGGCTGATGGGGCGGGTGTGCAGTCAGAAAGGAAAGCGCGAGCTTTTGCCATACGTGCTCACCGAGCACTGCTACCAAGCCTGGAAAGTCCTCTTCCAACACCTCTTCGTGGCGTAGCCAAAACTGCCGCCGATAGATATCGACTTGCTCGGCCGGCGTGAGTCGGCTGTTGCCCGCGACGTGAATCGCGAACAGGCGCGACTGCTCGGCGTCGTCAGCGACTGCCGTCTCCTGTCGGAAGGCATGCGTCAGCAGCTTTTGTAGCGCCGCCAACGGGAGCGGAACGGTCGCCTGGCGACCGAAACCGGCGTCGCCTTTCGTGGCACTGGCGTCGATGGCAGTGGCTTTCATGGCGCGGCTTTTGTGGGCAATGGCGCCTGTGCCTGCGCGCGCACCGCTAGCGCTCGGTCGCGGTAACCTCGTGCCTTCTCGGCTTCGGCGGCGAGCACATCGAAAGCGGGGATCTCGTCGTCCCACTCGACGAGGGTCGACACGCTGCCGGTCTGCTGAATGGCGCGCGTGTACAACGCCCAAACCTCGTCGATGACCTCGCCGGAGTGCGTGTCGATGATGTACTTCTCGAAGCGCGTGTGTCCTGCGACGTGAAATTGCACGACGCGGTGATGGGGCACGTTGTCGACGAAATCGGTCGGGTCGAAGCCGTGATTTTCGGACGACACGTAGATGTTGTTCACGTCGAGCAAGATGCCCAGGTCCGCCTCGTTCGCGATGGCGCTAACGAACTCCCACTCGGTCATGGTGCTCGAGGTGTAGGTCATGTAGCTCGAGACGTTCTCGATCACGAAGCGCACCTCCAAGTAGTCTTGGATGATGCGGGCGCGCTCGGCGACGTACTTCACTGCCTCTTCGGTGTAAGGCAGCGGCAGCAGATCATGCAGGTTCAAACAGTCGGAGCCTGCCCAGCAAAGGTGATCGCTCACCCACGGCGAGCCGGTCTTCTTGGCGAGCGCCTTCAGCTGACGCAGGTACTCCCAGTCGAGCGAGTTGGTGCTGCCGAGCGAGAGCGACACGCCGTGCTGCACGATGCGGTAGTCGGCCAGCGCACGCTCGAGGTTTTTCACTGGGCGACCGCCGCCGACCATGAAGTTCTCGCTGATGACTTCGAACCAGTCGACCTTCGGCTTGTGCTCGAAGATGTGCTCGTAGTGCGGCACACGCATCCCGAGACCAATGCCCAGATCGGGTAGGCCCAGCCGGCTCCGTGGTGACGCTGTACCGCTCATGGCTCCTCCGGTTGCTAGCACAAACGAGACGAGGCCAGCTCGCGCCGGCCTCGCCTCGACGTTTCTGATCCGAAATCAGGGAGCGGGAGCGGCGCAATCGGGGCGCTTGGAGCAGCCACCCTTCTTGGAGCACTCGTTCTTGGTGGCGCACTCGTGGTCAGCCGTCTTGCAGCCGCCCTTGCCCTTGCATTCGTTCATGCCCTTGCAGCAGGCCTTGGCGCCCGAGGCGTCAACGGCAGCGGCCGTGTCGGCAGCGGGGGTGGCGCTCGAATCAGCCGAGGGCTCGTCGACCTTTTTGGCGTCGCCGCCGCAGCCAACCACGCCGACAACCAACCCACCAACTGCTGACAATGCGAGAGACTTAGCGAGATCCATGGTGACTCCTTCGTGCCCTGCGAGGCAGGGCTCGCACGACGACTGGTCGCCGCGCCGTTATTTGCTTCGTTTCTACAGAGACCCCTCCGAGAAGCGGCGGGGCACTGTCATCTTTCGAGGAGAAGGGGGCTAATTTAGTGCCTGCTTTTCGCTACTTTTTGCAACGCTTGTTGCAGCCGCCCTGGCCTTTGCAGTCGTTCATGCCTTTGCAGTCTTGCTTGCCGACCACGCGGCAATCGCCCTTGGCTTTGCAGTCGTTCAGGCCCTTGCAGCACGCCTTCGCACCTGCTTTTGCGGTGCCAGAAGCGGTATCTGCTGGGGCGGCTGTTTCGGCGGCAGCGGTGGGCTCGGTCGCGGTGGCCGCTGCGGTGGCGGTGGCTGCCGCATCCATCGCGTCGGGCTGAGCACTCTCAGCTTCTTTCTTACCGCCTGCGCAACCGGCGACGAGGCCACCGAGAGCGGAGGAAACCAGCGCGGAAGCGAACAGCGAGCTCTTCACGTTCATCGAGATCTCCTGAAAAACGGGCTAGGAACCGGCCGCGGTGATACGCGCCACGGCGCTTTTGCTCAAGACAATTCCCCGCCGTGGGTAGCGGCGGGAGGCCTGCGGGCGTGGCCGTGAAGGCTGGAACGCTCGCTCTACGCGCGATGCGGCGAACAGTTTCGGGATGATACGAAGAGTGGGGGGCGGGGCTCGCGGCCTCGTTCCGAGGACGCGAGGGGCGAGCACCGGGCCCCCACTGGACTGGACGCGCTCCCCGTCATGAACGGCTCACGCTTGCCGACACCGCAAAACCAAGCGCTTCAGCGGCTTGACCTGAGCAGCTTCAGTCACTAATGAACTTTCAGGAAGTTCTGAATGTTCAGAGACCAAGGAGAGGCAATGCTGGATCCGCTATTGGAATCGCAGCTGCTCTGCGCGGACGCCATCGGCGACGTGATCGAGCATTGGGGCTTCCGCAAGGCGTTGGGCCGAGTTTGGGCGGTGCTCTACCTGGAGACCACGCCGCTCGCCTCAGCCGATGTCGGTGAGCGTCTGAGCATGTCGACGGGTGCAGTCAGCACGACGCTGACCGAGCTCCAGCGTTGGGGGGTCGCGCGCCGCGTGTGGAAGCCAGGCGAGCGCCGTGAGTTCTTCGAGGCGGAGACCGATTTTTGGAAGATGATCTCCAAGGTCGTCAGTGAGCGCGAACGCTTCCTCGCGGAGAGCGTCAAGTCGCGCCTCGAGCAAGCAGCCGCCGTGGCCGATGGCGCCGCCAAATCCCCGCGGAAGAGTCACGTCTTGGATCGCTTGAAGCGCCTGTCGGCCTTCGCCAACGTGGCGCAGAGGGTGCTCGATTCGTTCATCCTTTCGCAACGCGCGGACTTTCAGCTGTTCGGCAATTTGCTCAGTATTGGCCGCTCGAAGGACTCCGGGAGAGAAGCATGAAGGGGTCCGTGGAAGCGTTGCCGATTGGGCTCGAGCTCCGTGGGCCCGTGCTCACGTCGCTGTCGCAAGTGGTGCGCGAGCAAGTGCCCGGCCCGATGGAGCAGCGGCTGGCCGAGATTCGCGATTTTTTGGAAGGCGATCTCGACTCTGTCAATCAAGACCTCGACGCGCTCGAGATGGCGCAAACGCCGCTGCACGATAGCGCGCGTCACTTGATCGGTCTCGGGGGCAAGCGCATCCGCCCGATGTGCGTGGCGCTGGCAGCGCGTATCGGCACCGGCTTCGGGCCGGGCGCGCGCGACTTGGCCGTGGCCGCCGAGCTGGTTCACTCGGCGACGCTGCTGCACGACGATGTGGTCGACAGCGGCGACAAACGTCGCGGCGCGCCCACTGCGCGGGTGCTGTACGGCAACGCCGCCAGCATCTTCGCGGGCGACTGGCTGCTCGTCGAAGCGCTGATGCGCGTGCGGCGGACGCACCTGCCCGACGTCCTCGACAAGGCCCTCGGGGTGCTGGCAGAGATGCTGGAAGCAGAAGCGCTGCAGCTGGCTCGCCGGGGTCGCGCAGATGTCTCGATGAGCGACTACATGCGGGTGGTGAACGGCAAGACAGCGTCGCTCTTTCGCTGGGCCCTATTCGCCGGTGGCCGGGCAGGGGGCCTCGACGACGATGCATGCAAGACGCTCGAGCGCTTCGGAGAAGCGATGGGCGTCGCCTTTCAGGTGGTGGACGACGTGCTCGACGTCGATGGTGACCCGGAGACAGTCGGCAAAGAGCTGTTCGCCGATCTGAAGGACGGCAAAGTGACTTATCCGCTGATGGTCGCACTCGAGCACGACCGCGACTTGCAGCGTGCGCTGAAGGAGCGCCTCGCCGGCGGGACCAACACGCTGGATGGTGATCTCGCGGCGCGCGCGCATCGCGCCATCAAGGCTTCTGGCGGCGTCGCCAAGGCCCGCGCCCTGGCCGAAGACCTGATCGGCAACGCCTTGCGCGATCTGTCGGCGCTGCCTGACAAGCCTGCTACCAGAGCGCTCGTGAGCGTTGCCCACGCCATCGCAAACCGGAGGAAGTGAAGATGATCGTCACGCTTTCGCAAGGTGCCGAAGTAAGCGCCGTCCGTCGCGAGCTCACGCGTCTGGGCCTGTGGGTCGCGAGCGTCGAGACCACACAAGTCGGTGACGTGCACGTGGTGATCGGCCCTGCATCGACGCGGGTCGACCTCGCGCTGGTTCGCAGTGTCGCCGGCGTGGCGAGCGTCAGTGAGCCCACGCCGCAACACCCGCGCGTCGACGCCCAAGGTGCCGCGGTCCAAATCGGCGATCTGACGATCGCCCCACACAGCCCGGTGGTGATCGCAGGGCCCTGCTGCGTCGAATCCGAAGCACAGATCATGCGCATCGCAGAGAGCCTCTCGGCGAGCGGCGTGAAGCTGTTGCGCGGCGGCGCGTTCAAGCCGCGCACCAGCCCATACAGCTTTCAAGGTCACGGCCGAGAAGCGCTGCTCTGGCTGCGACGCGCAGCCGACGCGACGAAGATGTCGGTGGTGACCGAAGTGCTCAGCGAGCACGATGTCGGCGCGGTCTCCGAGCACGCCGAGATGCTGCAGGTCGGCTCGCGCAATATGCACAACTACGCGCTCTTGAAGGCCGTCGGCAAAGCGCAGAAGCCGGTGCTGTTGAAGCGCAGCATGGCTGCCACTGTCGAAGAGTGGCTGCTCGCGGCAGAGTATTTGCTGAACGCCGGCGCGGCGACGGTGATCTTTTGCGAACGCGGCATTCGCACGTTCGATGACTCCACGCGCAACCTACTCGACCTCGGCGCGGTGGCGCTGCTCTCGCATGTGCACAAGCTGCCTGTGATTGTCGACCCCTCGCACGCAACCGGCCGCCGCGATCTGATCGTACCGCTGGCGTACGCGGCGCTGGCGGCAGGCGCTGCCGGCGTGATGATCGAAGTGCACGACGACCCGGGCAATGCTGTGAGCGACGGCGCCCAAGCTTTGGCGCCGAGCCAGGTCGCTGCCATTCAAGCGAGCTTGCGCGGAGCTCTATCGTGAAGCCGGAGCAGGCCACGCCAGCAGCAGAGCGCCTCGGTGGCGGCGCCATGTTCGACGCCATCGCGGGTCGCTATGACCTCCTCAATCGCCTGATGTCGTTCGGCATCGACAAGGGCTGGCGAAAGCGCGCGGTGCGTTCGCTCGGGCTCGCCGTAGAAGGCCCTTCCAGGGTGCTCGATGTCGCGACGGGCACGGCCGACTTGGCCCTGCTCACCTGCAGCATGCTACCGGAAGCGAGCGTTGTCGGTGTCGATCCGTCCACCGGCATGTTGGCCGTCGGCGAGAAGAAGGTCGCCGACGCCGGGCTCTCCGACCGCATTTCGCTGAGCGTCGGCGATGCGCAAGCGCTGCCTTTCGAGGACGAAAGCTTCGACGGCGCGACGATCGCGTTCGGCATTCGCAACGTGCCGGATCGCGCCCGTGGCCTCTCCGAGATGGCGCGCGTGGTTCGCCCCGGCGGGCGCGTGGTGGTGCTCGAGCTCTCCGAGCCGCGCGGCTTCATGAGCGCGTTCAGCCGCGCACACATCCATCATGTGGTGCCGTGGCTCGGTGGGCTAATCAGCGGCAAGAAAGAGTACAGCTACCTGCAAGCGTCGATCGCTGCGTTTCCGCCACCCGAAGCGTTCGCCGATCTGATGCGCGGCGCCGGTCTCGAAGTGGAGAGCGTCAGTGGCCTCACCATGGGCGTCGCTCATCTCTACGTGGGAGTACGGCGAGCACCGTCATGAGTCTCGAACGCGCCATGACCCGCGCGCTGACCGACGCGCCGCTCGAGCGGCGTGAAGGGCTCACTGTGGTCGCCTTCGAATGTTCCCTCGATCTCGAAGGTCTCGTCGCCCACCTGACGCCGCAGACGTTCGGCTCCCTGGTGCTGTGGGACACTCGCGCGTCGGAGATGCTCGCTGGCGAGTTCACCGTCGGAATCGGCACCGCGCACGAAGTCGTCGCCTCTGGAGCCGGCCGTTTCGCGGAGACACGCGATGCGCTCGCGAGGGTGCTCGACAATGTCGGGGACCCACGCGTGCGAGCCTTCGGTGGTTTTGCGTTCGATGGCGGCTCGCTCGGTGACTTCGAGCCATTTCGGCACGCGCGCTTCGTGATTCCGCGCTGGACCTTCAGCGAGCGCGCGGACGGCACCGTGACGGGCCTGTTGGTGGCGCAGGCCGCCGCGATTCAGGAGCGAGGTCGGCTGTTGCTCGAAGCGCGCGCGCTCGACTTGGCGGCTTCGCCCAAGGGTCGCAAGAGCCGCATGATGCGACGTCGCAGTGTGTCGCTGGCAGACGATGGCGCGTCGGCGTTTCGCGCCGGTGTCGAAGCCGCCGTCGTCGCGATCGAGGCTTTTGACCTCGAGAAGGTCGTGCTCGCGCGCGTCGCACGTGTGCGTCACGCGCCCGCAGCGAACGAAGTGTTGCCGCGCCTTTCAGGTGCTGCGGGCTGCGTGCGCTTCGGTTTTCAAGTCGAGGGCGCGGCCTTCGTCGGCGCCACCCCTGAGACGCTGCTGTCGTTCGATGGCCGGGTTGTGCGCACCGAAGCGGTGGCGGGTACCGAGCCTCGGCGCGGCGCTGATCTGGCGGAGGCCTCGCGTCTCTTGTTGCGCGACAAAGATCGCCGCGAGCATGCGTTGGTCGTCGCCAGCATTTTGCGTGACTTGCAAGGTCTGGGGGTCGACGTCGTCGCCGCAGACGAGCCGCGACTTCGTACCCTGACGCACTTGCATCATCTGGTGACACCGATGGTGGGAACGATCACCGCGAACCTGCACGTGATCGATTTGGTGGCAGGCATGCACCCGACGCCTGCGATGGGCGGCGTCCCGCGCAAACAGGCTCTGGCGTTCGTGCATGCGCACGAAACGGTCGCACGAGGCCACTACGCAGCGCCGATAGGTTGGGTCGCCGCGGGGGGCAAGGGCGACTTCGTGGTCGGTATTCGATCTGCGTTGCTGCTCCCGGAGAGCGCGCTGTTGTTCGCGGGGGCCGGCATCGTGCGCGGCTCGATTCCCGAGCTCGAGCTCGCCGAGACGGGCGCCAAGCTCAAGACGATGTTGTCGGCGCTGTCGGCCGGTCCCGGGCCGCGTCGACAACCAGAGGACGAGCTGGGCGTATGACCGCGGCGGGCGGGCTTCACACGCGCTGGGCGCTCGAGCTGATGCGCGGCCTTCGTGACGCCGGCGCCGGCTGGGTGGTGGTGTCGCCGGGGTCGCGCTCCACGCCGCTTGCGCTCGCCGCCGTCGAGGTGTTCGGCGCATCTTCGACAGTCGTCGTGGACGAGCGCAGCGCAGCGTTCGTCGCGCTGGGTTTCGCGCGTGTTGCCGGCGCGCCCGCCGTGATGATCGTCACCAGCGGTTCGGCTGGCGCACACGCATTTCCCGCGGTGATCGAGGCCGAGCTCGCCTGCGTGCCGCTGATCGTGCTCACTGCCGATCGGCCGATGGAGCTGTTCGACGCCGGCGCGCCGCAGACCATCGACCAGCATCAGCTCTTCGGTCGGCATGTGCGCGCAGCCTTCGAGGTCGGTGCTCCTGATGAATCCGCATTGCCGGTGCTTGCGCGGGTCGCGTTCCGAGCCGTCAGAAGCTCGCTCGGGCCCGAGCCTGGCCCCGTCCATATCAACGCACGGTTTCGGAAGCCGCTCGAGCCGATCGACGAAGCAGCCGTGTCCACGGCGCCGCCGCCGGTACCCGATCTATTCCTGGGCGAACATGCGCCGAGCGATCGGGCACTGGCGTACGTTCGTGCTGCATTGTCGGAGGCCGAGCGGCCGATCATCGCCTTGGGGCCGCTGCCTTTTGGGGGTGCGTCGCGCGCCGGACTCGAGCGAGACCTCTCGGCAGCGCTCGGCTCGCTCATTCGCGCGACGCATCTCGCCGTGGTGGCGGAGGTCTCAGGCGGCGTTCGCGTGGCTGTGAACGAAGGCGTGTTTGCGCTGGGCGTGCTGGCTGAAGCGAACGCGCTCTCGGCCGAGCTCGCGCCCGACTTGATCCTCGAGCTCGGCAGCCCGCCAGTGTCGTCAGCCTATGCGTCGATTGCCGCGCGTGCGCGGAGACGCATCGTGGTGAGCCCGCGTCGGGCGCCAGACCCACACAACTCGGCGACCGCCTTCATCGAGGCCGACCCGGCGCGCTTCGCTCGTGACCTGGCGTCGATGGTGCCTCAAAGCGAAGCGGCGCGCGCATACACCGCACGTTTGCGCGCTGTGGCCGTCCGCTGCGAGGGCGTAATCGAACGCGAGCTGTCAGCGGCCGACACGGCCACGCTCGGCGAGCCCCTCGTCATGCGAAGGGTGGTGGCAGCGCTGCCCGAGCACGCTGTCGTGATGGTCGGCAACAGCCTCGCAGTGCGCGATCTCGACGTGTACGCGGCGAACGGGATCACGCAGACGGTGTTGCATCAGCGCGGCGCCAGCGGCATCGATGGGCTGATCGCGGGCGCGGTCGGCGCCCGATTGGCGACCCCCGCCGAAGTGCCCGTCGTGCTGTTGCTCGGCGACGTGAGCGCGGCGCACGACGTCGGTTCCATCGCGCTCCTTCGAGATGTGACGTCGACGCTGGTCGTCGTCGTGATCAACAACGGCGGCGGCCGCATTTTCGATGCGCTACCGGTCAAGCAGGCGCTGGCTGACGACAAGACGTTCGAGCGCCTTTTTCTCACGCCACAACCGGCGTTTCTGGAAGGGACGGCGGCGGCGTTCGGCGCCTCGTTCGCCCGCGCGGCATCATGCCAAGAGCTCGGGGCGGCGCTCGAGCAGGCGCTCGGCTCTTCGCAGGCGACCCTGATCGAAGTGTCCACACCGCACCAAATTGGCAAACAGCAGCGCGCGAAGATCCGTGCGGCGCTTCGTGGAGAGGTCACCCGTGCTGACTGATTCGGCAGCGCAGGTCGTCTTCTTGCACGGCATGTTGGGCTCACCCGGCATGTGGCGCGGTATCGCTGCCGGCTTTTCGGCGCGCACAGGCGTCGCCAGCACGTCGATCACGCTGCCGTGGCACGGGCTCGAGCCTTGGGGCAGCGAGATCGGAGATTTCGACTGCGCGGCGCTCGCGATCGGAGAACGGCTACCGCCCGGGCCAATCGTGCTGGTCGGCTATTCGCTCGGCGGTCGCCTCGCGCTCGCGGTCGCCAGCCAGAACAAGGCAGTGCGTGCGGTGATCGCCATCGGCGCCCACCTCGGCCTGCATACGGAGACAGAGCGAGCCGCTCGCCAGACCTGGGAGCGCGACATGGCTCGCCTCGCACGCGAGCGCGGCATGTCGGGCCTGGTCGACGTTTGGGAGGCGCTGCCAGTGTTCGCCTCGCAGACGTCGCTGCCAGATGCCGAGCGCGCCCTGGAACGAGCCGCGCGCCTTGCGCATCGTCCCGACGCCATCGCCCGCGCCTTCGAGGTTCTCGGCACTGGCTCGATGCCGCTGCTCGAGGCGAGGCTCCGCGCGTGCAACGTTGCTGTCGTGCTCTTGGCTGGCGCGCTCGACGTCTCCTATGTCGAGGCGAACCGACACGCGGCCGCTTCGCTCGGCGCGACCGCTGTGGTGATCCCCGGCGTCGGCCACAATGTCGCTTTGGAGGCGCCCGCTCTGCTCACGCAGCTGATCGCCGAGCAACCAAGCCTTGCTCCTTCCCGCGTGAAGGAGCCGAAACCTGCATTCGTAGGAGAGAGAAGGACATCATGAGCATCCCGCAATGGCAGAGCGTCGCCGGCTTCGAAGACATCCGCTACGAGAAGGCTGAAGGCATCGCCAAGATCACGATCAACCGACCGGAGGTGCGCAATGCGTTCCGGCCGCAGACGGTGAACGAGCTGATCCGCGCGTTCGCCCACGTGCGCGACGAGGCGGACGTCGGCGTCGTGATCCTCACCGGCGAAGGCAAAGAGGCCTTCTGCTCGGGCGGTGATCAGCGCGTGCGCGGCAAGGCAGGCTACGTGGGCGCGGACGGCGTGCCCCGGCTGAACGTGCTCGATTTGCAGCGACAGATCCGCACCTTGCCGAAGCCGGTGGTGGCGATGGTCGCCGGCTACGCGATCGGCGGCGGACATGTGCTGCATGTGGTCTGCGATCTGACGATCGCCGGTGACAACGCGCGCTTCGGTCAGACTGGGCCCAAGGTCGGAAGCTTCGACGGCGGCTTCGGCGCCTCGTATCTGGCGCGCATGGTCGGCCAGAAGAAGGCGCGCGAGATCTGGTTCTTGTGCCGCCAGTACACAGCCCAAGAAGCGTTCGACATGGGCATGGTCAACAAGGTCGTGCCGGTCGACGAGCTCGAGGCGGAGACTGTCTCCTGGTGCCGCGAGATGCTGGCACATTCGCCGCTGGCTCTGCGTTGCCTCAAGTCAGCCCTCAACGCCGACTGCGACGGTCAGGCGGGCCTGCAAGAGCTCGCTGGTAACGCGACCCTGCTCTACTACATGACCGAGGAGGGCCAGGAAGGGAAGCAAGCCTTCCTCGAGAAGCGAAAACCCGACTTCGGCAAGTTCAAGCGTCTGCCATGAGCATGCTTCCTGCTCCGCGCTCGTTCGGCGCGTGGGTGCTCGCGGCTCGGCCGGCGACGCTCGCGGTGGCGGTCGCGTCGGTGCTGGTTGGTGCTGCGGTCGCCAGCGCAGTCGGCACGGTGCGGCTGTTGCCGCTGGTGTTGGCGCTCTTCGGCGCGATCTTGATCCAGATCGGCACCAATTTCGCGAACGACGTGTTCGATCACGAGAAGGGCGCCGACACCGCCGAGCGCATCGGGCCCACGCGGGCCGTCTCTGCCGGGCTACTCACAGCGCGCGACGTGCGCTTCGGCATGGTGTTCGCATTCGGCTTGGCAACCGTGATCGGCGCGTACCTCATCTCGCTCTCCGGCTGGCAGATCGCCGTCATCGGCGTCGTCTCGATCGCCAGCGGCATCGCCTACACCGGCGGGCCATACCCGCTCGGTTACAATGGTCTCGGTGACGTGTTCGTGTTCCTGTTCTTCGGCATCATCGGCGTCGCGGGCACTGCGTTCGTCGCGCACGGCTCGGTGCCGGCGGCCGCGTGGCTCTCGGGCATCCCGGTCGGGGCGCTCGCGACCAATGTGCTGGTCGTCAACAACGTGCGCGATCATGTCGGGGACGTGAAGGCCGGCAAACGCACGCTGGTGGTTCGCTTCGGCCGCACCTTCGGCGTCGCTGAGTATCTGGTGATGCTGTTGCTCGCTGCCGTTTCGATCATTTTTCTGGCGGTAACGGGGCTCGCGTCACCGCTGGTGGCGATCGCGCTGATTCCGCTCTCGTTCGGCTTGCGCCTGTTTCGCACCATACGCAGCGAAACGGATGGCCCCACGTTGAATCGTTGCCTCGTCAGCAGTGCCAAGCTGATGTTGGCGGTGACTGTGTTTCTCGCTGTCGGGCTCGCGCTCGGGCCGCGCGTGTCGTGATCGAGCGAGCCCGCGCCTTTCGCGTCGGTGGCAGCACACCACTCGAGGTGACGAGCGCGCGGGCGAGCTTTGGCGAGCGACGAGGCCTGTTGCTGGCGCTGACTTGCGAGCATGACGTCACGACGTTTGGTGAGGCGAGCCCGCTCTTGGGCTTCTCGCGAGAGACGCTCGACGAAGTAGAAAAGGCACTCGCGGGCGTCGATTGGCGGCGCCTCCAGGTTCCGCGCGACGTAGCCGGTTTGCGTGCCTCTCCCTCGATGGTTTCGCAGGCGTCACTTCGCTTTGCGATCGAGACGGCGCTCGGCTCGCTTGCCGCAGAGCGCTCCGGGGTTTCGCTCGGCGCTTGGCTGTCGGGCCGTGCCCTTGAAGGGCCGCTGCCATGCAGCGTTTTGGTAGGCCGGCTCGGCGCCCCGGAGAGTCTGCTCGAGGCCGAGAGAGCCCTGGCTTCTGGCGCACGTTCGCTGAAGCTGAAGGTGTCACTTGCCGAGGCCATCCATGCGCGTGACACCCTGCCGGCGTTTCGCCGCGCAGTCGGCGATGCGGTCGAGCTGCGTGTCGACTTCAATGGCACGCTCGGCGATCTTTCGATGAAAGAGATGTTGGACGTGTTGGCGGCGTTCGACGGTCACGGCGTGGCTTTTGCTGAAGAACCATGCTCCGGCGCCGGGCTGGTCGCGCTCGGAGCGCTGCCATTGCCATGGTTCGCTGACGAGTCACTCATCGACCTCCGGCTCCAGCGCGCCCTGCTCGAACATCCGCATATCGCAGGCGCCGTGCTGAAGCCGACCTTGTTGGGCGGCCTCATCGCCGCTTGGGACTTGGCGCAGGGCTTCCTCGCGCGCGGCAAGGGCGTCGTGATCACGCACGCATTCGAAGGCAGCGTCGCACTCGCCGCCTGCGCAGAGCTCGCGCTCGGGCTCGGGTCGGCTGCGCGTGCGCCGGGACTTACGGCCCATGCAGCGCTGCCGAGCTTCGGTTTGCCAGTGCCTCCGCAAATTCGCAGCGCTTCGGCTTCGATCGCGCCCGCTCTGGGAGCCACGGGGTTGGGGCTCGATGCGGCTCCGCTACTCGACAACAAGCAGGCGCTATTCGAATGGACGCGCTGAGCCCGCGACAGGCAGCGCTGCAGGCGCCGGAGCGTCTGGCCCTGATCACCGACGAGCAGCGCTTCACCTTTGTCGAGCTGTGGCAGCGAGCCGAAGCCATGCTCGAAGCTTTACCCTGGCGTGCCCAAGCCTTGACGCTGGCATTCGTCGCCGAGCCGCGCTGGCAGACAGTCGCGCTGGTGTGGGCCTTGTTGGAGAACGGTATCCCGTTCGTTCCGCTGCATCCGAAGTGGTCGGCTGACGACTGTGCCCTCGCGCTCGCAGACGTAGCGCGCGTGAGCGCGCGAACAGTCGTAAGGCGACCGCTTCCCGCCGGTGGCCTCGTGCAAAAATTGGAGCGCCACGAAATCGATGCGTTGGGCAGATTGGCGCGCGCTTCATCGCGTACGCCTCGCCGCGTGGGAAGTGGTGCGCTGGCGAGCATCTTGTTCAGCTCCGGCACGACCTCGAGGCCGCGTGGCGTGTTGCTGTCGCGCGCTGCCTTCATTGCCAGCGCAGCCGCTCACAGCTCGAACCTGCCTTTTCAGCCGAGCGATCGCTGGCTACTCGCGCTCCCGTTTGCGCATGTCGGTGGCCTCTCCATCATCACGCGCGCGTTGATCTCGCGCACCTGTGTGGTGCTGATCGGCAGCAGCGATCGGGCGGAGATGCTGGCGGCGATCGAACGGCACAGCGTGTCGTTGCTCTCGCTGGTGCCCACGGTGGCGCGCGATCTCCTGAAAGAAGACCGAAGTGATGTACTGCGAACGCCTCGAGCCGTCCTCCTCGGGGGCGCAAGAGCGCCCCTTTTGCTACGCAAAGAATTGAAAGCCCGCGGGGTTCGCGCGCTCGCCAGCTACGGCATGACCGAGACGTGCTCGCAGATCGCGACGCAGGGCCTCGCGGACGCGGACGACGCCGATTCGGAGAGCTGTGGTTTACCGCTGGCAGGCTTCGAGCTACGCATCGTCGACGACGCGGGAGCGAGCCGAAATGCTGGCGAAAGCGGGCG
>Ga0105048_10001127_pt1 | contig 43134 bp, 40 predicted proteins | sample MAT05_FD_78382 | JGI IMG/M metagenome (GOLD analysis project Ga0105048, IMG submission 78382) | Freshwater microbial communities from Lake Fryxell liftoff mats and glacier meltwater in Antarctica - MAT-05 | ecosystem: Environmental > Aquatic > Freshwater > Ice > Liftoff microbial mat | place... | reverse complement strand
ATGGACTCGGGGTTCCATTTGCCGGAATCAAAGGCCCCGTATGCCACCCAGGGCTTTAAAGACGAGCCTAATGTCTGACTAGCAGTTGTGACATTCACCTCAGGGTCAAAGCGTTTATTATTAACATCTTCCGGCAAGTTATAGCCCTTGGACCCCACCATAGCCAAAATCTCACCGGAGCGCGCGTCTATGGTAACAAGCGCCCCATTTTCAAACCTGAATATCGGACCTAAACGATCAACGCCCTTTTTCAACTCCGATTCTGCTAATTCTTGAATGCGCAGGTCTAGACTAGTATGAATTTCAAAACCGCCTGAATACAAATCCTGCAATCTCAGGTTGTAAGGTGCTTGTTGCAATAAATCTCTAATATAAAACACCCAATGCGGTGCTTTGAGCTCGTCTACTGGGAGATTGAAGCGGAAACGGGTCAAGGGTGTCTTGGTAATCATACCTGCTGTGTACTTAGGGTCCACACTGCCTACGTTAGGGTCCACATCTACCCAAAGGTCCTGTCTCAAGTAGGCCAAGTCACTGCTATTTAGAAAGGCTAGGATACGTGGATTAATGCTAATTTGCTTTAAGATTCCATCCATTCTGCCGTGAGCCAGTTCCAAAGCCCGCACTTTATTTTGGGCATATAGTGGAGAATACTCACCGGGTGACTGCACAAGACCAATCAAAAATGCTGCCTCTTCCAGAGTTAGCTGCTCTACTGGCTTATTAAAATACACTTGGCTAGCCGTACCAGCTCCTTGGATCCTACCGCCGAAATTAACTACATTCATGTAGTATTCTAGAATTTCTTCCTTAGAATAATCGCGCTCTACAAACAAACTGATGATCCCCTCCTGAATTTTGCGTTGCGCTGTACGATCCTCAGTCAGCAAAGTACGCTTCACAAGTTGCTGCGTCAACGTGCTACCTCCAACAGTATTGGCACCATTGCTAGTAATAGTTGTAATCAGTCCACTAATCGTACCTAAATAATCAATACCACCATGAATAAAAAAGTCCTTATCTTCCGCTCCTAAAGCCGCTGCAATCAAGGTGGGTGGGAGTTGAGAATATTCGACATAAACCCTATCCCTGTCAGGATCTTTAAAGGTATATAGCAAGTTACTGTTGCGATCAAAAATGCGACTATTCTCACCCCTATTCTGCAGACCCACGCGGATCTCTTCCTCTGTAGGCACTTGCTGGGCATACGTACGCAAGGTCCCCAAGACATTCAGTGAGACTAGTGCTGCTAATAATACAAAGATCAACACTAAAAAATTGGCCAGCTCAAACTTGCTAGAACTACGTCGCCCTGAGCTCTGCAACAGAGCTGCAGCAGCGTATTTGGAGTTAATTTTATTTGAAATATTGCTCATTTCTGTTATTATCCTGTTAAAACCTATAAATGATAGACATACCGCAATTATTAGAATTTAATCAATACAATTTACCTGCAATCACTGCGGTTATAGGTGGCTACCTACTATTCCTCTGGCTCGCAGTATTGGCGTGGGTTTTGAAAGATATTACAACAAGGACTCAAAATTTCCTAACAATTTTCTTTTTCCTTACCTTTATTCTAATCGGAAATGTGCCTGCGCTGGTAATTTATTTACTATTAAGGCCCGAGAAGACTCTGGAAGAAGGGAAAACTAACGATTTATTTCACGCTAGTGTGTTTGACCAAAATGTGACTAGTTGTCATCATTGCCATACATTGGTGCGCAGTGACTTCAAGTTCTGTCCCAATTGCAGTGTGGATCTGTTGAAACTATGTCCTGACTGTAATTATCAACTTAATCCTCTTTGGAAATATTGCATTAATTGCGGTCTCAATTTGACTAAAAAACCTGAGCTGGGCCTGTTCTTTAGAAATATTGCTAAGAATATCTCTAGAACTTTGAGCTGGATCATCGCAAGACCCTCAAAAATTTTCAACAATACGCTGGGCTACTTCAGGAAAAGACGCAAGGCAAGGAGATCCAAGTCTGTAGGATCTATTTCAAACAATCCAATTCAGTCGACGCTAAAGAAACTGAACGGGAAATCTATCTTGATAAAACTTACTCCATTAATTAGAAGGCTTCCTCATTTGGGTACTAATCTGCCTAAGATTCTACCAAGGATCGAAATTGTAAACGATATTTCGCCTAGTATAGTCAGATCGAAAGTTTTGGCAGAGAAACGCCATACTCCCAAATTAACTACCCAAGTTGTGGTCTCTGGATTTCCTGTCAACGACCCGAATTCAATAATCCCGCAAAAATCTCGCAGAGGCCGCCCTAAAGGTACACATGATTACAAACCCCGCGCCAAACGTGCGGACGCCGGCCAAAAGCGTGGCAAGTACTCTAAACAGGCTTCCGTACAAGAGGTTTAAACAAACATCAAGAAGAGATGTTACGAGAGAGATACAAATAATATCACGTGATAAGTTTACAATCCTCCCCTTTTCGGCTAAAATTAGCGGTATCAAAAGGTCTTGCGCACTAATGTTGGGGTCGTAGCTTAGTTGGTAGAGCGCTGCTATGGCATAGCAGAGGTCAGGGGTTCGAATCCCCTCGACTCCACATCATCATATGAGCGAATCTATATTCCGCTATACCCCTGAATAGTTGTATTGTGCGTGATAAAATCTTACCGCCATATTGTGCGCGAAACGAAGTAGCCTGGGGACTTTGCTTAGATCCATCTTTGGGAATTTCATTAGAATCTGGCCAAACTAAAGGCTTCATTATTTTGACCAAAAGTCCTGATGACCCTGATATGCAGGGCGAGCTCATGAAGATTCAAGTAACTGAGTCAGGGGTATACATTCAAAAACCCAAGAGAATCTCTTACACGAGACCGCCCAGTTCAACCACAGCCAAAAGTGTATGCGCTAACTGAAGACTGAAGGCTGTGGTTGAACTGGCACTAGTTAGCTCAACTTATTAGCAAGCACTCCATCCCCGGGAACATTATTATTGGTATTTTTATTTAAAGAGGGAAAAAGTATGTCGTCACTTAAGAATAATTATGCGCTAGCTAGAAGAAAAACTGGGATTGTATTAAAATTAGTTATGTATATAAAACATCTTCTAGGTAAATTTAGTTTCGGATTCGTATTGCTGGTGGTCTTATTGAGTAGCCTGGGCTTAACTAGTCTCAACAACAAGACATATGCTTCTAGCGACAGGATCGTAAGATTGACCAGTGAAAGGATTATAAATTTCCAAAGTAATATTGTGATAAAACCAGACGGAAGCTTAAAAGTGACCGAAACTATCAAGGTCAATGCCCTGGGCAATAAAATTAAGCGCGGGATTTATCGAGACTTCCCTACGACCTACAAAGGATTGTTTGATGTTGAGTCTAAGGTGGGCTTTCAATTACAACAGGTTCTCCGCAATGGACAGCCTGAGACTTACAAAATCCAAAATGTCGTCAATGGGCAGCGCGTTTATATTGGTGCTGAGGATGTGCTTATAGACCCTGGCCAGCATGAGTATACTATCGTTTATACCACTGACAGGCAGTTAACTTTTCTGGGAGATCATGACGAACTATTCTTCAATATCACTGGCAATGGCTGGAGCTTTCCGATCGACTCTGCTGAAGCCACTATCGATCTAAGTTTTTTGCCTGTTCGGGATATAGCAAAAGTGAAGCAGCAGCTCAAGCTCGGAGGCTATACAGGCGCTAGCGGTGCCACTGACAAGAATTTTAGCGTGCAGATTTTGGACTCAAACCAAACTGAAGCGCAGCAACTGACTGCAAAATTTACCCTCACTAAACCCTTGGAAGCTGGTGAAGGTCTGAGCGTTTTCGTGGAATGGCCTAAAGGTTATATTGCCGAGGCAAATAGCGCGCAAAAATTGTTGTGGTTTATTTTTGATAATTTCCTAGTACTAGTTGGAATGCTATTCCTGATAATGCTATCTATAGCAGGACTGCTGCTATGGCTGGTTTTTGGACGTGATCCCCAGGGCAAGACTGTTATTCCCTTATTTAGCGCTCCTGACGATATTACTCCAGCAGCAGCAAGAACATTGGAACAATTAGGCACTGATGATAAATTACTTACGGTTAGCCTCACCAATCTGGCAGTAAAAGGTTATATTCAGATTAGTGAAAAAAATGGAGAATTTACGATCACTCAGTTGCCCAAGTCAGCAGCTGAATCGGACCTAGGACCAGAAGAGGAAGTACTACTAGCAAAGTTCTTTGGAGTTGGCAAAACTGAGTTTGTGTTTAAACAAAAAAATTACCTCGCAGCACAGGCCGCGCGCACAAGCTTCTTTAGTAGCATACAAACCAACCATACCAGCAAATTTGTAGTCAAAAATCAGGGGTATTTCTATCTAGGACTGTTGGCTCTCTTAGCTTACTCTGGATTAATCTTGCTAATAGGGATACTGGCGGCTGGCGAAGACGCTTTTGGAGTTGGAATTTGGCAGGCAGTTGTCACTATCTTCACAGGAATTTACTTAGGAATTAAATTGCCAAAAGATTTAAGCAACATCTTTGGCGGAGGCACAGAATTTCCCACTCGCATCAGACAAATTGTTATTACGGGGATCATTTTCTCGATTGGCTTGATCATCAATGTTGTCACGCTCTTCCTCAGTCGCACTTACTTCCCAATTTTGGCTATAATCTTCATTGGCTTAGCAATTATCGTGTTAACGGCATTTAGAAGAGCAATTATCAGACGCACGCAATTGGGGCGTGACAAATATGACGCCGTACTAGGCTTGAAAATGTATATGCTGGCCAGCGAAGCTGAGCGTATCAAGTTGCTGGGCAAGGAAGTGCCATTAACTAAAGAGGAATATGAACAACTACTCCCCTACGCTATCGCTTTGGATATTGACGCAGCTTGGACAGAAAGATTCTTGGAGTCAATGGAAAAGTTGACTAATAATTCTGGAGAAATTGATTATCAGCCAAATTGGTATTTGAGCGCTCACGCGTTCACCACGCTCAACAGCTTCTCCTCTAGCTTTGCAGGCTTTAGCCAGTCATTCAGTAGTGCTATCTCCAGCGCTGCTACCTCCCCAAGCAGTAGCTCAAGCGGTGGAGGTGGCGGCTCTTCAGGTGGTGGCGGTGGTGGCGGTGGTGGCGGTGGCTGGTGAGGGCAACGCTATACTAAAAGCACCTGTGTACGATCTCGGTGCTGAACCTGGAATGGTATCTAAGCAACTGCAGCGTATGCAAAATAATCCGCAAAAAAGATTATCCTAGTTGGCATTTCCAGCATTTTTTAGAGCTAATCAAAAGTTGTGTAATTATACTACTGCTGTTACAATCCCATGATGGAATCAACTGTATTGGAGAATAAAATCAAGGAGCAAGCCAAGATTCGTAATATTGCGATTATTGCTCATGTCGATCATGGTAAAACCACCTTTGTCGATGCGTTTCTCAAGCAGAGCAATCTTTTCCGCGATAATCAAGATGAGATGCAACAGCAACAGATTTTGGACAGTGGCGAATTGGAACGCGAAAAAGGTATCACCATTAAAGCCAAAAATGCCTCGATCAAGTTTGAGGGAAACAAGATCAATATCATTGACACGCCAGGACATGCAGACTTCGGTGGTGAGGTTGAACGCACATTGAACATGGCTGATGGCTGCTTGTTATTGGTTGACGCCCAAGAAGGCCCAATGCCGCAGACTAAGTTTGTATTGCGCAAAGCTTTTGAGCTTGGCCTAAGACCCATCGTCGTGATCAACAAAATTGACAAGAAACACGCTAATCCCAGTAGAGTTCTAGATAAAGTACAGGATCTGTTTCTACAATTAGCCACTGCGGACGATCAATTAGAATTCCCAGTATTTTATGCGATTGCTAGAGAAGGCAAAGTTTATGCTGAACTTCCAGATGTTGAAGCTGGACTGGCAAATGGTTTCCCAGAGGCCACTATGGCTCCGATTCTCAAAGCCATTATCGATTATGTACCTGCCCCCACTGGCCTGATCAACGGGCCTACACAAATGCTTATTAGCTCATTGGAGCATGATAATTATTTAGGCAGGTTGCTTATTGGTAAACTAAACCGCGGAGTTATTAAGACCAATCAACCAGTTGTAATTTTAGACCACGGAACACGCGAGCAAGGACGCATCAAAAAGTTATTTGTGCGTACTGGTCTGATCTGGACTGAAGTTGAAGAAGTACTTACGGGTGATATTTGCGCACTGGCAGGTATGGACTCGAAGTCCATAGGAGGTACTATGACTAGTCTAGGTGCCGAAAACGAGCAAGCGTTACCTCAGCTGAAAATTTCCGATCCCGCAGTGCAAATCAAATTTGAAGCTAGTACTTCTCCTTTGGTTGGGCGAGATGGCAAATACGTTACAGCCAAATTACTACAACAAAGATTGGAAAAAGAAATTGAGACCAATATTAGTCTAAAGATCGAAAAAGGTGAAGGTGGTAGCTATTTTGTGGCTGGTCGAGGAGAATTGCAGTTAAGTATTTTGATCGAAGAACTAAGACGTGAAGGCTATGAATTTCAAATTCGTCGTCCACAAGTACTATTCCAAAAACGAGAGGATGGCGATTATGAACCGTTGGAAGAGCTAGTGATCGACACCCCCGAGGAATATATGGGGACGATTAACGGCCAGATGAGCGAGCGTAACGCTGAACTCGTGGATATCGAGACTGAAAATGGTCATAGTAAATTCACCTATAAAATCCTGACGCGCAATCTTTTAGGACTACGCAATCAACTACTCACTGCCACAAAAGGCAACGCCGTAGTTAATAACTTTATGATTGACTATGTGCCAGTCACAACACAACAGGAAATGTTCCGCAAAGGTGTGCTGATCTCGTCTGACTCGGGCATCGCGATGGGCTACTCGCTCAATACTATACAAGAACGTGGGGATATGTTTATTGGACCTGCTACTGAAGTTTATGAGGGCATGATAATTGGAATCAATAAATACGAGCAGGAACTGGAAGTAAACCCTACCAAACAGCGACAGAAGTCTGGAGTGCGTATGAAACACGACGAAATCACTCAGACTCAGCTAAAGCCCTTAATTCCAATCACTTTGGAATTTGCCATAAGCTTTTTGGCTAAAGACGAGTTGTTGGAAGTGACTCCCAACCACCTACGCTTCCGTAAGATCTACCTGACAAAAACTGAACGTGACTGGTCAAGGCGTGAGAATCTTACAGACTACGCGCGTAAGCAGCTAGGACTGACTTAAAGTCGGATCGAGTAACTATACCGCACAGTCCGACATTCGCAATGTGATGTGAATGTGACGATTTTAACTCAACTCAATTCCTTACAGTCCCCTGCCCCACCAATTAAGGAAAGCGGGTAGAAACTATTCTCTCCCGTAACGCTCACCGTCGTAAATCTGCGCGAGATCTTCTTCTGGGTTGTATGCCATGTCTTTTTTACTAAACTTAACTAAGTAGAGAATAGAATACCATCATGAAACCAGTACAAAGAAATTGTAAAGTTTCTGTAAATTCCAAGAAACTTGCGTAAATAGTATTATATAAGTCTATATATTGAATTAATTGTAAAATTAATGATTGTTTACAAAAAAGTTGCAGTTTCGACACACAGCTCTAATCTTCTTTGTTTAGAATGAGGTAGGTTGAATGCACATAAATATGCACCTGGAGAACGTGGAGTTAACAACCAATGTTATCGATCTAGTATGTGAGAAGCTAGAGCTCAAGTTGGAGCGGCTGTTAAGAGACTTCAATGAAGATATAAAAATTGCGCATATGCGCATAGTATTCGGATCCAAAGCTCACTACAATATAAACTTTCCTATGCTCTTGCCAGGAAAACATCAACTATTTGCCTCTACTTCCGCAAACAGTTTAGCTAAACCTATTGTGTTATTGCGTAAAGAATTAATCACCACGTCTTGAAATACCACCAATTCTGAGTGCGTAGTAAGCTACGTTCATTAGAGCCGCAGCCAAAGCAGCTACATAAGTTAACGCCGCTCCAATCAAGACTTTAGTAGCGCCTGACTGCTCAGAGGCATCTAAAAGGCCTAGACGTCTGATATTGGCTAAGCCTTTTATACTGGCGTCAATCTCAATAGGGAGAGTTAGTAAACTAAACACTGCTGAGAAGCTAAATAGGAGTAGTCCTACCCAGGCTAAGTTACTAAAAGACAAAAGAAACCCAATGATAATTAATCCATAGCCCAGACTGCTGCCGATATTAATCACAGGAAGGATCAAGCTCCTAGCCGAAAATAGTAAGCTTCCCTGCTGATGTTGCTGCACATGACCAAGCTCATGACTAGCAATTGCCACGGCAGCGATGCTGGGAACACCTGCTACGCCTGGAGACAAAGATACCAGGGCACTGCGGGGATCATAATTATCACCGAGTTCAGAATCTATTTGAGCAAAGCTGACTCTTAAAGCTTGAGATTGTGCAATCTGACTGCCAGCTGCTAACCCGGTAATTCCCCGGCGATTCGCCACCTGAGAATACTTGTTATTCCAATAACGTAATAACAGCGAAGCCGCCCCAGAAAAGATTAAAGCCGGAAGGAGGAATAAAAGATATAGTGGATCGAAATATAGCATAGTAATTAATTATACTATAAAGGCAGTGTTCCTAGCGCTAGGAGTCAATTAAGTGCATGACTTATTCTGCCAGCACCCCACTTCAGTGTCAATCTCAATTTATTCGGTAATTATCGTAATTTTAGTCTCATTTTCAAAACAGGGCTGTTTTGTTACGTTCTTGTTACGTTTTCTTTGCACCTTTATTGCGTGAGAGTAGAAAATAGGCGGCAAGCAACTATCCACATTGATGGCAAATCCAGCAATATACCCTAAATATACTGGTCGGACATGCCTACTACAGAACCTATTAGGGATTTAATTACTTGTGAGTAGTCCTTGGCAGCGAGCGATTTTAGTTTCAGAATCGCTATAACTAATGAACTGACCTTCGTTATTATAGTCATAAAGATTATCCCTGCAGTAAGCGTCAACATTGGCAAAGTTTTGTTTGATAATCTTAGTCAATATTGACCCAGAATCTGCCGATTCATAACCAGAATCTTGGGGAAGCTCCACTAATGCAAACAGCAGACAACTTGCAGTCCTACCTTCTTGAGTTTTGCAGGAAAAACTGAATTGCTCAGTGGCTGCTAATTGCACTTGCATTTCCAGACTGGTATTCAGATTTGCATTTGCTACTCTGGAGTCATATTCTAATGTTTCCAAACACTTAAGCTCTCGTGGCAACCGCAAACAAATATCAAAGAAACTTTGTTCATTGACGCTGGCATCCGCAGTCACTACTCCCCGTAGTTGCGCGATAGTAGTATTCGTTAAGGTTGCATAGCTAATTGTGCTAGGAACCAAATCAACCCCTTGGGTAACTTGCACAAGCTGGTGAGCAGCAATGGTAGTGTATACCTTACTACCCGGCTCAAGTGGTTTAAAGATTAATTCACAGTTGAAGTTAGCAGCAGCTAAGGCCCGGGCATCAACTACTGCCTGGGTGTTATTGAGAATAAGCTTCACTTCACAGTAATACTGCTGATTGGGTTGAGCTAAAAGCGGATAGGTCAGAGTCTCCTGCCACTCAGCACTTGCGGAATTACCTACTGTGCGCGTATCACAAAGCACATCGTTAACAGCTTTAGTCTCTAGATTTAATGACTCAACACAGAGCAGTACTTGTACTTCTGGGAGAATATTGGTTCCTGTAATCTTGATACTGCTCAAGCGTTTGGGGGTTTCCAACTGATATGGATCGCCAGCCGTATTTGCAAAATAGCGATCCCAATTGTAAGTAGTGCCTAAAGACTGCAAATTAGCCAGTTTTTTAGTATAGATGAATTCGCCACTGGCGTTATCGATGCCAGCATTGGCATTGCGCACCGACAGATTGGTCGTTAAAAGATTGTAAACTACAAATGTCACCAAAAGTAACAAAAAGAACACAAACAAATATACGGTCGATTTGGCACTACCTTTGGGCAACATTGGCAGGTAAATTTGCAAAAATTAACAATTATCTATAGCAATTTGCACTTGCTACTTTATACAGTATAAGAGATTTTGGGGAATTTAGCACACTAGCCTTTTTGGGTACCAGACTCCTTGGCCTCTGCAGGTTTGCGACTTCCAGTCGAAGTTGCATAAGCAGATTGCATCGACGCCATACGCTCTTGATTAGCTTGCAATTGCATGAATAATTCCGCAAATCTTCTTAGGACCAAAGATTTCTGGGTTTTGAAGCGGATTTCCATCATCTCTTCACGCATTTTACCTTGGAAATTAATCATTTGCTTCTGTGACTTGACCCTAAATTGAATACTAGCCAGTTGGTTATTAACAAATGATAGGCTCTTGCGCATGGAATTCAAGCGCTTTTGCAGTTCGGAACCCTGGGGATGCCCTGGTGGCAAATCCCTCAGAATGTTCTCTAGATTACCTATCTGAGCTTCTAAAGCAGATTTATTCTCCAAAAGTTTATTAGTATTTTCCACCGCGGCGCTTTCTACACTGGATTTTTGTTCCTTCGCAGCAGCCCGTAGAGAATTAACTTGTGAAACACGTTGCGTTTCAATCTGGGCTACATTTGCTCGCTTTTGTACTTCAAGTGACTGCCTCTGACCGTCTGCTGACATGATAGATATAGCAGTGATTATATATCAGATTCGCCGGAAATCCAAGTTAATTAGGCGATTGTGCGGTTATAGACTCTTCAGGAGTTGCCGATTCAGCCGCAAATTTACCTAAAATATAGTCAGTACGGAAATTGACTAGAATTTGCATAATCTGCTTTTCCAAATCACCAATGTTTTCTATCAAAAACTGCATCAAGCTATCCTGGGATTCATTAGCCTCGATGAGTTGGTCAAACTGCTGCTTCTGCTCTGGATTAAGCTGTGGTTCAAAGTACCCCAAAAGCACGTCACCAAATAAATCGTAGAGCCTATCCGACTCTGAACTCAGAAATTCTGCGTCAGTCTCATCACCGTGCTTTTCCTGCACTAATTGCATCATGAAGCTATATACATTTTGATCTCGCTCTTCCGTGGTATTTGTGTCCATAGATTTCTAGCTTTTGTTATAATTGATATTAACATAGATAGGATTTTATATTGAGTACTTAACCGAATTTATATTCATTTAAATATTTTGAAGATTCACACCAAACTTTATCCTGATCAGGCCAAGCGTTTAGCCAATGCTTTCTTTTTAGTACTGGCTATATTGGCTTTAGCAATTGTGCTGAATGTGGTCAACTATGTTAGACAGACTGGCGACCAAGTCCTGGGGATTTCGATTGACTGCAATGACGAAGCTAATTGTTAGCAGCCAGTTGTGAGCAGTTAATTGCTCTGCTGGGCTCTATCTAAATCCCGATATCGTGCTTGCTCCTTGATGAAGGCCAGCTCAATTTGCCCAGTAGGACCATTTCTGTGTTTAGCGACTATCAAATCGCCGATCCCTTTACGCTCAGTATCTGGGTCAAACGTTTCTTCTCTATGCAGGAACATTACTATGTCAGCATCTTGCTCAATCGAACCTGATTCCCTTAAGTCTGAGAGTTGTGGAATACGGTCTGCTCTATTTTCCACTGCTCTACTCAGCTGACTCAAAGCAATCACAGGAATCTCCAATTCCCTGGCCAATTGTTTCAAAAATCGAGAAATCTCCGAGACCTCTTGAGTACGATTTTCTTTGCTACGACCTTGCATTAATTGCAAATAATCTACCAAAACCATATCCAAACCCTGCTCCATTTTAAGTCGGCGGGCTTTGGTGCGCATCTCCATAATATGCAAACCCGGCGTATCGTCAAAATAGAGCCCGGAATCGCTCAATCTGCCCATAGCATCTGCCATTTTGGCGAAGTCCTCATCTCTTAAACGCCCATTGCGAATATTCCATAAACCAACCCCTACCTCTTGTGAAAGTAATCTATCAATAATCTGCGAATTGGACATTTCCAAAGAGAAATACCCCACTTTTCTACCCGCGACTGTGGCAGCGTGCCTAGCTAAGTCAATGGCGAAAGCGGTTTTACCCACCGAAGGTCTGGCAGCCAGAATTACTAAATCTGACTTTTGCAATCCCCCTAAGATCTTGTCCAAGTCTCTGAAGCCAGTACTAATGCCCCTTAGTGCCTCAGGATTTGCACTGAGAGTCTCAGCCTGTTCATAAGCTTGCTCTAGCAATGTGGAAATGTGTGTGAAATCTCTATTGATAGAATTATCAACAATATTGAACAGATTCTGCTCGGCCTCATCCAATAATAATTCAAAGTCTTTATCTTCGGAGAAAGCCATTTCATTCAAAGTTGCACCTAATGCTATCATACGTCTTCTGCCACTAAGTTCTTTCACAATCTTGGCGTACTGCTCCGCATGCGCAGATGTGGGAGTATCAGCTACAATCTCAGTGATTATCGCCTCGCCCCCCACATCCTTCAACTTTTTCTGGGCCTTCAACTGATTCGCCAAAGTTAGCACATCAATCGGCGACTGTTTCTCGAACAAACTAAGCATTGCACTAAAGATCGTGGCATAGTTGGGATTATAAAAATCCTTTTCAGTGACAATATCAGCGACATTCAACAATACTTCATCATCTAAAAGGATAGCCCCCAGGATGCTTTTCTCAGCTTCAGTATTGTGTGGGGGAATTTTGAATAACTGCATGTCGGTTTTTGCCATAGCTAATTATGCTGGATTACACTAGAGAAATACAAGCTAACTAAGCAAATTATGATAATTTAGTACCCTTAATAAAGCGCTGCCAGATCTGTTTATACTCTGGGCGTGATTGCTCCAGAGATTTTGGTTGCCAGTAGATACAGCCCTGTTTCTCAGACATAGCATCCACCTGAGCATAAGTCATCTCACCATTTATCACTTTGTTTGCGAGATTGACGTTTGTTTGGTGGTAGCCGCAGGTCAGATGAGGAATAATTTCAAAGCCTTTAAGCGCACCATTGTAATAATAGCCATTGACCCAGATTCCTTGTCTAGTAGGGTCTGTATGAGTTTGATCAAAAATGAAATTGCCTAATGAATAGAAAATTGGCTTATCCTGATATATTTCGAAATTCTGCACCCAATGTGGATGACTAGCAATTACTAGGTCAGCCCCATTGTCTATCAATGTATGTGCCAATTCTTGCTGATGCTTAGTAGCCGTATCGGTATACTCAACCCCCCAACTTGCCATGACCATTAGATAATCGACCTCTGACTTGGCAGCGGTGATCACTTTTTTGATGCGGTCTTTATCGACCGCGCCGATCTTACTCCCGGCAGCAGAGAATCTATTAGTCCCCCATTTACTTGCACTCGCCCAATAAAACCACGCGACATCGTCAAAGGATAAAAAACCTAGCTTTTTTCCGGCAAATTCGCGTATCACTAATTTTCCCGCATCGTTTAAATCCTTACTACTAACGCCTGTAAAGCCTATGCCTGCCTGTTCAAGTAAAACTTCCGTTTCTTGCACTGCGGCCAAACCACCGTCACCCGCATGATTACCAAAGCCGAGTAAATCAATCCCCACCTCAGCAAATCCTTTGGCATTTCTAGCGTCACCTACAAACTGTGTACAACCAGTGCAGGGTTTGGGATTACCCGAGACCGGGTTTTCCAGCAATGCCACAGCTAAGTCAGCAGTTTGGATTTCAGTTTTAATGCGGTCAAATAAAAAAGTGTAATTATTAGAGCTATTTAGAAACAATCTGTCCACTGCGCGCGCTGGAATAATTTCCCCACCCATAAACATGCGATTTACTTTGGCCAAAGTAAAGTTGATATCTACCTCTTTAATTTGCAAGGCAGTAGCTATAGTAGTTTGCTTGTCGACAGCAAAATCACTAAGTTTACCTGCCACTTTTAGTCCATATGTGTCGTCTCGCCAAAGTGAGAGATTACTGAGCTTCATGGATTTCAAAGCGAGGTTTGTGTTAGCAAAATGTGCAATTACAAAAATATCGCCCGAGTATTTAGACTCATTAAGAGCTAACAAGCTAGTTTCGGGGAAGTCAACCCAGCTTGCAACTCCCAGCAAATCTAGCACCTGCTTTTGTTGATTGCTAGAAAGTATCCTGCCTAGGCCCGGCTCAAAGTAAACAGTGGAATTCTTTAACTGTGGGAGCTCAATATTACTGCGCAGTTCTTTAAAAGGGGCCAGCACAACAAGAGGAAACTCAATCCCGACAGGTAATTCCAGGCCTGTGTCGGAATTAGCACTTGAATCCACCCTCTGATTAGCACTGAGATTAGATACCTGCTGGAAATACCCGAATAGCAGAACTCCGATAGTAATCGCTGCAAAGGCAGCTATAGCCAATGCTACAGGTAAAGTTTTGTAGTTCTTGGGACTTTCAAGATTAGTGACCCTAGTGATCATTGGGTTAGACTTGGATCTAGTCTCATTCATAGTTTTAGTTGCGGCTAGCTATTCCTCCAATAAAACTGAGTGCATTACATACTCGTCATTAACGAAATCAGCAGCTTTAGCTTTAAACCTCTTTTGTACCTCAAGCTGAGCACCTAAATCCTGCTTGAATTTAGACATAGTTTCCGGCTCTGCACTTATAGGCAGAAGAATCTGCGGGTCAATACTGTTCACCGCTTTAAGCTGTTGCTTATAATCACCCCGCACATCTAATATCAATACATCAATCACTCCCAGATCAGTAAGCAATTCTTTAGAAAACTCCTCTGCTAAAGCATAATACAGAATCCTAACTCCCTCATACTCAACCTCAACTAGATCAAGGTTAAAGCCCCGTCCAGTTCCACTGGGTTTTTTCTCGTAAATGTTGATGAAGATGCCGTCTTTTTCAAATTCACCTTGATCCGCCAAAATCAAGCCTCCACCTTTAGTCTTCTCGGTAGGCTGCTTTGCATCAGTAGCCACAACGATAACTTCTGACTCAATACTCCATTTATTTGTCTTGCTAGCCGCTGTAGTAATGTATACAGACTGTGCATCGCCACTTAATTCGATCGCTGGGACACCGTCTTTCTTACTTAATGTGATTTGCATAAAATTTAATATCAATTTAATGTAACTTAGGTCTATTCTACTATACTCTACGACTTAAACTAGCAGTTATAAAACATATTCGGAGAAATTCTCCAAATAGCTTTCACAGAGTGAGCAGATTCTGTTATAATCTACGGATCATGAAAAAAGGCATACATCCACAATTTTATAATGACGCAGTCACCTTAGATAACTCTTCAGGAGTTAAATTTGTGATTGGTTCTACTGTCAAAGAAATGTCAGTGGAGATCTCCAGCTTGACTCATCCTTTTTATACTGGAAAACAAAGAATTGTTGACACCGATAACTTGGTAGAGAAATTTGAGAAACGCAGAGCAAAAGTCAACCTGGATATCATTTCGCAAAGAAAAGCCAAAAAAGTCGCTAGAAATAAAAGCTCCGTGACTCAAGTTGAACAAAAGCAGGCATTGACTCTGAAGGATATGCTCAAGCAGATCCGTTAAAGATTTAACTCCAAGGAAAGCATTAGCTACTTTTATGCTTAGTGACACTGAGCTAAAACAATTAGACGAGAAATTAGAAACATACTCCCAGAGTGCCCATGAACTTGAAACAGCCCTGCAAGACCCGCTTTTGTTAAAAAGCCCAGCAAACTATAAAAAAGTTGGTGTGGATTACAACAAACTCCAAGACAAACTCAAAGCAGTCAAGCGTATCAGAGAATTAGCTACTCAATTGACCGATAACCAGACTTTAAAGCATGATGCTGATCAGGGTTTATCTGAATTAATCAACCTGGAAGAACATACTCTCAAAGCCGAGCTAGAAAAATTGCAGGCAGAATTAATTAAGCTTGAAGAACTTGCAGATCCATTAGATAGTGCCAACTGTATTATTGAAATTCGCGCAGGAGCAGGTGGTGATGAAGCGAGTCTTTTTGCCCAAGAACTGATGCGAGGATATTTAAGGTATGCAGAACTACTACACTTAGATACTGATATAGCCAATATTAGCTATTCCAGCACTAGCGGATTCAAAGAGGCTATCTTCTTCGTTACTGGCTTAGAAGCATATAAGCAATTCAAGTATGAAAACGGAGTACATCGCGTGCAAAGAGTCCCAGTCACTGAGGCCTCCGGCAGAATCCATACTTCTACAGTTTCAGTCGTGGTTTTGCCAGAAGTCCCCGACGTAGAAGTAAATATCAAGGCTGAGGAAATTCGCATCGATGTCTATAGGTCCAGCGGCCCGGGAGGACAGAGTGTAAATACGACTGATTCTGCAGTGCGCATAGTACATTTACCCACTGGAATAACAGTTACTTGCCAGGATCAGAAGTCACAACTAAAAAACAAAGCTCAAGCACTAAAGATCCTGCAAGCCAAACTCTATGATCTAGCTCAGTCTTCCCAGAATGAAAAACTTGGAGAGCTGAGACAGTCTGCTATCAAGTCCGGCGATCGCTCAGCCAAAATTCGCACCTATAACTTTCCGCAATCACGAGTAACAGACCATAGAATTAAACAAAGCTGGCATAATATCAATGAAGTAATGGAGGGCAATTTTAGCAGCATCGCTGCTGCAGTCAGCCAACAGTTAAAACCAGGTGAACCCCTTGTCCTAGAAACTGGCAATGAGGACGATGATGAAGACCAAGATTGACAACAAGATCGAAATCAAGACGACGAGCAAGATCACGATTAAGGAGTGGCTTAGACTCGCTAGCCAAAAACTTTCTAACATTACCCCCGTGCCTCAACTGGAAGCCGAAGCAATCTTAGCTAGTCAATTGCACCTAAGTCGAACCGAGCTTTTCACTCGTTCGGAAGACACTCTCAGCCGGGAGACCTTAGTCTCTCTAGGCTCTTTAGTACAAAGACGATTTGTACACTACCCTCTTCAATACATCACTGGCAAGATAGACTTCTACAAGAACACTTTCCAAGTTAATGATCAAGTATTAATACCACGTATAGATACGGAGAAGTTACTAGAATTATGTATAAAGGAACTGCACAACATTCTATCTAAGCATGACGAACTAGGGTTGGAGAGAAACATCAGAATACTAGAGATCGGAGTAGGTTCTGGGGTCATAATGATTAGCTTAATTGCAGAAATCAATGATTGGCTGACTCTGAAAGAAATAGATTCCCGGGTTAGCTTTGAAATCGTAGGTGTAGATATTAACCCTGCAGCGATAAGCCTCAGCCGAGAAAACCTAGCTAAATTAGTACCTAGTATTGCCAATGCCATAAAGATCAGACTGATTGAGTCAGATGTTTACGCCAAGTTAGTACCTAATAAGTACGACTTAATTGTAAGTAATCCACCCTATCTCCGTGAGAAAGAATCCTTGTCTTGTCAGACTGAGCTTGGGTTTGAACCAAAGGAGGCGCTGGTGTCCGAACAGGATGGCATGGGGGTCTACAGAAAGATAATATGCAACCTACACAACTTCTTACATGCAAACGGAAGGCTTCTGCTTGAAATAAATCCATTGACACTGCCAGAACTTACACAACTTACAAGAGATTGTGGTTACGTAATTAGAGGGAAATACAACGGCCTTCAGAATGAAGACCGTTTTGTAAAAATCAGCTCGAAAGTGCACTAGGATTATTTTCTCTCCTGAATAGTAACTTGCACAGTCTGTCTTTGTGTTCCTCTAATAATTACTAGACTGACTTGCTTCCCTACCTCAGTTTTTTGAATTAGACCAAACAAACTTTCTGTTTCTAAATCCTTGCCATCATACTCTAGTATTACATCATTGACTTTAAGCACACTAGCAGTAGGACCATTGGGATCGACCCTGAGCACCTGTGCTCCTAGAAAAACATCTTCACCTACTGCAGTTAATTTAGGTCTAAAATCAATTCCCAAGTACGAGATTCGGAACCTACCGAAATCTCTCAGCTCATCCACTCTTTTCTTTAAATAGTTAACTGGGATAGCAAAGGAAAGATTTTCGTAGCCTTGTATGGTAGCAAAATTTATGCCAATAACCTGTCCTGCCGAGTTAAGTAAGGGACCACCAGAGTTACCTGGGTTGATGGCAGCGTCCGTTTGGATAGTGTCCTCAAACCGACTAACCCTAGTTCGCAGGAACCCATCACCTACAGTCACCTCACGGTTCAAGCCACTAATTATTCCCGCCGTAACTGTGCTATATAGCTCCCCTAGTGGGTTGCCGATAGCTACAACATTTTGACCTGGCTTCAGGCTATCAGAATTACCTAAAGTTAATGATTGCAAATTGTTTCCTTCAATTTCTAGAATTGCAATGTCATTAGCATTATCACGAAAAATCTTTTTTACAGGAATTGTATTTTCCTGGCCTTCAATGCGGACAAAATACTCAGCGTTTTGATTAGAAACTACATGCTGATTTGTTGCCACTAGACCCTTCTCAGAAATAATAAAGCCAGAGCCAATGACTTGCGTATCTGCATTAGTATTTGACTCGACTCCTTTTACACCAATTCCAACAATTGCAGGACTGACCTGGCTAAAAATATTGGCCACGTCAAATTGGTCATTATTAGGCTGACCTTCAGCCACCTTCACCGGAAACTCAGAATTAGGATTATCTACCCTACCCTGATCCACATTTTGACGGAACTCCTCGCACTGCAACCTATTGCTCATAAAAGAACCTTTAAGAATATTGCCACACACTGCAGATTGCAAGTGCCCAGTGGCCCAAGTAGTTGCTACCAGAGCTCCAAGACATAGCACGCAAAGCAATAATATGATTAACAAATATGAAATAGCCCTACATCCTCCACGTTTTTGCTTAATCGACTTGGCTGGAGTGGTCATTTCGAATGTAGAAGTAGAAGCATTAGTTTCACTGGGACTTGAAATAGCCATAATTTAGACTGGGTAAAATAATCTAGGTAATACTCTAAACAATACTCTAAGTAATAAACAAGGCAATGCTCTAGATATAGGACGTCTAGAATTATTTTAACACAAGCTTAGCAGCGTCAAGTTGAGGATCTCGATTTGCCTTAACATCAGCTAATTGGAGACTTACCACCTCGTCAGGCTTAAGACTGTCACTTTGGGAAAGATTTTTACCTTTAGGTGTTAGCCATTTCTTGAACACAATGAACATCACTCCACCATCGGATGTGTTTTGGACAGTTTGTTCTACACCTTTGCCTGTAGTAGGCTCTCCCAATAACTTGGCCCGATCATAATCCTGCAGTGCCCCTGCCACAATCTCAGAAGCGGAAGCGCTACCGCTATTTACCAAGACTGCCAGTGGATTCTTGAGCAGACTACCTTGTCTAGTTGTGCTAATTGTATCTTCTTTTCCATCACGATCAATTTCTCTCAATACCACAGAATTCACTGGGAGAAACTCTTCTAAAATATACCTGGCCGCCACCACCCAGCCTCCGGTATTATTGCGTAAATCCAAGATTACCTTAGCATCTTTATCTTGAGCAATTGTATTGACTGCAGCTTGCCATTGACTCTGAAATTCACTCATATCACTTTCAGTAAATTTACTGATTATTAGTTGATAGACACCTGAATCAAGTTTCTTTAGCTCAATACTATTTGTGTCAATTTGGCTACGGGTTAATTCAAAATCCAAGCGTTCTTCTGTACTTGGTCTAAAGATTTTCAAGCTAACTTTACTGCCTTCTGGTCCTCGGATCTTCTGGGCAACCTGAGCGACGCTTAACCCTACTAGAGACTCACTATTTGCTTCCAGAAGCACGTCTAACGCTTTGATTCCCGCTCTCTCTGCTGGAGTACCTACCAGGGGTGTTTCCACCACAACGTAGTCATCACTGGGCATTAACTTGATCCCCACACCTTGGAAAGCGCCTGAATTACTCTGCTGGATCTCAGCCCATTCTGATTTTGTGTAGTAATTGGTGTACCTATCGTTCAATCCAGCAACTAAGCCCTTGGTAGCTCCTTCCACTGCAGCCTGTTTGTCCAATTTTTCTGGACTCAAATAAAACTGTTGTAACTTCTGGAAAGCTTCTACGGCTTGAGACAGATCACCCGAGATAAGTCCTACACCAGAAGTATTGGCTGATTGACCAGTTCTATTAATTGTTCTTTGGCCAACCACATTTGCGGATAAATACCCAAATGCAAAAATAGTCAGAGAACAGATTACAACAAATAATAGTCGAGCAGATTTAGGCAAGTTCATATATTGAGAGTAACATTTTCTGATGAGACTTGGAAAATCTTTTTAGTTGACTTGTCCTGCAGGTGAAGTTGGTTCTCAGCCTGATAAATTACCTTTGCTTCAGTAAACAAATGCTCTGAATCAACTACAACTACTGCCTGACCTTTTCTAGTGAGACCGAGCGTAGAATTAGCAAGCTTAGTATCTAGTTTGAACTTAGGAGTATAATTTAGTGGTAAAAGTTTAATCACCTGGTTAGTGCTGTCCAAGTAAGTAAGTTGGCCGTTATGCGCAACTAAGTGCCTAGCAAATACCGGATTAATCTGGTCAGCATTGCCAAACATTGCAGCACTGTTTATGAACTTAGGTAACATATTGATAATTGACTGCATAGCCAAATCAGCCGGATAAATCAGACAATCTAGTCCTTTAAGAATCGCCTGTTCGAGCTCAACGAGCTTGGGCAAGAAGTCCAAAGTCACAATTGCACCTGTAAAGTTCGAGTGTTCATTAAATTCAATTGCGGTGTGATAGTATTCCAAATTACCAAACTTGGACTTTCCTTGGTTCGCTTGTAAAGGCAGTACCAAGCTATTGACCAATAGTTCAATGGTATCTGAGCCCAGCTTCAATACCTGTGTGTCAGCTTTTAGTAGCGGCACAAGATTCATATTTATGGATTCTTCAGAATCTATAGTTAAATACCCTTCTGCAAAATTTACTAAATCCACCTGACCAGCTTGTGGGGCCAAATATTTGGTGTGAGCTCGCAAGGACAACTTAGGCTTAGAGTTCATTAAGGTGCCAACAGTTATTTGTTGAGCACCTAAAATTGCCAACTCCTGAGATTTTACTCCAGGCATATGAACCAAGGTTTTAAATGGAACTCGGATGGTCTCACCCTCAGCCAATTTAAGCTTACTCCCTTGCTTTTGATGGGAAAGTATAGATTTTGGTAAAGGCAGTTCCCACTTGCTCAATCTAGGTATGGCGAATCTCAACAACTGTGAGGGAATTATGCGCAAGGGTTGTGTAGTTGAGGCGCTCAACCCAGCGTTCACTAGACTAATCTGGGCAGTACTGCCAGAGGTTTTGATGGTTCTATTGCGAATCCAGACCAGACCTGGAGCAAAATTGAGCCCAACATCATTTGCCAAATGACCACTTCCTTCAACCTTCAGGGACAGCTGGTCACTAATTCTCAACTGTTTTGGAGCAAGGCTTTCATCGTCAAACATTATTTGTAAACTCTTAATTTGATCGAGTACAAAATAAGTTAATGGATAGTGCAATAATATTCCTTGAAATCCATTCAGAAGAAGGTCATCTGAGAACGCCCTCAAGTTTGGGAGTAATTGCTGCTTATCCAATAAGAATTGATTACTCGTAGCAAATTTATCACCGTAATAGTCACAAAAACTACCTAGAAACCTCTCAAAATCTTGATTAAGATACCTAACTAATCCCCCAGAAAAAACCCAAGTTGTTGATAAGTTTGTTTGCAAAGCAAAATCTTTGTGAGCAAGTACCTTGCCTATACTCTTCAATATCGCCTGACTAGTATAATTTACTCGCGGGTTTCTATCCTTTGTATTCTCAATGTTCTCAGTTGCTTGATAACTAGTTTTTCCGTGGTGCTTGCTATAAAGTATAATCTGCCAATTACTTGGATTATCCCAGCAGATATATGCCAGTTGCTTGGAGTTAGTCTTGTAGAGAATCTGTTGGATCGCCTCGTTACTAAGACTATCATCTATATAATTCAGGGGAAAATCTGCACCTAGATTGGTATCGAAGCGGGTGTAAGAATTTGCAACTATTTCTGAGCGCTTTAACTTTAATCCATTCAAGAATTGTTCATTCTGGGAAAGGAACTCAAATACCACTGGAGCTAAGTAACCCTGGTAGTCAAAGCCTGAGAGGAAATTAACCTGGCCACTTGTAGTGCGATTGAAAATATTTACGTGGGAAAATTCCCAAAGATAATAAACATTCTCTGGCCTGCGGCTGGGTTGGGCAGTTTTATTTAACATTTAGTAACCTGAATATATTTTGCCTAAATAGACTGTCTAAACATATTCTCTAGACTTATTGTCTAGACATATTGCCTAAACATATTGATTGAAAGGCAACATGGCCATATATCTAGCTTTTTTAATCTCTCTGGCTAGCTTTCTCTGACAGCTATGTTTCATTCCAGTCCTCAGGGACTCAATCAATCTACCTCTAGTAGTGACAAATTTCTTCAGTTTATAAACATCTTTATAGTCAATCTGATCAGGATTACTAAATGGACTTGTAATGTTTAGCGGCACCATTTTTGTCTTTTTTGTTTTCTTCTTTACCATGAAATGAATCTTTTAGAACTTAAAATAAACTATCACCTTCAGAAACAGGCGTCTCTGGTTGTTTAATAACGGGAGGAGTACTTGGTTGTGTGGTTGGTGTTACCTCGGAGTTGAATCCGTTGCTAGCATTACTGGAATTACTCACAGCTGCTGAGTTAGTAGTACCAGAAACCCCTTCCTCTGCTTCAAAACCTTCCTCTAAGTTTACTCCTGCTTTCTTAGCAGCATCTACTCCAACACCCTTTTTATTTTTGCTATCCAATAGCTTCATATCCAATGCCTTAATCTCGGTCCTATAATGCCTAACTCCATTGCCATCAACCCATGTTCTAGTCCTAAGTTCACCTTCGATATAAACTGCCATCCCTACTGAAAGAATTTGTGCACAAATTTCAGCGAGCTTGTTCCAGGCTACAATATTATGAAATTCTGTACGCTCTTGTGTGCTACCACTAGCATCTTTCCATATGGAGTTTGTAGCCAAACCAAAAGTACATACTAGAGATTCACTATTGGTAGACTTGATGACTGGGTTACGAGTTAAGTTACCAATCAACATTACCTTGTTTAATGATCTTGAACTCGACATGGACTTAACAAATAAAGTTAATTAGTCAAACAGACTTACTTCTTGGTAACCAGGTATCTAAGAGTTTGTTCATTGAACTTCAGATAATCATTTACTTTCTTAATATCACCTTTCGGCAATGCAAAATAGTAAACGTTATAATAACCTTCGTCGAACTTGCTGATCATATATGCCAATCTTTTCTTGCCCAATAATTCTGTATTGCCCATCTCACCTTTGAATTCTTTGATTTTGGCCATAAGCTCATTACTAAATAATGTTCTCTCCTCTTCATTAAGAATTGGCTTGAGAATTACCATCAATTCATACTTACTATTGTCCATAAGATGCGCAAACAAAGTTAAATTACAGCAAATACTGATTAGTTCTGTGAAGAATCATATCATAAAAGCTGCTCGGGAGAAAGTGCTTAGCAGTAAAATTGGGACTAAAATCACTTCCGGTTTTCCAAAGAAAAGCGTAAAGTATTTCCATCTAGGTACTCAATAGCACTATTCGTAGGCAAGCCTCTCGCCGGCAAAGTGATAACTAACCTACTGAGCTTGGGGTGAGCACTAATTATCTGTCTCAAATACTCTGCAGTAGCTTGCCCTTCCAAAGAAGTTGAGCAACCAATAATGACTTCCAAATCTTCAGTTGCTGCAAACTTAGTTAAGCGTTCCAAAAGTTCTCTGACTCTGATCTTTTCTGGGCCAATTCCCTGCAGCGGCGATAACAGCCCTCCCAAGCAATGGTAGAATCCCTTATAGCCGCTATCCTCGTATGCCATAATTTCCAGGGGATTTTCTACTACTAGAATCTGGCCGAGACTACGCTGGGAGTCCTGGCAAATAGTACAGAGCGTTTCTTCAGAATAGTTGTAACAATTCTCACAAAGTTGGATCTTGTCCTGAATCTCCGCAATCATGCTAGCCAGATTCTGCGTGTAGCTTTTATCTTTATTAAGAATAAAGAACACCAGTCGGTAGGCAGATTTGGGACCAATTCCTGGAAGTGAATTGATTGCCTCAGCAAGTTGTTGGAGTGACCTTGGCAAACTAGCCATCAATTACATGCCCAACATTGATTTAACTTTATTGATATCTAGATCTTTGGCCATTTCTTTTTGTAGTTTTTTAGTGGCCTCTTTAATTGCCTCTTTAATATCCTTCTCTAAAATGACCTTTTTTTCTGGTCGGAGCAGTTCTACATCAATAACAATATCCTCCAGTTCATTTAATCCATTTACTTCTACCTCAACAAATTGATCCTTTGAGGCAGCCTTGACCCTCAGGTCTCGCATTTGGGACTGCATTTTACGGGCTTCCTGCTGCATTTTAAATAAATCTTTTGCCTGAGAAAGAATGTTTGCCATGACAACAACTTGACTAAAATTAACTATATATTTGATAACCTTTGGCGTTAGCTTAACATATCCCCAAATACTTCTTCAACCATATTACCATTCCCGGCAGGCTTAGACTGATTGGTACTAATTGGAGTATGTAGACTTGTGGCTGGAATAGCAGTGGTGGACCTTAGCTGTAAATCAAACTGAATACCATCACCCAGCAAAACTTTCAGTTCATTCAGTATTTGCCTCCTGATTTCCGGTTTATCCATTCTAGAATAGTGAAATTTACTCGGCACAATTACAGTTACCTGACTGGCAATTTGATAAATTGTCACCTTCTCCACAACAGCAGCCAAGCTAGCTGACTTGGATCTTACGGCTCTCACCAGATTCTCCAGCAAATTAGCATCTACAAGCGTGGTCTGCTTAACTGCCTCGTCGGTCTTACCCAATAAAGCAACAGGAAGTTCATCTACAATCTTAGGAACTTTCAAGGTAGTTATACCTTCCACTGGCATGTTCGCTAAGACAGGAAGGATGTGCTTAATGCGCCTTACATCATTACTAACCGGGATACTTGGCAGTAATCCATCTGAATTGCTAATTAGGGTTTTTTGCTTAAATCTCAATAACTCTATCTTCAATGCCGTCAGGCTATCTGAATAAATCGCAGAGTTTACCTGCCAGTCCTGCAACAACTTCAAAAGCTCAAAGTACAACAGTTGAGACTGCTTCATGTCAGGAGCGGATTCAAGGTTATTTCTATCTTTGCTAGCGTAAGTATCCAATAATTTAGATAAGCCAACTTCTACCAGCTCTGCTACTAAGGTACTTAAGGAGAAACCTTTCTGAGTTAGTGAATCTAAAGAAGATAGCACTTCGACTCCGTTGGTGCTAGAAGTTCCTATTAGTTCATCTAGCAGTGCATTTACCTCTTCCTGACTAACTAAATTTAAAATCAGCTCCAATGATTCAACTGTCATTGGCTCGTCTTTCCCTGTTGCTGACCTAATCACTTTCTCGAGTAGTGACTCCGCGTCTCGAAAACTTCCACGTGCAAGTTTGATCAAGCGCTCTAGTGCAGCAATTTCGATTGCAATTCCCTCTTTTTTTGTGATATTGACTAATTTCTCCAGCATAGCCTTGTCACTGGCTAGCTTAAAATCAAAGCGCACTACTCTGGAAAGGATTGTAGGTAGGAGTTTATGTGGCTCAGTAGTAGCTAAAATGAAAACTGTCTCGCTTGGTGGTTCTTCTAGGGTCTTGAGTATAGCGTTAAATGCTTCTTTAGTGAGCATATGCACTTCATCAATAATATAGACCTTATAGTTACCCTGCACCGGTGCGAAACCTAACTTCTCTTTTAGCTCCCTAATTTCTCCGATGCCCCTATTGGAGGCGGCGTCTATTTCAATCGTATCCAAGAATTTACCAGCCGCTGCTGCCACGCAGTTGTGGCATTTACCACAGACATCATTCCCAAAGTTTTGACAATTTAATGCCGCGGCAAATATTCTAGCTGTAGTTGTCTTACCAGTGCCCCTGGGACCACAAAATAAATACGCGTGACTAGGTTGTTTAGCGATAATAGTCTGCACCAAAATCTTAACTATATCTTCCTGGCCTATCACATCAGTGAATTTTTGCGGGCGATATTTACGATAGATTACTTTAGACATAATTAATCTTAACATGTTATACGTTTCTCATAGGTCATTGGTCTGCAGGTCACTTCTAAAAGACCTAAAGGAGGAAACGTGCATTATTACTACTCGGACCACGTTACTTCTTTGATGCGAGAATCGGTTAAATATCGAATTTGGCCGAGCAAATTAGAGATTGATCAACTATTTACCTGCTAGAAGATGTAAGTTACACAACTTCTTGCAAGAAGTTACACGCAAAAGAAAAGGGAAGCTTGCGCTTCCCTTTCAAGAATCATACTACTTAAAAACTTTATATTCCAACACCTTTACGGCGCAATCTACGCTTAGCAGAACTTCTTCTGCGCTTCATTTTCGCCCATTGCTTACGGAATTCGTGACGAATCTTAGTAGGCTTAATCCTATAACGATTTTCTTGGACTGTCTCTAATAGTTTTTCTCTATTGGCTTCTCGCCAAAGCATTTTTAATGCCTGATCAATAGGCATGTCATCGTGTACAATGACTGACATAAACATCACCTCCTTATGGTTGATTTGCACGCTGCAGGAATAATACAAAAGGATCTGCTAACGTACTGCTACTTTATACATCAATTAGGCCTATTTAGCAAGCTCAGAAGATCTTTACCGATTACTAAAATACCCAACAAAATCAGTAGCCCAAAGAAGATTTTGTAGATGATTTCCATAGTATTTACAGCCACTGGTTTACCTCGTAATTTTTCTAGCAGGATAAAGAACACATGTCCTCCATCAAACAATGGTATTGGTAATATATTCATAAATGCCAGTGCTATAGAGAAGGAGCCCGTCAAATTTACTAGATAAATCAAAAAGCTAGCGCCTTCGCTGCGAGAAATATTTAAAATATTTCCAATCTCGTCCCCAATTAGCACCACACTGCCTACATTCTGAGTTAATTGCTCAGGACGACCATTAAAAGCTTCACCTATTAAGTATGGAAGTGCGTAAACCTGATAGCCGAGAATATTTAATGTGTGACTAAATCCACCTGTGAGGGCATTAGAATAAGTTAGAATATTCACATTAGTACTAAGTCCAGCATTTGTAGCGCTTAAGCCGTTAACGCCCAATATGCCTTGATTTTCTGGTTTTTGCGCAGGTAGTTGTGCAACCACTTCATATATTTTCTTATCTTTTGCCAAAAGTTTTAGATTTATCTCCTTGCCGAGATTAGCCTCCAAAGTCTGCGTAAAATATTCGAATTGATTGACTGGCGTAGAGTTAAGCTCCAAGACAAAAGCCTGATTCAATAATTCAGGTTGCAAAGCCACAAAAGCACTGCCACCCTGCTCTCTTATCTGAGCCTTTGCTAAGGCAGAATCCGGCTGTACTGCGCCAATAATTAATCTGAAATTCTGACTGCTAAATCCAGAGGAATCCTTTGTGGAGCTTTGCGGGAAAAAATCCAAGTCTAGATTACTGGCAATGCCATCACCATTTAGCACTAGTCGCTTTTCTTCGACTTTGTAACGATTAAATAGCTTCACATTCACTGTACGGTTGTAATTTCTTTCCAGAATACTGACTAAATTCTCTTCACTAGTTGGCACTTCACCATTAATCTCTAGCACAAATCCCTGAGAAGGCTTATTTAGCTCAAAGTCCGTAAACAAAGTTAGAGCGTAAGGTCTTACATTTGCCCCCATAAAACTGAAGTTGCCGATTTTAGGCAAAGCGGTGGCATTGCCTACTGCCGCAAGATAGATAGCGAAACAAATTACTCCAAAAATGAAATTCATAATTACACCTGCGCTGGTGATCCAAAGCTTCTGTAGTACAGTCTTGCTTTGGTAAGCATGTGGATCCTTGGCAACAGATTTGTCCTGAATAGTGCTGGTTACATCTTCATCGCCGTACATTTGCACAAATCCTCCTAGAAAAAATAATCTAAGAGAATATTCAGTCTCACCTATTTGACGTTTAAACAGCACTGGTCCAAAGCCGATGCCGAATTTCAGTACTTTCACTCCAACTGATTTAGCAGCCAGTAAATGGCCTAACTCATGGATAAACACCAAGATACCAATAATCCCTAAAGTCACTAAAATGGTTTGTGCACTATTCAAAATACCGGGCATGGTGTTTCAATTCGTACTTTAAGTTAAACGCTCATAAGTGACTGTTCTTTGGCTAACGAAATAGTCTCAATTTGCTTATTTGTGTCATCTACCATTGCCTGTAGTCTCTTTGTTTCAGCTGTATAAGTATCCTCAGGCATTGAGACCTCTTTTTTTTGATTGTCCAAATACATTAATACGTCTTTGCGTATTACCCGTATCTGAATTCTGGCTTGCTCAGCTGATTCTTTAAGTAACTTCACAGCCTCAAGCCTTTTCTCTTGAGTCATAACTGGAATTGGGATGCGCACTAGGTCACCATTGATCTGTGGATTGTAATTTAATGGCGGCAGTTGCAAAGCCTTGACTATCGCAGGCAACAAACTTTTATCCCATGCCTGCACTGTTACTAGAGAGGCGTCTACTACACTAACACTAGCAACTGTATGTAACTTCTGCCTGCTCCCATAAGCTTCTACTTCAACATTTGCAAACATATCAGGGTTTGGCCTGCCTACACGAAGTTTTTTCAACTCGCTTTGAAAATGCTCCAAAGCTCCTGCAAAACTGATTTGGGCGTTTGCGATGTTTAACATTATTGCCCCATAATTGGCTCTACGCCTACCTGGAACTTAGTAAACCTGGCGATTTTAATACTCTCGCCTAAGCTAGCAATGTACTCATTGAGTAAATCTTTGATCTTCTTGCTCTCGTCTCGCACGTAGGTTTGCTCCAATAAAACTTGGTCTGCATAGAAATTCTGAAATTTACCCTCTAAGATTTTGTTGGCGATTGCTTCCGGCTTACCTGCAATTTCTTTCTCAAATACTGATTTCTCGATCTCGAGAACGCTTGCTGGTACTGAATCTATCCCTATATACTCAGGGTTTTTGGCAGCGATGTGCATGGCTAATTCTTTGGCTAATTCTTGGAATTTAGCAGAATTGGCGGCAAAATCGGTCTCGCTTTGTAATTCTACTAAGACCCCCATGGTTTTGCCATGAATATAATGACCAATAATACCGTTATTAGTGGCATTGCCAGATCTTTTTGCAGCTTTTGCAATACCCTTCTCACGTAGATAAAGGACTGCTTTATCTAGATCGCCATTGCTGTGTTCTAAAGCCTCTTTTACATGATTGATGCCTACTCCAGTGCGCTCTCTTAGATTTTTTATATCTGCTAATGTTACTTGTGACATATCAAAATATTGACTGAAATTAGCTAATTACTCGTTAATTATCAAATTATTTGCTCTTAGAAGCAACTTTTTTGTTCTTTTCTTCTTGGAATCTACCTAAGATCCCGCCCTGCGCTCCAGCTGCGTCTTTCTCAGCTACATCTGCTGACTTGCCAGCCTTGGCATCCTTGTCTTTAGCAGTTTTGCTTTTCTTGTCAGCTTCAGCTTTCGCTGGCTTAGCTTCTACTACTGGTGTGGCAGTAACTGTTTTCCTTTCGGAAGTAGTTGCTGCGGCAGCGACAGTTTCAGCTATAGGTTTGGTTGTGATAGTCTCTGTCTTACGGATTACAATCTCCTCCTTGGTATAGTCCTTTTGCTTATGAGTGACCCTATATGGAGAATTGACCTCGTCGATTCTCGCAGTGATATAGTCTACCACCAACTTGATAGAGCCTAATGCATCGTCGTTGCTAGGGATTGGGTAATCAATAATACTTGGATCTGAATTGGTATCCACCATAGCTACTACAGGGATGTCTAGATAATTACACTCTCTAACCGCACCAGATTCAAATTCTGGATCAACCATAAACACGGCTACTGGTCTTTGCTTCAATTGCTTCACGCCAGTATATAGTCTGTTTAATCTTTCCCAGTCTTTGCGCATCTGAGCTACTTCGTATTTGGTTCTACCAGTAACACCCTCCTCAAACTGACGCTCTAGATCATTCAATCTATTTACACTGATCTGAATTTGAGTGAAGTTGGTCATCAAGCCACCAGCCCACCTTGTTGTAATGTAATGAGCACCTGCTGCATGTGCAGCGTCTGCAACTACATCAGAGGCTTGTCTTTTTGTACCTACAAAGAGAATTGGACCTCTTAAAGCAGCTGCTGCAATGTAATCCCCTGCTCTTTTCAATAAAGGCAAAGTCTTACTGATATCAATAATATGAATATCGTTCTTCTTACCGAAAATAAAGTCAGCAAACTTAGGGTTCCATCTTTTAGCCTCGTGGCCAAACTGTAAACCAGCCTTAAGTAAATGTTTAGTCTCTGGAAGAGCGATCTTAGTATCTGTTTTATATAACTCTGGAACTGGAGCAACTGCTGGAGGATTAACTGTACTAGTAACCGATGCTTGCACTTTAACTTCCGCTTTAACTTCTACTTTTGAGTCTGTAGCAACGACTGTGTCTGACTTTATCATTTTCATTTGACCTTTATAAATATTAATTATGCTTCAGTACGCTCTGAAATAATTCAGTCTGCGAAGGTTAATTCTGAAGCTTAGAATTTGCTCAATTATAGCATATTCAGCTATGTTCGTAGCAAATCAATATGTTCGTAGCAATTCAAATGGATCTCTAGATGTTAATATACTTGGTCTACCATTCCTATTGTCAACGACTACATAATTATTAGGATTAAATGCCCAGTTCTCCAGTGCACCTGTTCCACTATTTAACTGTTCGCCTTCATAAGGAATTAGAATAGCCCCTAATATATCGCCATTAGGATTTAGTATATATGGTTGCAGTCTAGTTCCAATAAATCCAACTGGTTTCCCATAGTTTTTTAATTGCCTAATTTGTAAATATTGTCCATTTCCCATTACCAATATATCGAATAACTCCTGACTGGGAAATACGTACCTTAGAATTCCAGAAATTCCTTTATTTGCTTCACTGGGATTTGGTTCAAAATAGCCCAAAAATCCTGGGTGGTGCCTTCGATGTGAATCAACAACAGTAGGAATGATTTTATCAAGATATAGATTGTCTCCTACTGGACTAGTTTCTAATTGCACTTGGGGATAATTATACACGTACTAAGCTGAAACTGGGAATCGAACCCAGGACCTTTCCCTTACCATGGGAATGCTCTACCAGCTGAGCTATTTCAGCAAGTAAATGCAAGGAGAGGGACTCGAACCCCCGTACTCTCACGAGGCCTGATTTACAGTCAGGTGCGTTTGACCACTCCGCCACCCTTGCATAAATACCGATCACTGGACACGATATCAGCTTAACTGACGTAGAGTATTATAGCAATAATTACCTAAAATCCAACCCTCATAGTATCTCTCGTGTTATTTAAGACTGAGTTTCTGCAGCGCACTAATTTTAGCGGCCCCAACACAAAACATTGCCAATTGTAGTTCTGACTGGAGCTGATTCAATGCTGCCACAGTATCATCAACAGAAACTAGCGCAGTCTTAAGCAGTGGCGTGGCAGCAGTTGCCAACTTTGCCCCCAAAATCAAACTCTTACAAATATCAATCCCCGTGCGAATCCCCCCACCAGCAATAAGGTTTAAGCCTTTGACCCGCCTACATTCCAATAGTGATTCTACTGTCGTCATTCCCTCTTGTCCAAAAATATGACCCAAATCATCTTCACGTCTATGCGCCTCTACCTTTGTCCAGGAAGTACCCCCTAGGCCAGACACATCAAGCCATTCCACCCCAGCTGCGCTGATAAGCTTTGCCGACTCAAAGTCAAAGCCTGCACCCACTTCTTTCACAATTACTGGGACTTTGAGTTGTGGAATTAGCCTTTTCAACTTTTCTACTAGACCTGCAAAATTGGTATCACCTTCTGGCTGGATTGCCTCTTGTAGATGATTTATATGCAGAAATATGCCGTCTACTTCTAGTAAGTCCACGACTTTGTTTATTTCCTCTGCACCAATCCCATAATTAAGTTGCACCAAGCCAAAATTGGTAAATAATGGTACGTTAGGGCAGTATTTTTTGACCTGAAAGCTCTTGAGCGCCGCAGGTTCTCTCAACACAACCCGACTGGATCCTAGACCTACAGCAACACTGGATCTTTCAGCAGCAATAGCTAGATTTTTATTGATGGTAGCTGCCCTTAAAGTGCCGCCAGTCATTGAGCTTATAATAAATGGAAATTGTAAACGCTTGCCCCAGAATTTGCAGCTGGTATCAATCTTGGCCAAATCTACTTCAGGCAGTGCTTTCCAGGGTAGTCTTAATGTCTGCAGGCTATTTGGCCCAGAGGAAACGTCCTTATTGAGGACAATATTGATATGGTCAGATTTACGTTGTGCCAGTGCAGAATTCTTTGGCATATTTGGCATTAGTAGAAACAAAGCTGCCTGTCAGATTCGAACTGACGACCGACGGTTTACAAAACCGTTGCTCTACCAACTGAGCTAAGACAGCTTCCGATTATTATACTATGAAGTCTGGCTATAAGGCACTATAAAATTTAACTAAAAGCAATAAAAAGCCCTCTTCATACACAGAAAATTTGCACCCTAGGAACTAAGTGGGTAAGCTCAATCCAACACTATTCCCAAGAACTGGTGCTGAATAATTTTACTTTCCCGTAAAAGATGCTATCAGCGAAATTTTTTGTGTACTACTTGAGAGCTATTAAATTATAGCATCAGAAACAAAAAAGAAAATACCCTAGCTTTGAGTTACCTAAGTATTATCTAAGTAGTAGTGTCCAACTGTCAGTGTTGCTAGAATTGCAGTTTCTTTAATATAAATCCAACAGGTTTTGCAATGTCTTTCCTGACAACAGATCTAATTGACCCTTAGCTCACCTCTTTGCCAGCGTCATTAGTGGCTTTAGTGGCTTTAGTGGCTTCATGTGCTTGCATAAATGCCATGCGCATTTCTTGCATCAAATCCCCAGTGGCAGTTGCACTATTGGGGATAAACAAAGTGTTGGTCTTTGAATGTGCGGCCACATCTTTCATAGTGTCAAAATACTGCGTCATGAGCACTAACATCATCACTTCATTGGCATTTACCCCGTGAATTTCAGATTGCAATTTCTCTACGCTTTCGCGCAAGCCATCGATGATAGCTTTGCGCTGCTCAGCAATACCTATTCCTTGCAGTTTTTTACCCTCGGCCTCGGCCTCAGCCGCTTTCACCACTTGGAACTTAGCACCTTCTGCCTTTTCAATTGTCGCCAATTTCAATCTATGCTGGGCATTAATCTCATTCATGGCGTCTCTTACTTTTTGATCAGGTTCAATATCTGTGATCAAAGCTCTATAAATTGAAAAGCCGAAGCCACTCATGGTCTCATCCAGGTCAGTTTTCAATTGCACTGCGATATCATCTTTACGCTCAAATAGTGCGTCCAAACTGAGCCCTGGAACTTGCGCTCTCACACTATCAAATACGAATGAACTAATTTGTTGGTGTGGATTTTCTAAGCGGTAGAAAGCATCGAATACCTTAGAAGGCTCAATAAAATATTGTACTGAGACCCTAACTTTCGTAAATACATTGTCTTTAGTTTTGGTATCGACCATAGTGTCCAATTGCTCAACTCGCAGAGATACCCTACCTGCTACGGATTCAATCAAAGGAATCTTGAAATGCAGTCCAGCCCCGCAAGTTCTAGAGAACTTACCTAGCGTTTGTAAAATTGCAACATGTTGCTGCTGTACTGTAAAGAACAGTTGACTAAGGATAAAAATTGCCACAAAGCCACCAACACTGATGAAAATAAACCCAATAAATAGTGTCTCAAACATTACATGATAAATCTTAATTTATAAGAAGATTATACATTATCGTTGCAGAAACTTGTACGTTACTTAAACAATAATTCTACGTAATTGTGATGAGAACCAGCTAGCTAAGAACCTGGTTCTTGGAGCTAATTCACCACTGGGGCAACATTAATGATTTTATCTGTACTGGGGCGATAAATAATTACTCTAGTTTTGTACAAGACAATCAGGTCATCTTTCTCGGCATTCTTATAAAACTCGGCATTCTGTTTTTTTAGAGTCTCCACGTCATTAATAGTCGCTACACGTGGCTCTTCGTCACTGGGTACAAGGATTAACTGTGAGATCTTAGTTACAACCTCATTGCTAGCCAAGGATACAGGTGTTTGGATGCTATTTGGCGTGTTGCTGTTGCTATTACTATTGCTAAAGTTATTACTAAGAATAACAATTATGCCAAGCACTCCCAGCAAATTGAGTACAAATGTTGCTACAAAGAATACTGTTTTTGAACCTTTACTCTTTAAATAACTACTCAATCTATTACAAAATAATCAAATTTAAGTTCTGCAGCTGCTGCAGCACTCAATTTTACCTTAAATTGCCCAGATTCTTTAGTAATCCAATAACTTATCCCCTGAGGAACCTCGCTAGTAGGTGTCAGAATCACTTTGGCGCTTGTCTTCATACCAATAACCTTAATGGTGACTTCCGTCTTAGCTTCCTCTACTACAGCCTCACCTGCTCTATTGCCTTTAATAGTAAGCTTCTTTGTCTCTAATTCTGCTACATCCAGTTTGCCGGCAATCATTACTACGCTATCTTTGACGGAGATGAAGTCTGTTAGACTAAAAGCCAGACCCAATTTCACCATATCGATTCCAGTAGCGTCTACTGCGGCGCTATCTAGCGGCTTAGGTGCTAATGCAGCTGAATCGGTATGGCTAGCCATTGCAGCTTCCAAGTTAGCCAAACGCTCCTCAACTGAGGACACGCCAGACTCAGAGCTATTTGCAGCAGTAGCGTTATTAGTAGTTGCACCATTATTTCTGCTGACCAATACATTGATAGTATCTGCATTTTGCTTTTGGTCTTCCAAAGCAATACCAACTGTTAGGTCGCCATTATTGGCTCGCATACCAGCTCCAGCTGTGTCTGAAACAGTCACAAAGTCACCACGCTTGACCAAACCATTTTGAGCCACTACCTTTGTAGGAAGTACGCCGGTTAGACCAACTGGATATGAGCGGCTATTAGTAAATGGGTTATTGCCCATTACCAAGGTAGGATTAGTGGAAATGATGCCAATCGCATTATCTGATTTTGCGCTTGTGCGCTCGATCTTTTTCCAATCTGAACCTGGAGTGGCGTCTAATCTGACTAATTCACCTTTTTGCAAAGTCTGATCTGAAGCAAATGTTTCCGCCAAGTCACAACCATCTGCACCACCGTCTGCACCGTCGCCGTCACTACAAGCGCCGGTCATAGCAATAGCACCATTGACATTCAAGATTCCGTCCTCAGTAACAATGTCATCAGAGCCTTCTGCACCACCATTACCAAAATAAATCCCATTACCAATAGTTCTGAAAATTACCAATTGTGATCCACTGCCAGCTTGGAGCACTAATCCATTGCTGGAACTGACTCCATTAACCTCTAACTTATATGTGCCCCCAGGTACCAAACCAATGCCGAGATTACCAGCTTCATCCAAGCGCATGCGCTCTCCAGCGCTGACTCCGCTTTGATGTGTATAGAAGCGCAGATCATTACTATCTGCATTTGTACCACCTTGAGTGAACTCTATTGAAGCACCACTATCATTGCAGAATGAACCTGCCACGCTACAAGGAATACCAATAAATCTTGAATTCCCCCCGCCCAATGAACCAAATGTGTCTGAAAAGGCAATATTACCATTTACTTGAAGTCTGCTAGTAGGGTCATCGAAACCAATCCCAACGTTGCCACTAGCTTTCACAGTCATCAAATTGGCGGCAATACTACTATCATCATTGTAGGCTGAAAAGCGCACTCCCTCACTTGGATTGTCTGGTATACCTAGTGTTAAGTGACCATTTTCTAGGAATAATCCCCATCTACCAACGCCTGCATAGTTTCCAGAGACAAATTGGCTAAATCCACGAGTAATCAATGGACGAGCATCCGCATTTAGCGAAATCCCCAGGATACTATTTTCCACTCTAATATTGCCACTAACATTTAATGCCTCCGTAAGAGTTGTAGTACCGACACCAACATTACCAGCTTGGAAATAGATATCACTGCCAGAATCCACCCATTGACCGCCGCCGCCAGCTGTAAATGATTGCCAATTTGCGCCATCATAACCTTCGAAGTCACCGCCAGTCCAGCGAATCATACCTGCAACCGCATTTGTGGTATTTCCCACTCTCACACCACCTGCACTCAGATAAGCATCACCGGCATTGATATACAGTGGATAGTTATCCCCCGAACCACCAGTTGCTCCACCAATGTAAAGCCCGTAATTATTTACGCTGCCGTTATTTACACCATTGATATGTACTCCATATTGATTTTGAGCAGTGGCACCAAAGGTGCTTGGGAAGAAATCTAATTCGATTCCGTAAATACTACCGGTTACAGCTTGGTCACCTTCAATCAGGATCCTATTACCTACTAGATCACCTGCAATAGTCGCAGCCCCTTCAAATCTCATACTAGTTAAGTCTCCGATATAATTGTCAGCAACTGAACCTCTATTTATAGAATCATTACGAATCCCAAAAAGGCTAGCACTTACTGTACCCTGGTTCTCAGTACTTGCGTTTATCGCAAACATATTATTGACAGTGCCAAAATTGTTGGTCTGCGTTTCCAGACCTCGAATGCCACCCAATACTACTCCACCCACCTCATTGTTTAGAATTGCAAGTACTCCAGAAAGTTGGCTGACCTGACCACTATTGGATTGTGCTAATGATACCCCAATCTGGCCATTAGTCTGTATAGCATCTGCAGAATTAACTAAACTGGCCCAGAATGCGGTCTGCGAAAATATCTCTACATTGCCAGCACCACCAACTGTATTAAGATTGACAAAGCCGTTTGAAGCAGAGCCTGCAAATACTCCAGGAGTCGTCAGGTTTGTCTCTGCTCTATAGCCTCTCAGTGTGCCTCCTGTGTAGTTTGAATCAGTATTGATAATTGACTTGACTCCATTGAAAGTGCCTCCAGCTCCTGCGATGCCATTAATTACCAATCCAGAATCCACGGATGAATCAGATTTAGTAGCGTTGATCGTAGTAGTACCATTGCCTCGCACGAATAGCAAGTTAGCTGCTCCCGTATCACCAACATTGAGCAGATAGTCACTGCTCGTTAGGTCTGATAATGATTGTATGTTTACTGCTGCTAAAGTGCCATTGCCCTGCGCAAGTGCTGATTGCAATCCGATGGCTCCCCCAGTGGCTGAGCCTACATTGGCCGTACTAAGGTTCAAGGTGTTTCCGCTGAAACTTGCTTTAGCCAAAGTATAGTTCAATCCTGATCCACTTGTACCTAAAGTAGATGTCAAATTCAAAGAACCTGGACCTAAGTATATGTCGCGCCATCTTTGATCTAGTGAGCCTAAGTCGTAGGTATTGTCTGCAAATGGAGTAATATTAGTATTAATTCTTCCGTTCAAACTGATAGTATCGCTGTTTGCATTTCCAAGTATTGTATTGCCATTTACGCTTAGGCCCCCAGCTTGGTTAATATTGAATATCCCAGCTTGATTCCAGTCAGCAGTCAAGTTACCTAATGCTACAGTGGCAGGGTTTCCACCAGTAACACCTATACCATTGCCAGCTAGTACGCTGAAAGAGCCCCCGCCAAGTAAATCAACATTACTACCCGCGTTATTGAAGTAAAGATTTGTACCATTCCACCAAACATCTCCGTCAGAAGGTGTTAAGGGGTCGACCCCAGTGCTAGTCCCAATATTCAAACTTGAGTAATTTGTTTGAGCACCTGGCAGATTGAGCCAGGCTGAATTACCAGAATTATTTATTTGAACTTGTCCGTTGTTATTGACTGTAAAGGCATTATTACTAGCTACTTCCAACTGTAATAGTGCCTGTGAACCTGAGCTTGCCTCATTTACATAAATAAGTGGGTTTGTAGAATTTGCAATCTGAGTGAGGCTGATCAAACTATTTAATGTGCTAGCATCACCTACCTGAGTAGAGACAGGATTGAACAAGACGAAATTGCCATTAGCTCCCTGATTGATAATCTCGGTGGTATTGCTGCTGGTTGTATTGTTACTGATATTATTTGTGCTGTTGTTTACAGCGCCCGTGGTGACATCTGTATTGTTGATGTAATTTATTGCCTGAGAATTGATTTGCTGATTGCTTACTCGTGATTCTAGGTCACTGATACTATTCTGCAGTTCACTGATCTGTTGGCCATCATTGCCAGTAATATTGTTGATCGTATCTTGCAATAAGCGCGGCTGATAAAAGAACGTGCAGCAACAACAAAGTAACAACAAGATAATAATTATGATCACCAGAAGTACTACCCTAACCCAGCGAGAGCGATCTCTTTCTTCAACCTTTTCAACTGGAGGTTTTGGCTTAGTAGTTAGACCTTGCTGAGAAGGTTCAATGGCTGATTTGATTGTATTTGTACTTGAGGTACTGGGCATATTAAATTTACTATTAATATAATCTAGCTTTATTTATCGAGTGCGTCAAACGTTTTCTCATTTGTCCATCCTCTCATGTGCTCATCTCAAATTTTTCTCCGCCACCCGTCATGAATTCCGGTAGGTTCTCAATATTAGCCTTGTCTACCAGCAGTTCTAGGTCTCTAAATGTTTGCGGGTCGAAACTCAGTTTTTGGTAAATAGCTTTATTATTATCTATCAAGCTAGCTTTAGGACTTAGTTTAGAAGGGAATTTATAGCCTCCACCCTCAACTGAAAAATAGTACTCGCCTTTATCTAGTATCAATCCAAATCGCCCTTCATAATTGCTCATCAATGCGTCAACCAGCTCCAATTTGTCTATGTTATAGACCTTTACATGCATATTAGACAGGGTAGTCTTGCCAGCAGCTTCGCGGATAGTCCCCCAGAATTTTGGCCTCCTGGTTGCTGCCAATAGAATAAAACCACCTTCAACAAGATGTGCCACTAGGATGACTAAGTTGTATGGAATTGGTGCCAGTAATACCGCAATAATTGAAAATGCAAACCCCAACATAAAGAAATAATTTTTAACTTTGACAAATAGCGCTGGCTCTTTAATATTCTGGGGGATAAGATAGCTCAAGATAGATCTGCGATTTCCGAGTCCCACTAGCTTTATATCCTTATCGACCAACATTGCATTTGCAAGCACTATCTCTTCTAAAACAAACTTTTTGTAATTTGGATGTTCCACTTCTAGATAGTAACTGCCCGCACTAACTGCGAAACCATAACGGCCTTCCAGATCTGATACTTTGGTCTCCATCAGTTGTTTTGAGGCTTTGCTAAAAAGGCGCAATGTAGCAAATGCGACAGGCTTATTGCTCGCTTTATCTAAAATTAAGCCCCAGGGCTTAGTCTTCTTTCCAAACACGCTGAAGGCGAATCTATACAGCAGTAGTGGCGAGCGTAGGAAAAAAGTTAAGTTGATAATATTGAACACTACGGCAGAACTGAGAATCGAAGAAATCAACCCAGCTAAAGTAATATCCATTAAGCCTGTGCGTAATTGATCTGGTAGGTTTCTTGCTAATTTACCTATTAGTTCACTTCCTAATACGCAACGTAGATTGCCTATTAAGCCCTGGCATGAGTCTCTACTCAAAACTTCATTGATATCATTGAATAGATCGTTACGGCTAGTTACAGGCGAGACAACTGTTATGGCGCCTTGATTTCCGAAGTTACTTCCAGGCCCATTTCCAATGTCGGTCCTCGCATCACTATTGCAACTAGGTAGCACTTGTGTGCTAGAGAGACCTTGACTTAAACTACTATCAATATTGCCAGCCCTAATTGTTGTAGTAAAAACCTGATCAATCCCGCTAGTATTCCTCAACTTAATACCTCGAACTACTATACTAGTTACAGAGACCGATTCGGGTAGATTAGCAATGCTAAGCCTACCCTGCTGATTAGTAATTACTATACTTGAGGGGTTGGAACTGGCGGCACTGACATCAGCACTAACTCCCGTGGAGAAATCTAAGCTGATTCCTCCGTTAGTCACATTGGACCAGTTTGGTCCCAAACTCAAAACTAATATCCTGCTGCATTGACTATCCGCAGCTGTGAGACTAACACTATAATCTAGATTTGAATTCAAACTTGAAGTGTTTTGAGGTTGGGCTTGCGCCGAAATCAATTGGGTTGATCCACTGAAGATTAAGCTAAAGGTAAACGTAATGGCGATGGCAAAGAGAATTTTCAGAGCATGTAATCTTTTGAACATAATATGGTCAAATTTTAATCTTATATCTGGTTCCAAACTAGTTTATTCTGGTTTTATTCTGGCCCTATATCATTTATAATTGAATTTACTTAAGTCTGCAATTAAATACTATGCAATTTGAAGGTAGAAATGCGGTAATTGAATTACTGAGAGCTCACAAAAGTCTGGATAAGATAGTTCTGGAGGATCAAATCAATAAGGATGACAAGGTCAGCGAAATTCTAAAGCGAGCTCGCAAGGCTCAAGTGCGGATTGAATACGTAAAAAGACATAAACTCGATGTGCTTTCCCCCAACGGCTATCATCAAGGCGTAATTGCTTATGGCAAAATTGACTATGAAAAGTTGGAAAGCATAATCCAAAACCATCGTTTCGGGGATGATGCCAAGAAGCCCTTGAAGCTAATTTATATCCGTGAGGCTCAACTAGAAGGCAATGTCGGTGCTGTGGCACGATCTGCTGAGTCTGCCTCTTTTCATGCTCTGTTGATGCCTCCAAAGATGGAAATTACCTCACAAATGTTAAGGTCCTCCGCGGGCGCACTAGCAAACTTGCCCGTGGTGAGAGATAGTTTATTTAATGTGATCAAGTTCTGCCATAAAAATGCTATCAAAGTGATTGGGGTCGAGGTGGCAGGCACTGAGAATTATTTCGATGCCGATTTAAGTGGTGATATTTTGCTCATTGTGGGTGGTGAAGATAAATCACTTAGTGAGGAAGTAATGGAAAAATGTGACACTGTTGTAAAAATCCCAACTTCTGGTAGAATTAACTCACTAAATATGAGCGTTGCCTCTGCCGTGGTCATGTTTGAAAAAGTGAGGCAGGACCTAAATTTAGCTCAAAAGCTTAAGTAAAAGTGTGGTTTAGTTTCGATTATAGGAAAATAAAGGAAAATATATAAGTTAAGATTACAGTCGCAATGGCAAAAAAAGGAAATAGACAAATCATAAAACTTGTTAATAAGTCCACTGGTACTAGTTACTATGTCACAAAGAACAGAGTCAATGTTACTGAGAAATTAGCGCTGTCCAAGTTTGACCCAGCTACTGGTAAGCACGAGACTTTCACTGAGGCTAAGTTAAAGTAAGCCTGCTCATTACAAACAGCTGTACTGTGGACCACAAGTCCACAAATACCTGTGAGCCTAGAGTAGCAAGTGAGCTGGAAAGATTGGCAGATTAATGCGGACATCGGTTAACCGGTAAACCACAGGTCTCCAAAACCTGCACTCTCAGTTCGAGCCTGAGTGTCCGTGTACTGTTTTACTATTAGATAACTATTGTTTGGTGGACGAAACTTTTAAATAATGGAGAAATTTAGAATAAACTTAATAACTGGTATTTCTAACTTGGTTAAAGGGTTGATTAGTTTACCAAATAGCTTGATAAAGGTTGCTGCTGATGCTTACTCAGAATTAAGGCAAGTTAAGTGGTTAAGCCCTGGGCAGGTAGCACGTTTTAGTTTATATGTATTGATATTTATGATAGTATCTGCTGTGTCAGTTGCGCTATTGGACTTAGCGTTTTACGATTTACTTAAATTACTAACAACCAGATAAATTATGCAAATTGATCCCAAATTAGGTGAAAAAGAAAATTGGTATATTTTGCAGACATATTCAGGTTACGAGAATAAAGTAGCTTCACAGATTATGCAGAGAGTGAAAGCAAATGACATTGCTGACGAGATTCTAGAAGTCAAAGTCCCTACACAAGAAAAGATCATCGTTAGTGAAGGCAAGAAGCGCAAAAAAGAAGAAAGAATTTTTCCAGGTTATGTACTAATTCACATGAGGTTAACTGAGAATTCATGGCAAGTGGTCAGAAACACAGAAGGCGTCACCGGCTTTGTAGGTACTGAAAAGAAACCTACCCCCCTCAGTCCAAAGGAAGTGAAGAGTATTCTTGCTTTCACCAAGATTGAACAACCCGCTTACAGTGCTAGCTTTAGCGTTGCCCAGGCTGTCAAGGTTGTCGATGGACCATTCAAAGATTTTGTCGGTTCTATCAGTGAGATCAATGAGGATAAGGGCCAGGTGAAAGTCTTACTTTCAATATTTGGAAGAGAGACTCCGGTATACCTCGATTTTTTGCAAGTAAATAAGTTGTAAAATTCTAATTAAATTGTGGTAGAATCAGCTTGCTGAAACTGATTCAGTAAATTTAGGTCAACATATCATTATGGCAAAAGCAATAAAAGCAAAAATTAAGTTTGTAATTGAAGGTGGCAATGCAGTCCCTGGACAAAAAATCGGCCCTGCCCTAGGTCAACACGGGGTGAACATTGGTGAGTTTGTATCCAGATTCAACGAGCAAACTAAAGATAGACGTGGGGATCTAGTCCCAGTAATTCTGACTGTGTATGAGGATCGTACCTTCATATTAAATTATAAAAAAGCTCCAGTTGCATTTATGGTACTTAAAGCTGCTGGTTTGAAGAAGGGTTCTGCTACTTCCAATACTAAAAAAGTAGGGAAAATATCCAAAGCGCAGGTTATGGAAATTGCTAAACAAAAGTTAGAAGATCTCAACACCCGCAACTTAGATTCAGCTGCGAGAACAGTTGCTGGCTCTGCAAAAAGCTTAGGTATTGAAGTTGTATAAATTAGAATATATCGAAATTAGATAAATAACATGGCAAAAACTACTGAAAAACCAAATAAGACAGAGAGCAAAACGAAAAAACGAGTCTCCGAAGTTAAAACTTCATCTAAACATATTCCTAGAAAAGTACGTCTAGCAGAGATTACCAAACTGTTGAAAAAGGATCAGTACACTGTTGCGCAGGCGGCTGAAATACTGCCTAAGTT
>Ga0105048_10001126_pt1 | contig 43142 bp, 43 predicted proteins | sample MAT05_FD_78382 | JGI IMG/M metagenome (GOLD analysis project Ga0105048, IMG submission 78382) | Freshwater microbial communities from Lake Fryxell liftoff mats and glacier meltwater in Antarctica - MAT-05 | ecosystem: Environmental > Aquatic > Freshwater > Ice > Liftoff microbial mat | place... | reverse complement strand
GTCGGGAGCAGTCTTTGATCGTGAGGGGAAGACATGACGAAGAGTGAGCTCATCGATGCCATTGCGACCCGCGGATCTCTCACCAAGGCTCGAGCCGAGCTCGTCGTGAACTGCATCTTCGATTCGATGACGGAGGCGCTCGAGCGCGGAGAAGGCATCGAGATCCGCGGCTTCGGGAGCTTCACCGTGCGGCCCTATCGCTCCTACAACGGTCGTAACCCGCGCACCGGTGAGCCCGTGCCCGTCGCAGCGAAACGATTGCCGTTCTTCAAAGTCGGCAAAGAGCTGCGCGAGATCGTGGACAAGAGTCGCGAGTTCGCAATCACCGGCGGAGACGACGAATAACCTTCGTGCTCGAGAAGCCACTGCTTCTTCCGTAGGCCCCACGCGTAGCCAACGAGGTCACCGGTCTTGCCGAGGACCCGATGGCAGGGCACGAGCAGCGACAAGGGGTTCTTGCCGTTCGCCGCGCCGACAGCACGTGAGGCTCGCGGGCTCCCGAGATCTCGCGCGAGCGCGCTGTAGCTGGCAGTCTCCCCGAACGGGATGGCGCTCACGCGGCGCCAAACCTCCTGCTGAAAGGGTGTCCCCTTCGGATCGATCGAGACGCTGAAAGCGCGGCGTGCTCCGCCGAAATATTCGTCGAGCTCGCGCTGCAGTTGGTCGAGAAGCACGCGCGCCGCTGCGCTGGCGCGGGTTGGGCGTGGCGCATCGCTCGACGTGTCGAAGCGGACGGCAACGATGGCCTTGTCGGTGGCAGCTACGAACATTTCACCAATGGGTGTGGCGATGACGCGATCCATTTCAACCTCCCTGCGCAAGTGCGTTCCACAGATGTAGCGCCGCGTACGAGCGCCACGGTCGCCAAGCCTCCGAGCGCGCTTCGACCGCCCGGGGATCGGTCAGGCCAAGCGCCTTCTTGATGCCCAGGTCGCCTGCCGGAAACGCGTCGGAGAAGTGAAATGCGCGCATCGACACGTAGTGCGCCGTCCAGGGACCGACACCTGGCAATGCGACGAGCCGCTCCACTGCGCTCGCGAGGTCCGTTTGTGGATTGGCCAGCGAACCGCTGGCGAATGCCGCGGCGATAGCTTGGATGGTCTTGGCGCGGGCCAGCGGCATGCCGATCGCTGCGATGCGCGCGACGGGGATGGTTGCGACGTCGATCGCGGTTGGAAAGAACGCGCTGAGCCCCTCGCCCAATTCCTGCGCAGGCTCGCCGAATGCCGCAGCGAACCGTCCGCTCAGCGTAGTCGCTGCACGAACCGATACCTGCTGACCCAAGACGGCGCGGATGGCCAATTCGAACGGCTCGAAGGAGCCCGGCACGCGCAGGCCCGGGTGTGCTGCGATCAAGGGAGCGAGCCGCGGATCGCGGGCGAGGAAATCGCCGATCACGTCCGGCCTTGCGTCGAGGTCGAACAGCGTCCGCACCTTCCGGATGACCGCTGGCAGCTGGCGTGCGAGCGAGATCGAGACGAAGAGCGCGAGTGACGGGCGCGTCGGGTGCCGCGTCACGCGAAGCCAGCCTTTCGCTCCGGCCAGCGAAACCGTGCGCAGGTAGGCCTTCTCGGTGCCGCGCTCGACACCGGCAGTCGCGCGCGCTCGAAGAAAATCGAGCATCAACGAGAAGTCGAACGGCTCGCGATAGTCGAGGCGAATCACGATGCCTGCGTGCTCGCTTTTGAAGACTCCGCGCCCACGCGACGGGGGCCTGGCGAAGGTCGCTTTCCAAGCATGGTTGAATCTGCGCACGCTGCCGAAGCCGGACGCGAAGGCGACCTCTGCGAGCGACAGGTCGGTTTCCGTAACCAGCTGCTTTGCGACCGCTAGACGCTTCGTTTGCGCCAAGACGACTGGCGAGATGCCCAAGCGCATTTCCATCTGTCTGCGGACGTGACGCGCGGTTACGCCGAGCGACGCGGCCAGCTCGTCGAGCGAGTGGTCGTTCAAGAAGCCGCCCTCGATCGCCCGCGCCGCGGTGTTCGCCAGGCGCGCGCTCGCGTCGATGCTTGCCGTGCCTGGGGCGAGCTCCGGCCGGCAGCGAAAGCAGGCGCGGAAGCCCTGCTGCTCGGCCTCTGCCGCTTGCGCGAAGAAGACGCAGCGGTCGGCGCGCGGTGTGCGGGCAGGGCAGACGGGCCGGCAGTAGATGCCCGTGGTGGTGACGCCGACGAAAAAGACGCCGTCGAAGCGCCTATCGCGCGCTCGCAGTGCCTCGTAGCGCAGGGCGGGGCTGTCTTCGTTCACGAGGCAATGGGTACCGCTCCGAGCGTCCCATGTCTGGCCGTTTTCGGACATGTCGACGAATCAACCGAGAGGCACGGAGGAAATTCGCGAATCTTGCAATCTTCGTCATTTCTCCTTTCGTCGTCGTTGGCTGTAATGTCGCCTCGATGGCCATTACAAACGACCCGGCATTCAGTGTGTACGCGTTATCGGCGACGTTCGTCTGCCTTCACATGATCGCGCTGGACTCCATCAGTGGCGGGGTGCGCGGCAAGTCGAAGACGACGCCCAACAAGGAGGACGCACGTGACAAAGGCCAAGTCGTGGCCTCTGAGCCAGAAGCGGTCGCTCGCGTCACGCGGGCGCATCGCAACCTGTTCGTCAACGGCGTTCCGTTTTTGGTGCTCGGGCTCGTCATGGTTCTGTTGGGCACCACCAAGACGACGGCGATGGCCTACTTCGGCACCTTCATCGTCGCGCGGGTCGGCCACAGCGTCGCTTATCTCGCCGGCAAGCAGCCCTTCCGATCCATCTTTTTCACGATCGGTCAGCTCGCGATCATCGGCATCATTTATCAGATCGTGCGCGGCGCTCTGGCCGGCCTCTGACGAGGGCTTTCGCTCTACCTGGGGGCGGGCTAGAGATCGGCTCGATGTCGACTTCAGCGAACATCGACGAGCTCTGTCGCGGCGTCGTCGATCTCCATGTGCGCGCCGACCTCGAGCAACGGCTCGGCGCCGGTAAGCCGCTGCGCATCAAAGCTGGCTTCGACCCGACACGGCCTGATCTACACCTCGGGCACACGGTATTGATGCAGAAGATGCGGCAGTTCCAAGATTTGGGGCACGAAGTCGTGTTCTTGGTCGGGGACTTCACGGCGATGGTGGGCGACCCGACTGGCAAGAGCGAGTCGCGGCCGCGGCTGACGAAAGAGGCGGTGCATGCGGCCGCGGTCACCTACACCGCGCAAGCCTTCAAGATCCTCGATCAGTCTCGCACTGTCGTTCGCTACAACTCGGAATGGCTCGAGGCACTGAAGCCGAGCGAGATGGTCGAGCTCTGTGCGAAGTACACCGTGGCCCGTATGCTCGAGCGCGACGATTTTTCGAAGCGTTACGCGGACAAGCGGCCGATCTTCGTGCACGAGTTCTTGTATCCGCTTCTGCAAGCGTTCGATTCCGTCGCGCTGGAGTGTGACGTCGAGCTCGGCGGTACCGATCAGTTGTTCAATCTGCTGGTGGGGCGCGACCTGATGCCTCGTTACGGCAAGCGAGCGCAGATCGTGATGACGACCCCCATCTTGGAGGGCACCGACGCGCGACTCGAGAACGGGTTGGTCGTGGGACCCAAGATGTCGAAGAGCGCGAACAACTACGTCGGCATCAGCGATGTGCCGTTCGACATGTTGCAGAAGTTGCTCTTGATCGACGACAGCGTGATCTTTCGCTTCATCGAGCTGCTCTCCTCGCGGCCGCTCGAACAGATCGCGACGGAGAAAGCCGATGTCGCCGCCGGCAGGCTGACTGTCATCGCGTTGAAAGAGGCGTTCGCGCTCGAGATCGTCACCCGCTTTCATGACGCCGATGCAGCGTCGGAGGCCCTCGCCCGACGCAGGAGCGTCGCAAGAGGCGCGCTGCCCGACGATATCGAGGAGCACACGATCCCGTCGGAGGGCGGCTCGATTGGCTTGGGCAAAGCGCTGGCGCTGGCAAACCTGGTTAAATCCAGCTCGGACGGCGTCAGGCAGATTCAAGGTGGCGCCGTCCACCTCGATGGCCGACGTCTGGAGAAAGAAGAGGCGAACATTCGGCTCGAGCCAGGCAACCGTTATCTCGTGCGTGTCGGCTCCAAGAATCGAAAGTTCGCCCACCTGAAAGTCGTCTAGTGCGCGATCCCGCGATGGGAGGGGCTTTCGAGCGCAGATCGTTCATGCTCGGCTTGCTGACGCTGGCTGTCGCAGCGTGCTCCAGCACGTCGGTGGTCGAGGCGCCGAAACCCGTCCTGCCGCCGCTCAAAATCGACCAACTCGAGTCACTCGCCACTTCGGCGGGCCTCGTGTGGGTGGTCCGCGCGCGGCCGCGCAAGGTAGCGGAGACTCCGTTCCTGATTCCATCGATCGGTCGCATCGTGCCCGAGAAAAATTTCGATGCCTTCAGGCAGCGCACGGGCCTCGACCCTCGGCAGCTGTCGGAGGTGTTGTTGCTCCGTTATGGGGACGCCCTGCTTGGCGCGGAGGCGCAGATCGTCCGCCACAATGCCGACCCCGCGCAGGTAGAGCGCTGCTTCTTCCAGCGCTTGACCAAAGATGCCCACCGCCAGGAAGACCGACCCGACCTCGTGCGCGTCTCCGGCATCATCGGGCAGACATCGCACGCGTTCGCCCGATTGGGCCGCGATGTCGCGGTCTACCAGCAGCGGGGCGAGCCGGAGCGCGGCCCTGCCCGGATCGCGAGCCTGAGCGCGCTGGGAAAGCTCCCGAAGGCGAAGCGTCTCTTGGACAAGGGCCAGCTCGGGGCATTGATGGCGCGCTTCGGCGAGGCGCCAATCGTTGGAGTAGCCCTCGGCCCATTCGACGACGAATGGAAGAAAGCAGCCCGCGGCCTGCTCGAAATTGCGACAGGAGTTGGCGCTGCGGCTCGGCCGACGGCCCGCGAGAACATCGGCTTTGCGTTCGCCATCGTCGCTGAGTTCGGCGACGGTGCTGGTAAAGCGGGCGAGCTTTTGCGCGCAGCTTGGGACGATGTAGCGATGTCGACCATGGGCCACTTGCTCGGGGTCGACCGCCCGATCGAGCCCCCCATCGTCGCCACCGACACAGGGGTCGTTACCCTCGCTGTCGAGGTGGAACCAGGGCGCTTGGCGGAGGGGCTGCGCGCGCTCGCAGAAAACGATCTCGAGGCGATCATGCGCCTCGATTGAGACCCAAGAAAGCGCGGTGCCTGGTGTCCGAGGGACCATGAAGCTCGCCGCCCTCTGCGCAATCGCCCTTCCTGCCGTCCTGTCCGCCAACGTGGCCCTTGCCGACGACGCCGACTACAAGCTCGGCGACCAACAAGACGACGCGAGGTACTCGGTCGTGTTCGTGGATGATCTCTTGAAGGGCGACGGCATCGACAGCTCGGCTGCGCAGATCAAAGTGCGCCCGCCTTCCACCCGCTCCTTGCTGATCCGTCCGCGAACCTCGTTCGTGATGGAGATGTTCAAGTCGGTCGAGAATCTCTGACCCAGAGACGCCTTTCCCGAACCCCTCATGGCGTGAGACAGTCGCCGACACGGGATGGCGCGTCGGAAGCTTTTGCGGTGCTTGCTGCTCCTGGCATCGCTCACGTGTGCACTGCCGCGTGACGTTCGCGCGGCCGAACCGCGGGTCAGCCTGAAGGTCGAACGGCAACCTGGCGCTCTCGGTTGTCCGAGCGAAGAAGTGCTCAGGACCGAGCTGGAAGCGCTGGCAGCGGCGCCCAGCTTCGAGAGCAGCGATCTGCCGCAAGTGGTGGTTCTGGTTCAGATTCGCCCGCTCGGAGGGGGCTTCGCGGCCGAGATCGAACTCTCAGGCGCGCGCAGCGGCGAGCGAACGCTGGAGGACGAAGGCCCGGGCTGCGAGGTGCTCACGCAGGCGCTGGTCGTGACCATCGCCATCTTGCTCGACAGCGAGCCCGAATCGCCGGCGATTCCGAAGCCTAGTGTCACGCAGCCTGCCGTCCCCAAGCCCGCAGACCGCGACTATTTCTCGCTGCCCGCGGTGCCGCTGGTCCCGCCGGCGCGACCGAAGCCAGCGTCATTTCCGCTGCTGACGGCATCGCTCGCCGCCGTGTACGACTTCGGAACGCTGGACGACGATGCGGGCGGGCTCACACTCGCCGCCGAGTTTTTCGTCTCGTACCTCACTGTTGGCGCAGGGCTCGTGTGGCTGCCGGATGATCGCGTCGAGCTGTCGAACCAGACCATCCACTACGGCTTGATCGCCGGTCGTGCGCGGATGTGCTCCAGACCGCCGTTCGCCGAGCCCTTCGGCTTCTCGCTGTGCTCAGGTTTCTTGGCGGGGCAGCGACGGGGTAGCCTTTCCCCGCTGGGCGATGAGGAGACGTCGACCTCGCTGGGCGCGTACGTGGCGTTCGAGAGCAACCTCGAGCTGAGTCGACGGGTGACGGGGCCGTTCGGGTTGTTCGCTTCGCTCGGGTTCGGCGCGCCCGTGTTGAGAGAGCCGATCGAGGTCCCGGTTCCTGGACTTGGTCGCGCGCTGCCTTTGGCAGCCCAGCCAGCGACGTTTCAGACAGCTGCCGGCGTGCGATTCTGGCTCGATCGCTGACTTGTTTTCTTCGCCATACAAACGCCGCTTGAGTTCTGGTGGCGAGCTGGCTTTAAGGCACGGATGCATTTCAACGCGCTTTCGCGCCGCGGTTTTCTGGGCGGTGCGATCAGCAGTGCAGCGATCGCCGGTTGCGGCGACGACAGCGACACGACCCCGGAAGAGAGCCCGGTCTTCTTGCACGGCGTCGCCAGCGGCGACCCACTCGGAGACAGAGTCATTCTATGGACACGGGTCACGAGCGCCGAGGCCGAGGTCGAGGTCGCGTGGCTGATCGCCACCGACCCTGAGCTCCAGGACGTCGTTGCGTCGGGCACTGTCGAGACCAACGCCGACGTCGACTTCACGGTGAAGCTCGACGTCGACGGGCTCTCGCCCGCGACTACGTACTACTACCGATTCGACGCCGAGGGTGACAGCTCACCGGTGGGTCGCACGCGGACGATCGACGATGCCAGCCCAAAGCGGCTGCGGCTCGGGGTGGTGTCATGCGCGAGCTACGCGCACGGCTACTTCCACGTCTATCGGCGCATCGCCGAGCGGCTGGATCTCGACGCAGTGATCCATCTCGGCGACTACATTTACGAGTACGCGGATGATGAATACGGCGCCGTCCGCAAGTATGAGCCCGCCCACGAGATCATCACGCTCGAGGACTATCGGACGCGGTACGCCCATTACCGCAAAGACCCGGATTTGGCCGAGGCGCATCGCCAACATCCCTTCTTCACGGTGTGGGACGACCACGAGTTGGCCAACAATTCGTGGAGTGGCGGAGCAGAGAACCACGACGAAGCGACAGAAGGCCCATTCGCGGATCGCAAAGCCGCCGCCGCCAAAGCGTACGCGGAGTGGATGCCCATTCGTCTGAGCGAGCCAGGCAAGATCTATCGCAACATTCGCTTCGGCGATCTCGTCGATCTGTTCTTGCTCGACACCAGAATTTGGGGCCGTGACGAACAGGCGATCGACAAGGACGACCCGTCCGTCGACGACCCCGACCGTACCTTGCTGGGCGCCGAACAAGAGGCTTGGCTCGCTGAGGGGCTCACGCAGTCGACAGCCAAATTCAAGATCATCGGCCAACAAGTGATGGTCGCGCCGCTACCCGTCGACGCGCTTACCAACACGGATCAATGGGACGGCTACCCGGCTGCGCGCCAGCGCTTCTACGATGTGCTGACAGCAGGGCAGGTCGAGAACGTGGTGGTGCTGACGGGCGATATTCACAGCACGTGGGCTGCCGACTTGGTGCCCGACGGTGTGGTGTACGACCCCGCGACCGGCGCCGGTGCGGTCGCGGTCGAGCTGGTGGTGCCTGCTGTCTCGTCGCCGGGCGTGCCGGACATTTTTGCGGAGCTCGCTGGCGACATCCTGCAAGACTTTCCTCACTTCAAGCTGATCGACCTGACCAAACGGGGATACTTGGTGCTCGATGTGACCCCAGAGCGCACCCAAGGTGCCTACTACCATCTCGATTCAGTCGAGACCGAAGAGGCCCCTGCTGAGGTGTTCAGCGGCGCGCTCGCCAGCTATTTCGGGGAAAATCACTTCGTTGACGACGGTGAGGCGGCCGCAGAAGGCGAAGCGTCGGCGCCCGCACCCTGAGCGCTCACAAACAGTGATGGCGGGCCGGGCGAGCCGCCACGTACCCTCCGAATGGGCGGAATGGCGGACCAAGCGCTCACCCTTCGGGCGATCTACGAAGAGCATTTCCATTTCGTTTGGAAGTCGCTCCGCCGCCTCGGCGTGCGTGAGGCCGATGTGCCCGACGCCGTTCAGGACGTTTTTATCGTGGTGCACCGCAAGCTGCCCGAGTTCGAGGGCAGGTCGAAGGTGTCGACCTGGCTATTCGGAATTGCCATGCGAGTTGCTCGAGACAGACAGAAGCTCGCCTACAACAGGCGTCAAGTCGACGACGAGGACGCGGTAGCGTCGTGCGTCGATGACGAAGCCGACGTCGGCGCTGCAGCCGAGCGCAAGCAGGGTCTCGAGATACTCGAGCGCATCTTGGACACCATGCCGATCGAGCAGCGCGCCGTCTTCTCGTTGTTCGAGCTCGAGGGCATGACCGGCGACGCCATCGCAGAGTTGCTCGAGGTGCCGCTCGGCACCGTATATTCGCGGCTCAGACTCGCGCGCGAAACGTTCCAGAAGGCGGTCGGCCGGCAACGTGCACGTGAGGGCCGTCCGCGACCGCCTCCAGCGCCACCTCGCGACAGTGGCATTCGTGACATCACTTCTGCGGAGAAGCGTGCTGTCGTGGGCGAGGTCACCTCTTTCACTGGCCTCGGGCGGGTCGCGCGAGGTGCAGCATGAGCGATCCCATTCGGTTGCTCGATGATCCGTCGTTCTCCAGCGCGCCGCTGCAGCAAGGCAGAAACGCGCGCTCGCTGCTCGAGCTCGGGCGCGAGATGGCGCCTCCCAGCGGGGCAAAGGCCGACATCTGGTCGGGTCTCGAGTCTGCTCTCGGCGCCGCTGTGGTGGTTGGGTCGGTTGCGGCAGTGACGCCCAATGCGGCTTCGGCGGGTACGCCCTCGGCGATTGCCGGTGGTGCAGCCAAGGTCGCCACCTCTGGCGTACCCGCGGCGTCTCAGACGGCAAGCGGCGCGGCGCTCGGCACCAAGCTCGGGTTGGCAGGCCTCTTCGTGGGCGCTGCGCTGATCGCGACGACGGTGTTTCAGCAGCCGCCCACGACACTTTCCGCCACGCCTCCCGCGGCATCGGGCTCTCTGAGATCCTCGACGGAGGGGCCGAGCGGTGAAAGCGGTGACCCGCATGCCGTGGACCTGTACACGAACCGTGTCCTCGCCACCGGCAATGCTCCCGTCGCCCCCAAAGAGGCATCCACAGACGACCCGAGCGACGACAGCAAGCCGGCAGAAGGCGCGAATCACGCAGCCAGCAATTATCGAGCGGCTTCATCGCCTGCGCCGAGCACAGACTCTGAAGCTCCGCTCGATCGCGTCAGTCAGCTGCGACGCGAGGCCGAGCTCGTGCAAGCGGCGCGCTCCGAGCTGGCAGCAGGCAGCGCGTCGGCAGCACTGAAGACATTGGCCCAGCTCGATCAAGAGGTGCCTCGCGGCGCCATGGGCCAAGAGCGCACCGTGCTCGGTATCGAAGCGCTGAAGAAGAGCGGCCAGGGTGCGGCTGCCGCTGCGCGCGCAGCGGCGTTCTTGGAAGCGAACCCGACCAGCCCCTACGCCGAGCGTCTTCGCCCGTACGTCAACTGAGGCTACTAGAGCACCGAACCCATCGGAGCGACGGGTTTCGCTTTCCACAATCAAGACGCAGTTCTGTACCCGCAACAAGCTGAGCGGCTGCGCGGCGAGATTGTCCGGGCCACCGCCCAAGCCCGCGACACCATGACGTTCATTCGCGAAGCAACTTCTCGCGGCGCCTCAATCCAGCGCGCGCAGCTCGTCGTCGATTCGCGCATCCCACGCGTCCGGCGGCGGCGCTCTGCCGGCCGGGCCCAGCGCTGCGTTCTTTCGGCCGGAGCGCAGCCAGCGACGAATCGTCAGAATGAGCATCGTGGCGGCGAGTGCGGAGAGGGCCAGCACCGCGATGCTCGTCCAAGCGAGCCCCTTCGAGGTCGAGCCTGCCAGCACTGCGGGGCCGTAGCGCCGAACGAAGTCTGCCTCGATGACCTCGGACGACTCTCCCGCGTGGAGCCGCGTGCGAATCTCTGCGCGCAGTTTGTCGGGTGCCGCACCGCCGTGAATATCGAGGGTCTGATTCCAGCAGCAAGGCGCGACGAGCCGACCGAGCAGCTCGCGCTCGGCTGGCGCAGCATGGGTCGCGTCGTAGCTCTGGGCGTCGTGGTCACTGTGCTCGTCGGCCAGCGCTGCGCTCGCGAACAGCAGCATGGCTGCGAGCAGCGCGAACATCGCCTTCCACGACATGGTCACAGGGTGGAAGCCTTGCTCGCGCCACGCAACGTCTTTCATTCAAGCAAGTCGGTGTGTTCCCGTGAGACGGGGTCGGTGTCGAGCGCGGTCACTCGGTGGGGCGCGCTTTCATGGACCGGTCGGAGACGCGCTGCGTTTCTCGACGTTCGTAGCGAACGAACGCGAAGAAAAATCTCACATGTGCGAGGCGAGAACGTAGCTCTTCGTTCCGGCGGGCGGATCTTGGCAGCTCAGCGCGGATTTGTTGGTGGCGAGCGGGCGAACGGAGATGACTGCGCTCGGTTTGCCTTCTGCGCCGGGAAAACTGAAGTCGAGCCCCTCTCGCTGGGCGAAAGGAAGCTCGCGAGCCAGCTTGGTGGCGAGCTCGTCCCCGTCGGTCGGGAACGCCCACTCCCAGGCCGAGATGTGCGGGCCGCCGCTTTGCGGATAGATGTTCTGATTGCAAAGATAGGCGCCGCCCAGCCGCTCCAGCGTTGTGGCGTCGGCGCCGAGCACGCTGGCCTTGGCTTCTTCGGCCGTCGCAGGGGGCGCCCAGGTTGCGACGCTCTCGGCCGACGACGAAGCGCCGCCCTTCGGTTTGTCGTTGGCGGATGCGCAGGAGAGCGCGTGAAACGCCGCAACGGAAAGGGCAGTGGCGAGGTGGAGGCGCGAGGTCACGCGCCGAAGGTAGCTCAACTTTTTCGCTGAAAATACGCCTTCAATCCAAGCGAGTCGTAGTGACTCACCTAAGAGTCACGCTTTTTGATTGACGCAGCCGGGGTGCGCTTACATCAACCCACCATGAAGCAGGTCGCCGGCTTGTCGTTGTTCGCATTGCTCTGCTTGTCGCTGCCTGCTTGTGCGCCCGACAGCGGGCTCGACGAGAGCGAAGACACGGGCGAGGGCGAAGACGCACTGACTGATCCGCGGCTGGTCTTCTCCGCCAACTGGTCGGAGTCGTCAGAGGGCAAGCTGCGCGCAGGCGACGCCATCGAGATCGCGTACGACGCGTCTCGGCTGGCCAGCTGCGCGAGCGGCGAGCAAGGTGGCGTCCCGCAGTGGTCGATCACCGCCTACTACAAGGTCGGCAGCGGCGACGTGCACGCGGTCACGGTGGCGGGTCTCAACGCCGCCGAGACGCCGGTGATCGTTCCGGAGCAGAAGGGCAAGCTCGAGCTGTGGTTCGAGGCCACCAACAAGTGGGGCTGCCAAGCCTTCGACTCCGACTTCGGCGACAACTACGAATTCAACGTGGCAGCTCCCCTCGGACAGCCGGACTGGGTGGGCAATGGCGCCCGCGTGATCGACCGCTGGACTTGTAGCGCTGGCCCTTGCGACGCGAGTCGCGTCGCCCTCGAGACGGCGTTCACCTACGGCACTTGGGCGCGCCAGCGCGCGACCATCGCCGGTCTCTACTTCGACGTGTGGGAAGAGGGCGTGACCGACTACGACAACGCGGATCTGTGGAAGCAGGTCGACGCGCAGGTTCATCTTCGCTTCGCTGGCCAGACCGCGTTCACGGCGCGCTACGTCGACTTTTTTCAACGTGTCGGCAACGACGCTCGCTACGAGCTGCGGCTTCGCACGATCGATCCGTTCTACGCGAAGCCGTCGGTGGTGCCGGCAGATCAATGCCCCGACGCAGAGCTCAGCGTCACGCCCGATGGCAACTACGTCACCACCGACGTCGAGTACTACTTCACGGTCGACGGTGTCGAGCTGCGGCCCGCGCCGGGCCAGACGTACGTCGGGCATTTCGAGGACTACGTGGCGCCCTACAGCGCGTGTATGGGGAACTGATCGCGCGTAGGCTCCGGCGCGGAGCTCTGCCCGCATGTCCGAACCCGCAATCGTCGACGCGCTCTGCAATCTCGGCTTCAACCTGAACGATGCGCGGGCGTACCACGCCCTCTTGCGACACGGCGCGTCCACCGGCTACGAAGTAGGGCAGCGCGCGGCGATCCCCCGCTCGGCGGTGTACACCGCGCTGCGCAAGCTCGTCGAGGAAGGTGCCGCCCGTGCCGTGCGCGGGACCCCCGAGCGCTTTCTCGCGACGCCACCGGAACAAGTGCTGGCGAAGCTCAAGAAGCGATTCGAGGCGTCGGTCACCAATCTGCGTGACGCTGCTGCGCGCCTCGATGTGGCGCCCGACACCCCCGATGCCTTCACGGTGCGAGGCTATGACCGCATCTTGGAGGAGGCCGCGCGCATCGTGCACGGCGCGAAACGAACCCTCGTCTTGGCAGGCTGGCCGCGCGAGCTTTCGAGACTCACTCAAGAGCTCAAGGCCGCCGACGCGCGTGGCGTCTACGCGGTGCTCTTCTCCCACGCTGCACTGCCGAGCGATCTCGTCGCGGTGCACTTCAGCTATGGCATGCGCGAAGCCGACCTGGAGCAGTTCTGGCAGCATCGTCTCGTCGTCGTCGCGGACGACGAGCGCTGCTTGCTGGGTGCCACCGAACAGAACGAGAGCGACTCCGCCGTGATCAGCGAAGCCAAAGCCATTGCCGAAATTGCGGTGAGCCAAGTGTCCCTCGATATCACGCTCCTTTCGCTGCGGCACGGCGCCGACGTGGCCCCTGTAATGGCGCGGGTCCTGGGCGAGCGCGTCGGCCGGCTCGACGCGCTGTTCGCGAAGCAGCCCAAGCCGAGCTTGGGCGACAAACGCGGCGGCGACCCGACGCCAACGAAGCGAAAGGGCAAGTAGCGCTGCGCAGACGTGCGACAATGCCACGTGCACACGAGGTTGCGGTGGTTCACCATAGAGGGGTCTCAGCTGACCGAGCGTGTACCATTCACCAACCAGGCGCTGGCGGTGCTCCCGGGCACCGGCGCCAATTCGCTGGGTGCCGGGCCCGACGGCATGCTGTACGCAGCCAGCACGCAGATCTTTCGCATCGATCCCGATACGGGCGCGAACGAGGTGATCGGCATGCTACCGCCGGGACACAGCTCCAGCGGCGATCTCGTCTTCGTTGGTGATGACATGTTCATCTCCACCGACGGCCCATGTGGTGGCTCGCTGGTCGGCTTCGATCTCGGCACCTCGACAGCGTCCGTGCTCGGCGGCGACGGCTTGGGCTGCGTCTATGGCCTGGCCGCGTGGCAAGACCAGATCTTCGTCGTCGACTGCAGTGGTCAGGTCGGCATCTTCGACGTCGATAGCGGCTTGGTGCAGGTGCTCTCCACCACGAGCATCGAGACCTACGGCGCCGACCTCCTGCCCTGAAAGGCTCCCCGGATCATGCGCTCGAGCCTCGTCGTCTTTCAGGGGTCTCTCACCCTTGCCATGCTCGGTTCTTGCGCAGAAGCGCCAACCACACCGGCCGCGCCAGGGACGCTTGCCTCCGTGACGGCGGTCGGGTTGCACCTTGATGAGCTGGTGTTGCCGTCAGGCGAGGAAGAGAGCGCGCCTTGGCTGGAGGTACCGGTGAAGAGCCCAGCTGCGCTCAGGACGCTGACCTTCGATCGCGAGGTCGTGAGCCTTGGGCAGCACGCGGCCATTATCGAGACCAAGCTCGGTCACTTTGCCATTCATGATGTCGCTGGTGTTCTCGGGCCACTGAAGCTGCCAGATGACGCTCTGTTCGTGAGGCTCGATGGCAAGGACCGGGTCTACGCGGCGACGAAGGCAGGTCGCCTCTTTGTTGCTGCCACCGTGAAGGCCGCCGCCGCGTCGGGTGGCCTCTCGGAGATGACGGCGGTGCCTGGCGCGGTTGATTGGGACGCAGGCAACGGCTTGGCCGCGGCTTCGTTCAATGGAATCTCGGTTGCCCCCGACGGAACACTGCTGCTGCACTGCGGATTCGACGCATGCCCGGACCGCGTGCGTGCGCCGCACGCGTTGGGAGATCCGGGGGCTTGGCGCGCCGTCGACGTCGCCAATGCGAGCCGTTTGCGCCCCTGGCTCGGCGGCGCTGTGCTCGCGTTCGTGGCCGACAAGGACGACAGCTTCTCCGTGATCCTCGACCGAGCGGGCAAGCCGCCCGACGTGCTCGGGCAAGGCGTATCCCTGGCAGGGGTCGGTCGCCTCAGGAGCATCTCGCTGGAGGGTGCTCATGTGACACTTACGACGTCCGACGCGGACGTCGAGCGACAGTTCGTGCTCAGCAAGGGTGGCGCGCTCGTCGCCCGCTGAGAGGCGGCTCAGTTGGGAAGGCGCGGGTCGAGCTCGGGCGCTGTCGACGCGGAGCTGGCTTCTTCTGCGGGCGGGGCGCCGTCGGCATCTGCATCGGCGCGATTGCGAGTCGCGTTGCGCTCGTACGCCTCTCGCTGCTTGCCTGGTTTCTCACGTGCCGAGGCGCGGTCCCATTCGTGGGCGGCCTCGCGGTACGCCCGCACCCGCGCCGCATCATCCGGCGCATCTGCGGCCTTCTGCTCGGCAGCCTCTGCCTTCGAAACGTAGGGGTTGCGACCAAAGCCCATTTCACCGACCTAGCGCGGGCGCCGGCGGGAGGCGAGCCGCTTGGCGTCGCTCGATGATGCACCGCGTCTCAAGGTTGTCGCGCGACGAGGGCGCGCCGCGTCGCGCTCTCGGTCTTCTTCAGGGGTGGGGGCACCTGATTGGCGATGGTGCGCAGCGAGCGATTTCGAATCTGCGCGATTTCGCCGTTGCTGAGGCCCTGTGCCAAGAGCGCTTTCACCCTCGGCGGTCGTCAGCGCGCTGTGCTCGAACCGCGCCCGCGGGTCGCGCGTCAACATCGCCGCGATGCGCACCAGCTCCATGCGAGTGGCCACTCCGATCTTCGCGGCTGCGCTCGCCAATCTCGAGGAGACGGTGGGCTCCGAGAGGCCGAGCGTGCAGGCCACCAGCTTCGAAGACAAGCCCCGCGCGGCATACGACAACGCGTCGCTCGAATGTGGGCCGCCATCAGATCGGCGCCTGGAGCGCCGTCTTCGCGGTGGAGCAGCTTGCCTTCGCTGGAGAGCACAGGGCTTCGGGCCGGCGTCGCAGCGCGCAATGTGACACGCATGCGGAGGATCATTTGTCCTTATCGTGACGGGGACGCCTTCAAGAAGAACGCCAAGAGCTCGCGCTCGACCTCGGATTTGCCCAGCGGTCGTGCGGCGGTGAGTGCGGCGGCGAGCGCGAGCCCGTCGGTCTTCTCCGCTTCGGCGGGGGTGATCAATCCGTCACCAGACAGGTTGCAGATGCCGACCAAGTGCTTGCCTTGGTCGGCCGGGGCGAGCGGTGGGCTCGGGGGGGCTGGCCGGCTCGGAGGGGCCGTGGGTACTGGCCGCGGCTTGGGCTTGCTCGGACACCGTACTGGTAGCGGAGCTCGCGGGCGCGGCCGCCTCGCCGCAGCCCGCCGTAAGAAGCACTTCGCGTTTCAGATCCTGGGCATATTGGTCGAACACCGGGGCGAAGTCGGGCAAAGTGCCCTTGATCATCGGCAGCATCACGCCTGAAAAGACCTCGACCATCGAGAAGTCGGTGGTGCTGTCCTCACGCGGTGTCAGCACGAAGGTGCGCTCGCCCTTGAACATGGGCGCGAAGCCGTCACGCCAAACCATGCGGACTTCGGGCTCGAGAATGGCCACTTTGGGGGTGAACGTCCGCTCGGAGATGGGGACACGTAGAGCCAGCTTGTTGCCTTTGGCGATCTCTCCGGTGATGGAAGTGACTGTCGAGTTCCAGCGCGGGAAGTCGGCGGCGTTGGTCAGCAGCGCCCAAATCACCGCGGGCGGCGCAGCGATATTGATGCGCACCGAACAAACCATCCGGAAGGCGGTGGCCGTCTTGGTGGCCAGCGTTCGTGCGTTCATGTCGTCGACGACGATCGAGGTTTCCAAAAGGATGCGGTCGTCGTGCTTTTTTTCTCGAATCGCAGAAAAGCGCGCGGAATCGATCAGAAGTAGTAGCTGGCCCCCAGCGTCACGAAGCCCACTGGCTCGATGAACAATTTGCCGGAGACGTACGCGTCCTCGGACAGCACGACGTCTGCCTCCGCGCCCAGCAGGGCGCCCGCCTTGGCGGCGGCGAACGCAGCTAGCCCGTCGAGGACGTAGATCTCGCCCATGAGCCCGGCGTGACCGCCCGCCAGGGGCGTTGCCGTCGCGTCTCGTTCGGCTCGCTCCGGCTCGGTCACGCGAATGTCGAGGGACACGCCCGCTGTCGGTGCGATGAAGAAAGTCTCGTCGCCGATCAGCGCAAGAAACACGTCCGCGCCCACCACGTGATCGCGACGCATTGCCGGTTTGTCGACGGCGAAGAAGTGGTCCGTGGAGAGCTCGAACCCCAGCCAGGAGATGGGGCGCCAGCGGAGGTGGCCCCCCACGCCCGGTTCGAGCGAGCGCTGGATCCAGACAGCCGAGCGCAGCCCGAGCGCGAAAGGGTGCGCCGACGAGTAGCCCTCGGCGCGCTCCTCGCTCTCGGCTGCTTCCTCCGCTTCCTCCGTGCCGAGATCGACCTCGACATCCGCGTGCGCGGACACTTCGCCGCCCAGATCGAGCGCGAAGCTGCCGGAGACCTCCTGGGCGAGGGCCGACGATGCCGACCCAACAGCAGACGAGGTGACCAGGCACCAGAACAGAGGTCTCATGCCGACCGGTGTGGGGGGCCCTCGGCTCGTTTCTTGGGTCGAGCTGCGAACAGCAGGATCTCGACGCCCGCGCGCCACGCGCTACGCTTCGGCCGACCATGACCAACCAGACCATCGGCTACGGGCTCGCTCTCCTGCTTCTCGGGGTCGGCGGCTACCTGGCCTCGGGCCGCGCCAGCCTGACCGCGCTGATTCCGGCGGCGTTCGGCGTCGTTGCGTTGGCGTGTGGTCTCGTCGCGCGCAACGAAGCGCACCGAAAGCACGCGATCCATGTTGTGTTGATCGTCGCCTTGCTTGCCGTACTGGGTACGGCGCGCGGCACGGTCGGAATGGTGAAGTGGCTCTTGGGCACGGCACCGGAGCGCCCCATGGCCATCGTGGCACAGACCATCACGTTCGTGCTGAGTGTTGGTTTGGTTGTGCTCGGTATCCGTTCTTTTCGCGCTGCGCGACGCGCGCGTGAGGCAGCTGCGGGCTGACAGCGCCGAGCTATTTCGCTGGTTGACGATCGGTCGACAGCTTGCTTGGCGCGGGTGCCTTGTGTATTGCACCCGAGGGCGGCGGCGGCGCTTGCAACGGCGCTGCTTCGTCGACCGGGTTCTTTCGCATGAGCACCGTGTACGCGAGGAAGCTGATCAAGCCGACGAACAGCAGAATGCCTGCGCCGATCGCAACGCGAATCCCGCGCGTGCCGTCTGCTGCGGCCAGCTGCCGCGACAAGTCTGCTGTGAGCGCGGCCCGGTATTCATCCGGATCTTCGACTGCGTCGTTGCTCGCGGGCGAGCTGGTACCGTTCGCGCTCTCGTCCGCCTCGTCGGGCTCGTCCGGTGAAACTGATGCTGCCACCAACCAGGATTGTCGCGCAGCCAGCCCCGCGATGGAACGGTCGGTGCGAGGGTGCTGGAGCTCGGCTATTGTCCGAGCCGTGTTCTGCCTCCGTACGCTCTCCGCCTTCGTCCTGACGCTGCTCGCGCTCGGCTGCAGCCCGGAGCCGCAGCCGGCGTTCCCCCGCGTGCCGTACAGCTTCCCGACCTCCCCGGACGACGCGACGCGCGCCAACAACGTGGGCTGCTCGATTCCAATCGCGGGGCAGCGCATGAGCGTGGAGGCGGCCTTGAAGCGCTGGAAGGTGCCAGGCGTCAGCGTGGCCGCGATGGCCGGCGGTCGCGTGGTTTGGGCGCGCGCATGGGGCTTTGCGGACCCTGCACAGACGCGACCGATGACGCCCGAGACGATCTTGCAAGCTGCCAGCGTGTCGAAGCCGATGACGGCCGTGGCGATCATGCGAATGGTGCAGTTCGGCGAGCTGTCGCTGGATGAAGACGTCGCCGAGTACGTCGACGGGTGGGAGGCGACCAGCGGCGGGCGACACGTGCGTCTCACGCTGCGCGATCTGCTGTCGCACTCCGCCGGGCTCAACGTGCACGGCTTTGCCGGGTACGACCGACGCAAAGCCACGCTGCCGAGCACGCTCGACGTCTTGAACGGCAAAGGCAACTCGGGCCGCGTGAAGGTCGCCCAGAAGCCGCGCGAGAAGATCGACTACTCCGGCGGAGGCTTCATCGTCGCGCAAGCGGCAGTCGAAAATGAAGTGGAGGCGCCGTTCTCCGCCGCGATGTACGAGTGGCTGATCCGCCCGTTCGGGCTGACTCATTCGACATTCGAGCAACCCATCGCGCCGGTGCACGCGCCCTACGCTGCGTTCGGCATGGCCAAGGGTGGCAAGCCGGTGCCGGGAGGCTTTCATGTTTACCCCGAGCAAGCGGCCGCTGGTCTTTGGACCACACCGACCGACCTGTTGACCGTGGCAGCAGGCCTCCTGCGCGGGTACCAGGGTGTGCCCGCGCCGCTCTCGCAGATGATGGTGCGGCAGATGGTGACGCCAGTGAAACAAGGAGAGCGCGCCGGTCTCGGCTGGTTTCTCAACCCGACCACCGATGGTGTGGTCGAGGTGCAGCACAGCGGTCTGAACGAAGGCTTCACCTCCATGATCGTGTGGCGTACTGACGGCATGGGCGTGGCCGTGATGGTGAACGGTGAGGGTCCGCTGGTGCACGCCCTCACCGAGGCCATCGGCCAAGAGTACGGCTGGCGCCCCGGGCGCCCGGCGAACGCGGGCTGCGGCCACTGATCGTTCAGCACATCTTCGCGCAGCGCGCGAGGCATGCTCTCCTGCTGCCATGCGATGGCACCTCTTCTTGCTCGTGGGCGTTCTCTGCGCCGGCTGTGATCAGATCGACACCGACAAAGCGAACAAGAAGGTCGATGACGCCAACAAGGCGTTGAAAGAGGGCGGCGAGCTGTTCGATGAAGCGAACGACCACCTCAAGGCCACCGACAAGGGCGACGCGGCCGCCGAGGGAAAGAAGTGTTTGAAGAAGGCCGAGGAGGCAGGCGAAAAGTTCGAGGAAGCGGGCAAGCTCGCAAAAGACGCCTCGGAGATGAAGATCAGCAAGGTCTTCAGCGAATACCTCGAGCTGAAGAGCAAGTCTTTTTCCGCGCGAGGCGAGCTTGCTTCGACGATGAAGAAGCTCTGCAAGAAGGTGGGTGAAAAGAGCACCGAGGTGGACGTCGTCGTGAAGCTGCAGAAGGACATGAAGACAGCGCAGGAAGAGTTCACCGAGCTCGACGAGAAGGCCGCCAAGATTCAGAAAGACAATCCGAAGGACTTCAAGTAGTCGACTGCTTCGAGGGGGGATTTTAGATGCATTTGGCTCTTCCTTTGGTTGCGGTTGCCGCTTTGATCGGCGCTTGTCGCGGGCCTGATTTCGTATCTGGCGGCGGTGGGCCGGCGGGGGCTGGTGGCCCTGGTGGCGGGCCAGCGGGTGGTGGCCCAGCGGGCGCGGGCGGCCCTGGTGGCGCGGAGCCGACTGGGCCGTTCGACGTGGCCGTTTCGCTGATCGACTCGCAAGGCGACGTGGTGCCGAGTGTGCCCCTCCTGGTGAGCGACCCAGACGGCGCCGAGCTCGAGCTGGTCGACACGGACATCACTGGTGTCATTACTGTTTCGGTCCCGAAGAACGGGCGTGTGTCGGTGTTCCACGATGACGGGTCGCTGAAGCGCGCGTTCTCCGCCGAAGTAGTGGCGAACATGCCAACGGTGGTATTCCGCCTCCCCACACCCGCGCCCACCAATGCGAATGCGACGCCGGTCATCAGCGCTGCTTGCTTCACCTCCTGCGGGGAGACGAACGAGCTCAGCATCTCGTGCCGGGCGCCCTTCCTCGTTGCGGACCAGAACACCCCCTACGATCAGGCTGCGGCAAACTACCAAGGTTGCGCGGGGTCGTCGCATTACGACGCCTTCATGATCGGCTACGACCCGCAAAACAGAGCAATCGCGGCCAGCACGGACGACATCATCATCCCTACTGCGAGCCCGACGCTGCCCAACATGATGCCCATCGGCTCCGGGCAACGTTCGAGCCTGTCGATGAAAATCGACGGGCTGCTCGTCGGCTACGAGGCCACGCGAAGTGTGCGCGTCCCCTACCTGAACCGGCCTGGCTACAGCTTCAGTCGTACGAGCGATTTGGACGAAAGCAGCTTTGCCTTTTCACTCGTCAATGCTTTCGTGCCGCGCGCGAGAGCCGGCTTCGCCGTGCTCCTGTCGGAGAAGCAGATCATCGCTCGCCAAGTGGTGCTCGAGCCGTACGTTCCCGACGCGGTCGATCTGAATTTCGACGTGGGTTCGCTGGCGATTCCAAAAGTTCCAACTAGCCCCGATCTGTCGACACCCGGCCAGCCAGTGGCGAGCTTCGAGCTTGGCCAAGGACCCCCTGGCGACGCCATCCAGCTGAAGGTCTACGGCGGTACCACCATCGTGTGGCTGTTGAGCATGCCCCACGCCGAATCGCGCGAGCTGCGTCTCCCGGCGCTGCCCGAATCGCTGAACGAATATGCCATCACAGGGGTGGGCGACATGGATGTGATCCACGTCGACGTGGATTCTGCGGCGGGCTACGCAGCTTGGGCCGCCGAGCCCGTCATCGATCGCTTTGGCGACGAAAGCAGCCTCAGCGACGTGACTGTCAGCTGGAGCACGCTGTGAAGCGCTAGCCTGGCGGGGTCGACGGCGGCGGCACTGACAAACTGCCGCCGCGCAACTTGAAAGCCGCGTCTTCTTGCTTCCACTCGTGGAGGATGCGCCCCCCGACGTACAGGGCAGGGAAGCTCAAGAAGATGCCCCAAAAGCCGAACACCGTTTCGAACATCAGCAAGCTGACGACCAGCACGATGCCGGGCATCTTGACGTGTTGCGCGGTGAGCCGTGGTGACAGGTAGTAGCTCTCGACCTTGCCGAGCACCGCCGTCACCCCGAGAAACACGCCCACGCCGACGAAACCTCTGACGTCGTAGGCGACCAGACACAGCACCAAGCCCGACATCACGCCGCCGACGACCGGGATCATGCCGCTCACCAGCACCAACAAGAACAGAAGCGGAATGTTCGGCAGGCCCAGCACGATCAGGAGCGGCAGCGTGATCACGGCGTTCACGCAGGCGACGATGATCTGCAGGCGCACGGTGATGGCGATCGCGTCGGCCACGTAGCCGAGCCAGCGAGTGAGCACGCCAACGATGCTCTTGTGGTCGATGCCCCCGACCCAGTCTTCGATCTCTTCGCGCTCGAACAGGTACATCACGGCCAGAATGAAGCCGACGAAGATGAAGAGCGCCACGTACGCCGTCTCGGTCACGTACCCGAAGACAGTCACGGCGTAGCCCTTGGCGCCGGCCGTGAGCGTGTGGGTGTCGGCGCCGAGACGATCGCGCACCTCTTGGATCAGGCGGCTCTCGGTGATCGACTCGACCCACTTGGCGCCGTCTGTCTTGGCCAGCTCGACGAAGCTGATGATCCGCTGGATGCCGAAGAAGACACCCAGCCCCACAACTGCAGCGAAGGTCGCCAACAGAGCGCCGATGGCACCCTTCTTGTGGATCTTCGTCCGTTCGTGCAGCTGGTCGGCGCCGAAGGTGAGCGCCCGCTCGAACACCACGAAACAGATCAGAACCGGCGCCAGGTGGCGAAAGACGTAGAGCAACGCAAGGAAAAGCGCGACGCCGAGGACGCGCTTCCAGCGGATGTCTTTCGGGATCGGGAGGGCGTTACTCTCCACGATCAGGCCCGGGCCCCGTCACTGAGCGGGAGCTGTGGCTGTCGGGAAGATGTTGCTCGGGAGCTGCAGGCCGCTGGGAATGGGCAGGCCGCTGGGGATCGGGATACCCATGATGCTGCTCTGGGTCGGCGCCGCAGTCGCCGTCTGCTGCGGATACTGCTGCTGCGGGTACTGCTGCGGCTGCTGCTGGGGGTACTGCTGGGGGTACTGCTGGTTCGGGTACTGCTGGTTCGGGTACTGCTGGTTCGGGTATTGCGCCGGCTCTTCCTCTTTGCACGCTGCGAAGAGACCGAGGGCCGACACGGCGAGGGCGGAGCAGAGCAAGAAACGCATGGTATGTCGAGGCTACCACCGATTTGGCCGAGGTGAATTCAACCGAAGGTTGAATCAACAAACATCGGGCGTTTCTTCCCGAAGAGGGCACTGAGGAATTTTGCTGCTGATTCGACCTGCGGTCGAATGGCGACTCGTGGCAGAATGCCTGGCTCCAATCGATGCGCACCGATGACGTCCATCCGGGGGATGTGATTGGCGGGAAATACCGTGTGCGGGCGATCATATCCCGCACGCCGACCTTCGTGGTCGAGGCTTTCCACGTCGAGTTCGACCAACGGGTCGTGATCAAATTGTTGCTCGCCGGCACCGGCGACGACAAGGAGATCGAGCGCTTCCGTCGCGAAGCTCGCGTGCTGTCGAAGCTCGAGAGCGAGCACGCCGCGCGCATCATCGACGTCGGCACGGAGATTGACGGCTCGTTCTACCTGGTGCGGCAGCACGTCGAGGGCGAAGAGCTCGGCGCCTACGTGCAGAAGTATGGCCCTCGCCCCTTGCCAGAGGCGGTGCTGCTCACCCTGCAAGCAGCCGAATGTGTGGCCGAGACCCACGCCAACGGCATCGTCGTGCGCGAGCTGTCTCCGCAGAACATGGTGGTCTCTCGCCGCGCGAGCGGAACCCCCATCATCAAGATCACCGACTTCGGCACGGCCAAGCTGATGCGCGACGTGGCGGCTCCTGCCGGGGCGAGCTCACTCACGGCCACTGCCCTGTTCGGCTTGTCGTCGTTCTCCAGCCCCGAGCTCGTGCGCAAAGCGAAGAGCGTCGATCAGCGGACGGACGTGTGGTCGCTCGGCGCAGTCTTGTACTTCATGCTGGCAGGCAAGCCGCCGTTCCGCGGTGACGTCACGCATCTGATGCTCGCCATCACGCGCGACGAGCCGCCGCCGCTCACCAGCCTGCGCGGTGATCTGCCGACTGATCTGGACAACATCATGGCCTGGGCGATGGCCAAAGACATCGACCGCCGCTTCAAGCACATGCGCTCCTTCGCGCACGCGCTGGCGCCCTACGCCCCGGCAGAAGGCCAGGTGTTGATCGAGCGCATCGCGCAGATCGCCCACCAGGCCAAACAACGGAAGAGCGGCTCGATCCCGGCGCCTCCGCCGAGCTACATGCCGCCGCCGCCGAGCCGAAGTCGTCCGCCTCCCAGTCACCCTTCGCAGAGCCATCCTTCGCAGAGCCACCCTTCCCAGAGCGTGATCCCGCCGCGTAACCCAGTCGAGATCAGCGAAGCAGATCTGGATGAAATACCGGGCGACGACGAGGCCACCTATGTTCTCGGCGGCCCTCGCGGACCCAATCTGTCGGCGCTCGCACGTGAGATCACGCAAGCGATTCCTGCAGCGCAACCGCCCAGCATCCCGAACCTGTCCGCGCCCACGCCCATCTTGCCGCGCGACTACGGAAATTCACGCGGTCTGGTGGTGCCCCCGCCGCCTCCATCGATTCCGCCGTCGCCCTTCTTGGGCCAAGGCCCGAAGATCGTCCCGCCACGCCGCGCCATGCAGTCACAGCCGGAGGCGTTTCCCTTCGGCCGCTTCGACACGCTGCCACCGCCGGCCGTGTTCCAGACAACACGCCCCCCGCCGCTCCCTCCCAAAAAGGGTTTCGATGTAAGAATTTTGTGGGGCGCGTTGGCCGCTACGGCAGTGATGGCTCCCGTCGTGCTTCTGTTGTTGCTTCGTGAGGCGCCCAGAGCGCCGCCGATCGCCGCTGCAGAGCAGTCGAAGCCGCTCGATGCGCGGAGGCCGGACGCGATCGACCCGTCACGGCCTCAACCCGGCGGCGCCGTACAGCCGCCAATGGTGCTCACCGCCGAAGCGGCGCAGCCCCCTGTCGCCACCAGTGAGCCTGTCGCCACCGCCGAACCAACGGTGCCGCCGCGGCCCACGCCCGGTCAGCCTTGGCCGCCGAAGCCACGCGACGTGAAGAAACCCGATGAGGTCAAGAAGCCCGATCCGCCGGTAGAAAAGCCAGCCGAGAGCGGCAGTGGCCGCCTCTTGGCGATCGCGTCGGGCGGCTCGTGCGCCTTCAGCGTCGACGGCGGCAGCAAAGGCAGCGGCTCGTCTCTCAGTGTCTCACTGCCCGCTGGCAAACACAGCGTCACATGCAAGCCGAGCAGCGGCTCCGCCAAGTCTCGCAGCGTCACCATCAAGGCCAACGAGACCTCGATGTTGACGTTCAAGCTCTGACGGGAGCACGTCAGCGATTTCGCTGCAGCCACGCGGTGCACGCCTTCGCCAACGGGTCCTCGATGCCGAGCCGGGTCGCCTCCCGGTCGCTCTTGCGACAGGCATCGCGCGCTGGCCCTCGCTGGTGACGGGCATCGCGCTCGCCGTGGGGACCTGGGTCGCGGCTTTCGGCGGGTCGTAGCGCATCGCCACGTAGAAAAACCTCATTCGCACATAGTGGGCGAGCCACTCGTCCGACTCGGGTGTGCTGGCGAGGCCGTTGTCGACCAGCCATTTGGCGAGCGCCTTCTCATCGTCAGCCGCGAGGACGAAAGCAGTGAAGCTGCCGACCTTCACCGTCTCCAGCACGCTGACCGAGCCGGCACCACTGCCGAACCCTTGCCCGGTGCCGCTACCGGCGCCGTGTCCGACCATGGGACGCGCCGGAGCGAATGGAAACGTCGCGCGCAGCTCCTGAAACGGAGCGTCATCGACCTGCGCGACCTCGGGCCGTGAAGGCGTGGGCACCACGAACCCGAATGTCGCGGACCCTTCGTTGAAGGTGACCTCCCGGATGAAGTGCTCCGTGCTCGTCTTCGCGTCGTACACGATGACGACCTGCTCGTACGACAAGGACGGCTTTCGCCCAGCCCGCTGGCTGAAGAAGCCGCCACAAGCCATCGCTTCGTTCGACTGCGAGCTGAGCCCCAGCGCGACGAGCATGGCCATTGTGACGCCACGGCGACACCCGAACGCCGCGCACGCCCGGAAGACGAGGTTCGCTCCACGTTCACGTTCTCTCCGGTCACGCCGGCATCCTAACACCCTGGACGCTCTCATCCTCGGTGCCGTCGCAACCAGCGGCTTCGCTACAGGTCGATCGCGCCGCGATGGAGCTGCGACGACGCGGAGATGTCGACGCCCGACCAGGCGACCAGGTCGCTCGAGAGGGCGATGTCGCCCAGCGTACCGGTCGCGCCGAAGGTGGTGTCGCTCTCGCCGACCATTCGCAGCACCTGCGCGTAGAGATCGCCGAGCGTGCGGCGGTTGGCCACAACGTGTCGGCCCTGGCCGCCTGCGAACGCCGACGGCATACCAGCGAGAACGACGGGGACGTCGTAGTCGTAATGGCCCGAGCCATAGCCCATGTCGCTCACCCAAACGATCAGGGTGTTGTCGAGCATCTTCTGCCCGTCGAGATCGTCGATTTCGCCGAGACGCTGCACGAGCTGGGTGAAGCTCTTTCCAAAATACTGGAACGCCTGGGTCAGCGTGTTCGCGTTGGGGTCGCTCGCGGCCCAAGTCTCGTGAATCAGCGCGTGCCAATTGCCGTTGAGCAGGGCTGGGCTGGGGTCGGGAAACTCGGAGGGAAACAGCGGATCGTTGTTGGCGTGAAAGTGGAGCACGCCCACGCGCGCGATATCGCAGGCCAGCATTTGCACGACGTTCTCGATCTGGAGCGGTGTCGTAATGGCGTCGCTCTCGCCTCGAGGGTTGTCCTCCGCATAGTCCGGAAACATGGTCACGTCGGGGACGTTGCAGCCGTCGGTGGGCAGCGTCGGGCCGGTCGAAGCGTTCTTCATCGCCTCGATGAAGGCCGCATGTTTGTCGAGTCGGTCGCGGTCGGCTGCGTTGAGCTTCTTCCGCAGCGAGCTGAAGTCCTTCGCGACGCTGCTCAAGATGTCCTTGCGCCGCCCGATCAAGCGGTCGCGCAGCGTCGGGGCCGCCGGCGGCAGCTCCGGGTCTTGCACGCTGCCGAACAGCTCTTCGACAGCGAGCTCCGGACGGCTGTTCGCGATGTAAGGCGGCGCGCCATTCGGCCCGAAGAAAGAATAGCCGTTGTAGCGCCACTCGGGGCCCGCCAGCTGCGCCGGGAACACGATCGACGCCGGCATCGAGTCGCTGGCGCGAATGCGCTTGCCGACCTCGTAGTCGATCGACGCAGCGGTGGCGGATTCGTTGTCGGTGCCATTCACGATCGGGACGGCGCAGGTCATGCTCGTCGTACTCGCGGAGCCGTGGCCACCGACGTCGCCCGTGGCGTGGCGCACGAGGTTGTCGATGCCGTCGATGGTGACGATCTTGTCGCGGATGGGGGCGAGCGCCGCCAAGGCAGGGGAGATCGTCGTCGGCAATGCGCCAGCCGCAGCCGGTGACCAGTTGTCCTTGTTGTTCTGCGGGTTCAGCGGGCGACCGTGCATGTGCTGCACGAAGATGACGCGCTTCGGCGCCGTGGCCCCGCCCGCGAAGCTCTTTCGCGGCGCAAATGCTTCCAGCATGGGCAGCGCGAGCGCCGCGCCGCCAGCACCGAGTAGAAACCTTCGCCGATCGATTCTGTTCGACATTCTCGTGGTCCTCTCAGTAATCGAGGCGGTAGGCGAACGAGTCGCTCACGGCCATTTCGACGATCGCATCGGCGAGCGGCATGCCGTCCGCGACCATGTCTCCGATGCTCTGCGCAGCGCAGCCGTCGTATTCGCTGTCCGATCGCGACATCGCGAAGCGAACCACTTGTCTGCCGAAGCATTGCGCGGTCGCGTCGGCCTCTGCGATGGCCGGCAACAGGTTCGCGTACGACTCGAACGAGACGGTGTTGCCGTCGACGTTGGTCGACCCCGAAGGGTCGATCGGCTTGCCGCTCGGGTAGCTCTGCCGCACTTCGCCGAGCGCACCGAAGCCTTCGAACGAGAGCCCGACGGGGTCGAGCAACTGATGACAGCCGGTACATTGAGCGACGCTGTTCACGGTTGCTGATTTGTCTTTGCCCGTCGGGTCCTCGGGCAGCGGCAGCGCCTCGAACGCTGTCTGCGCGTCCGGCGGCGGTGCGCCAATGTCGCGACACATCAGCCGGTTCTCGACGAAACGACCGCGGAACACATAGGAAGTGTCGGCGCGGTGCGCCGTCGACGCCAGGAATAGCGGCTGCGTGAGAACGCCGCCGCTGCGGCTGGGGACCGCGACCGCTGCCCATTCGCTCGTCGGTGCGTTCACCCCGAGAAAGCTCGCCATATTCTCGTCGACCCACACGTCGCTGCTCGTCAACAGATCGTGGAAGGTGCCATTGCGGGCGGTGTGCAGCGTGAAGCGATCGAAGGACGCGGCCATCGATTGGGCGTCGAGATCGTCGAAGCCCGGCACCAACTCGGGGTCCTTGTTGCTCGGCAATACGTCGGCGCTGCCGCTCCATTCACGGAAGAAGCGGCGCAACGCGACGTCGGCGCGCGGGTCGGCCAGCATGCGCTTTGCCTCGGCGCGACGCACCTCCGGATCGTAGAGCGCGCCACTGGCGGCCTGCGCGAGCAGCGTCTCGTCGGGAATGGTTTGCCACAGATAGAACGACAGCCGGCTCGCGATCTCGTAGTCGTCGAGCGGGCGCGCGTCGGGGGCCGCGGCCTCGGTGACGTACAGGAATTGCGGCGACTGCAGCGCATGCGCGGTGACCATCGCGAGGGCCTCGCTGAAGCTCGCGCCGGACTCGCGCCCACCCTGGTACGTCGCCAGCAGGTTGTCGACCTCTTCGCTCTCCAGCGGCCGGCGATAGGCGCGCGTGATGCGCGTGTCGATGAACGTGAGCGCGCAGTCTTCAGCAGCGCCCGCGGCTGCTGCACAGGGCAAGATCGTCACGAGGGAGCCGGCGACCGACTCGGCCACGTCCTCTGCCGCGACCATCAGGTCGTGCACGCTCTGCTCGCCTACGACATACAGGGCAGGCTCGGTGGAGTAGCCGGTGGACGACGTGCCGTAGCTCGAAGGGTAGTGCGTGCTCGCGGTGGCCGCGCCGTCGAACACGTCCCGGATCGCGTTCTCGTACTCGACGACGGAGAGGCGTCGCGCCTCGCTGGCGACCGGGAACGGGCCTCCCGAGCAGTCGTAGCGGCCGTTCGGCAAGAGTGTCGGCGGGCCGTTCGGGTCCTTGTCGCCGCCGTCGTCACCGATCGCCCCCACGCAACCACTCAGGGCAACGGCGCACAGAAGGTGTGCGACAGCGTGCGTCCAGCGGTCGTTCGAGGCCATGCGCATCCCCGCGCCTCAGCGAGAAGCATGCCCCGGGCTGGCGGCGCGGATCCCGGCGGAATAGCCGAAGCCGGCGGCAGCGCGCTGCGGACTCGACTCTGCAGCCCATGCGGACTCCCCGCACGCCGCGGGGAATGGCTCGCTGACGGCGAGCGCCGGTTTGGGTTACGGTTTTGGCTTGACCGTTCGGCCCCGCACCGATGACGAAACGCGAGCCGTCGCGCGTCCGACGAACCAGCGACCGATCGGGGCGATGATTCGGGTGCTGGGCGCGCGGGCGGCGCCGGCCGTGTTTCGGCTGCCAGCCGGGAAATGTGTGCTGGGCGCGGGCACAGGCGCCGACGTGCTGATCCAACACGACACCGTTTCTCGCGCGCATGTCGAGCTGTCTCTCGTTCCAGAAGGGGTGCTGGCGACCGATTTGGGCAGCCGCAACGGTACTTTCTACCTGGGTCAGCGCGTCGAGCGCATGGTGCTCGCCCTCGGCAGTCGGCTCCGCCTCGGCACGGTCGACGTCGCCATCGATGCCGACTCGGAGTCGCTTCAGGGTCAAGCCGGCGACGACGCTGTGAGAGGATATGGCGCTCTACTCGGTGTTTCGCCGCCGATGCGACGTCTCTTCTCCGTGCTCACGCGGCTCGAAGGCTCGCTCGTCAGTGTTTTGCTGGAAGGCGAGAGCGGCACGGGCAAGGAGCTGATCGCCCTCGGGATTCATCAAGGCTCGCAAGTCGCATCGGGGCCGCTCGTGGTCGTCAACTGCGGCGCCATCGCCCGCGAGCTCGTGCTGTCCGAGCTATTCGGGCACAAGCGCGGCTCCTTCACGGGGGCGGTGGCTGATCGCGTCGGCGCGTTCACGAGCGCGCATGGCGGCACGCTGTTTCTCGACGAGATCGGCGAGCTGCCGCTGGATGTGCAGCCGGCCCTCTTGCGCGCGCTGGAGGCGGGCGAGGTTCGCCCCGTGGGCGAAAGCGAGCCGAGCAAGGTCAGCGTGCGTGTGATCGCGGCGACGAACCGCGATCTCGAGGAAGAGGTGCGCGCCGGCCGCTTCCGGAAAGATCTCTACTATCGGCTCGCCGTCGTGAAGCTGACGGTGGCGCCGCTTCGTGAGCGGCCGGACGATATCCCGCTGCTCGCTGCACACTTCGCGTCCGCGGCGGGGCTCTCTGGCCTGCCGCCGGAGGCGCTGAACAGCCTGTGCGCCCACACTTGGCCGGGCAACGTGCGCGAGCTGCGCAACGCGGTGCAGGCCTACATCGCGATCGGCACGTTGCCGGGGGCCGCTGCGCCGGACGCCAACGCGCTGGAAGCCAACATGCGCAAGCTGATCGAGGTGGCGAAGCCCTACGCCGACCTGAAAGAGGACTTCCTCAATCGCTTCACGCGCACCTATCTCGACATGTTGATGCGAGAGACGCGCGGCAACCAATCGGAGGCCGCCCGCATCTCCGGCCTCGATCGCAGCTACCTGGGTCGGCTCCTGGTTCGCTATGGTGTGGTGAAGTGAGGCCGACCGCTGCGGAAACGACGGGTGCAGACAAAGCTCCGCACCCGCTGATGAATCGGGTCCGCGGGGCCTGTTTGCTCGCATGTCTCTCCAGCTCGGGCTGCTGGTTGGCCCTCGATTTGGACGGCAACGAGTACACGCGCGCAGGTGGCGGAGCGCCCGGTGGCGCCGCTGCTGCGGGTGGCGCTGGTGGCGCGGGCGCCGCGTCACAGGGTGGCGGCGGCAGCGATATCCACGCCGGCATGGTGTTCGTCGAGCACGGCGAAGCCGACTTCTACATCGATGCCATGGAGGTGACGAACGGGGCGTACGCCGCGTGGCTCAACCAGTCGCCGCCGCCGGTGCCCGCGCAGATCGACGACGAGCGCTGTCTGTTCAACGGCTCGTTCAGGCCCGGCGCGCTCGACACCTGCAGCGCGCCAGACGGCTTCTGCCAAGCGCTGGAGGAGAGCTTCGACGAAGTCGCGGCCACGACGCCTGATCGACCGGTTGGCTGCATCGATTGGTGCGACGCGCTCGCGTACTGTCAGCTGAACGGCAAGCACCTCTGCGGCGGGCCCGGTGGCGCGAAAATCGACTTCAACCCCACCCATCCGGGTCCTTTCGCGACCTCGATCAGCGAGTGGTTCGTGGCTTGTGGAGGCGAAGAAGCGCAGGCCTACCCCTACGGCGACAGCTTGCAGCCTGGGGTTTGCAACGATGACGCAAACGGGCTCGGCACCGTGATCGAGGTGGCCACCATGCCTGGCTGCGAGGGCTCGGTCGCGGGCGTGTTCGATCTGAGCGGCAACGCAGAAGAGTGGGTCAACGCCTGTTATCTCGACGTAGGTGCGACGACGGGCTGCGGCCGCGCAGGCGGCGCCTATTACGACGACTTACCGCGCTGCGATCACATCCGGCTGTTCGAGCGCAGCTGCCATGCCAACGCGACCGGCTTCCGCTGCTGCGCCGATTGAGCGGCGGCTTTCGGCCTGCTGCGCAAATCTCGGCCGAACCGGGCGACGACCCGCTCGCGTTGCCCGCTTTCGGACCACCGCCTAGTCCTGGTACTGCCGGCCGGAAGTCTGCTTCCGGATCCGGCAGTACGCAGGAGCGCAGAGTGATTCGGCCAAAAGCAACACGCAGTGGATCTCGTCCGGCCCTTCACTTGCCGCGCTCGCGCGGGGGCCGGACGAGATCCAGGCACGGACTTTGGGCCGACGGTACTAGGATGGCAGCGTGAATCCCGCGCCGGGTGTCGTCGTCGCAGAGCGCTATCGGCTCGAGCGCCCGCTTGCGGTGGGTGGCATGGGCACGATCTGGGTCGCGCGCCATCTGCAGCTCGACATCGACGTCGCCGTGAAATTCATGAGCGAAGAGGTCGACAGCGCGCCATCAGGCCGCGCGCGCTTCGAGCGCGAGGCCAAGTCAGCCGCGCGGCTGCGGACCCCGCATGTCGTGCGCACCCACGACTATGGAGTCGACGGCGGCACGCCCTTTCTCGCGATGGAGCTTCTGCAAGGCGAGTCGCTGGAGGCCAAGCTGCGCCGCGAAGCGCCGCTTTCGCTGCCGGTGACGGCGGCGATCTTCCGGCAGATCGCAAAAGGGCTGCGCGAGGCCCACGAGCTCGGCATCGTGCACCGCGATCTGAAGCCCGCGAACATCTTCATGGCCCGCGTAGCCGACGACGAAGTCGTGAAGATCCTCGACTTCGGCATCGCCAAGGAGACCAAGAATTTGATTGTCTGTGACGAGACGAAGAGTGGCATGTTGCTGGGCTCTCCCCATCACATGAGCCCCGAGCAAGCGCGCGGCGGCACCGTCGACGCGCGCAGCGACCTTTGGTCTCTCGGCGTGGTCCTGTTTCGCATGGTGACCGGCGAGAAGCCGTTCGCCGGCACGAACGTGGGCGACGTGATCGCCAAGATCTGCGGCGATACCATTCCGAAGCCGTCGTCCTTGCTGCCGGCGCTGGCGGGGTCGATTGACGACTTCTTCAAGCGCGCCCTCTCGCGCAACCCGGCGTTGCGCTTCCAAACCGTGCAGGAGATGAGCGCCGCCTTCGATCGCGCGATTGGCCTCGAGATCGAGGGCACGCTGGCCGTGTCGCTGGCGCCGCTCTCGCCAATGGCCGAGATCGCTGCGCGCGAAGAAGCAACGCGCGAGGTCGAAGCAGGCCCGACCATCGCCGATGCAGAGCCCACGGCGATGGGCAGCACGTCGGACCGCGCAATGGCGGCGCCCCACAGGTCTCGCTCGATCGTTCGCAGCGCGGGGCTCGTCGTGGTGCCGCTGCTCGCCATCGCGGTGGCCTTCTATGCATGGCCGCGCGAAGAGCCGGCACCGGCGCTCGGCGCGTCAGCAGCGCTCGTCACCAGCGCGGCGACCGCCGCGCAGGGCGAGGTCATCGTCGCGCCGCAGCCGACGGCCCCGCCGAGCACCCAGGCCGCTGCGAGCGAGACCGCGAGCGCTCCACCCAGCGCGAGCGCGAGGGTCAGCGCCCGGCCTCTGGGGCTCCCCAAGACGCGCGCGACTGCGACCGGAACGGCGCCGCGACGCCCCGACGATCCGTTCTTCTGATGCGGACCTTCGGGCGCGCAGTGCAGCTTGGGTCGATGGTTCTGGTGCTCGCCTGCACCGAGGCCGCGCTCGCGCAGGCGCCGCCCACGGCCGACCCCAAAGAGATGGCGCGCAGCGCCGGTGAAGAAGGCCTCGAGCTCTATCGTGCGGGCAAGTTCGACGCCGCCCATGAGCGTTTCGCAATGGCGGAGCAGATCGCCCACTCGCCGGTGCTCGTGCTGTGGATGGCGCGCTCGAAGCGAGGCATGGGCGAGCTGCTTTCGGCCAAGCGCCTGCTCGAGCGCGTGGCTGCCGAAGAGCTTGCGCCAAGCGCATCACCGAAATGGCTCGCCGCTCGCGAAGAGGCGAAGACAGAGCTGGCTGTGCTCGCGGGCAAGATTCCGCGCGTCAAGCTGAGCTTGCCGGGCGCGCCGCTTGGCGCCAAGCTGGAGCTCGATGGCACCTCGGCCGAGCCGAACCGCGAGATCGAGGTCGACCCGGGCTCGCACACCGCGCGCGCGACCGCGCCAGGTAAACGCCCGGTGTCCAAGAGCGTCGAGGTCGACGAGGGAAGCACGACGATCGAGCTGCGCTTCGACGAAGTAGTCGCAGCCAAGCCATTGCAGGGCTCGCTGATCCCGGGTGGCGTCGTGCTCGGCGTGGGCCTGCTGGGCCTCGCTGGCGGTGCGATCACGGGTGCCTATGCGCTGGTGCTTGCGGGCGAGATCGAAAATGGTTGCGATGGAAACGTCTGCCTCGCCTCCGACGAGCAAAAGGCGGCCGACGCCGACACCTTGGCGCGCGCCTCCACCGGGCTCTTCATCGCGGGCGGCGTCGTCTCTGCGGTCGGTGTGGTGCTGATGGTGCTTCGACCGCAGTTTGGCGGTGACCCCCCCGTAGCGTTCGAGCTCGCGCCGACAGGGGTGCGGGCCGTCGTTCGATTTTGAGGCGCGCGCAACTGGCGATCACAGCCCCTCGGCGCAGTCATCCAGCGTGATCACTTTGCGGCCGCGTCGCGAAGCAAGAGATCGGCGCGTAGCTCGCTTAAGTCGTTCTCTCCGCCGAGCCAGTCGACCGTGTTCATCAAGCTGACGATGGAGCGGGTAGAGAAGCGCGCGGAGTACACCTGGCCGATCATCTTGAGCTGCTCGTCGCCGCCTACGTCGCCCATCATCTGCAGCTGTGGCGGCAGCGGCGGCGGTTTGCCTGCCAACGAGAACGGGTTGGCCAGGAAGCGCGACGAGGAGACGATCAGCACGCGACTGGGTGTCTTGGCGGCAGCGGCTCCGAAGGCGCTCTTCAGCTTGCCCTCGACGATCAGCGCGAGGGGCTGCTCGCCAGTCGGGCCTTTGAGCGGGCGCGCGCCGAAGGCGCCGAGCTTGAGCGCCTTGCCAGCTTCAGTCGCGGCCTCTTTCGAGCTGCGTGCCAGCACCTTGCAACTGGCAGCGGTTGCTTGTCTTTCTTGATCTCGAGCGGAGCCGCGAACGGAAACGGTATGCCCTCCATGCCGAAGAACAGAGCGGACGCCGTGTCGAGTCGCTCTTTGCTGACGTAGGGCGTCGGACTGTGCGAGAGCGCCACCTGTTTGCCGTCTTCGTCGATGGAAGCGAACGAGAGCGGGCTGCCATTGTCGAATACGACCTCACTTCGCTGCGCGACGCCGTAGGCCAATAGCAGCGGCTCGATGCCGTGCTTGACGATCGATCCCTTCATGCTCGGATCACCGACCGGTACGTCTACCGGGCTCACGTAGAAGGCGACCCCTTTGCTGCCTCGCATCAAGAATGCGTCGATGTGGCGAAGCTCGGACTCTTTCAGCGGTCGCGCGGGCTGCGTCACGATAAGGCTGCGAGGTCTTGCGGCACTTCGCTCGCGAGATCGATATCGACTAGACTAGACTAGCTCGGCATAGCCAGCATACTGCTCGAACACGTCACGCAGCGACGCGCCGCCCAGGTCGCCAGCGATGGGCGCGGCGAGGCATTTGTGTCCTGGGTCCGCGACACACCGATGCGGAGCGTGCTCTTGCTCTTGCGCGCCACGAGCTCGCGCAGCTTGGAGGTCACGAAGAACTCCATCGACGCCGTATCCTCGGGTGGCCAAAAGCTGAGCACATCACTCTCGCTTCCATAGCGAAAGGCCAAGCCAGAGTAGCCGCGGCGCAGATCGATGACGGCGTCGGATGCAGGGAGGAAGCTCTTGGCTTGCCGCTTGGATAGGCCTGCGCGCTTCGCGGTCTCGGCCTGCTCCTCGGTCGCAACCTCGATCAGCTTCACGCGCACCTTCGAGGCGCAGCCCGGGCTTTCGTACTTCGCGAGCAGGCTGCGCAGCTCGGCGACGTAGCCAGCTGCCCCGAAGCCTTTGCTGAGGTGAGCTTCCACGGTCAGCGGCTCTGCGAGTGAGCACAGCAGGCGCTTCGTGCCTTGGCTGAGCTCGGCGCGAACGGGCCTTTTGGACCGCGCGTCGATTGCGCTGGGGGCCGCTGTCGGCGCTGGCTCTTGCCCTCCGGAGAGTGCGGTGCTTGCAGCGCTGGTCGTGGCGGGGTTGCTGTTGCCGGTCCCATCCGGGGGAGCCCCTGCGCAGCCTGCGAGAGCGCAGCCAAGCGCAGCAATCAAGGTACGGGCGGTAACCCTGGGAGGTAAGAGAGCATGGCGCTGTCTACCACAGGTTCCTCTTGGCGCAGGCGCGGCTACAGACGCGAATTTGACGCCGTTCACGCGCTATCCCGCGCGCCGTGGCGTGATCGATTCAGAGTTCGTCGACGCATTCGCACCCGAAGACCAGGTCTTCCCGCACTGGCGCCGCCCTATGCCGCCCAAAAACATCTGGGCATTGGCATGTCGACGTAAGAAAGTCGCGTGCATGGCGAACTGCCACGAGCCGCCCCGGTCTGCAAATGGAAGAGTGCGCGCATGCCCAGCTCGAACATCGAAGTCGTGGAGTCGTTCATCGAAGCGCTGAAGGCGCTCGACCTCGACCGTTCCGCCGCGCTGATGACGGACGACATCGTCTACCAAAACGTGCCGCTGCCGCCTGATCACGGGCGGGAAGCCACCCTCCGAACCTTGCGCGCCTTTACCTCCATGGCCGACTACTTCGACGTGGAGATGCACCACATCGCCGAGCGCGATGGCTTCGTGCTGACTGAACGGACCGACATATTGCGCGGACGATTCGTGGATCTGAGCTTCTGGGTGTGCGGCACGTTCCAGGTACGAGATGGAAAGATCGCGCTCTGGCGCGACCGCTTCGACATCGCCACCGTGCTGAAGGAGATCGCCCTCAGCCCCGTGCGCAAGCTGTTCGCTCCGCGCAGCCGTGGTTAAACCGGCTCACTCCGCTGATCAGGGTCGCCACTTCTCGCCGCGCTTGATCTGCTTCGGAGAGCGCGGATCAGTCGCCGCCCCGTCGGGCTCGGCGCAGCAACGGAAGCTCAGGTAGTAGTAAGAAAATCCTTCGTTGTGCGTGTAGATCTTGGGTCGGCATTGGTTGCGTACGCCCTCGACCCAGGGGCCGCCGGTGGTGACGTTGTCGAACTTGTCGGCGGCGCGCAGCGTCTCGCTGCTCCCGTCCGGCATCTTCATGCTGCTGTACTGCTTCGTGCGGCCCTCGCTCGCGGCGAGCTCGTCGGCGTTGCCGGGCATGTCGAACACGCCGTAGTCGCTCACGCACTCCGGTTGCGACCCGCTCGGCACGCCGTCCCACAGCCGCGCGAGCTCGGACGCTGCTTTCTTCTTGTCCTTGCTGTGAGTCTCGAGCAGCCCGTCCGCGTCCTTGGACGGGAATTTATAGGGCCGGTCGCCGTTGCACTTCTTGGGGTCGCGCTTGTAGCCGTACGGGTACGGTTTGTAGCTCGGACCCTCACACGCCATCGTCCACTCCGTTTCGGTGCACACGCGCTTGCCGAGCGCAGCGCACTTCTTCTGTGCGTGTGGGAAGTCGTTCATGACCTCCGGGTTTTCACCCTTCTTGTTGGGGAACTCGTACTTGTCGATGCAGTAGCGCTTCTTGATCTTGTCGCCCGTGCACTTGCTCGGCTCCACGAACTCGGCGCAGATGGTCTTCTTGTTTGCCTTGGCGTAGCTCGACTTGAGGCACTTCACTTCCAAGTCGGTGCAATGGTCGCCGTCGACCAACACCATCTCGGTTGGGCAGGCTTGGGGGCCGCTCGGCGGGGCTGCGGCCGAAGCAGAAGCGGATGGCACGAGCGTGGGCACACTCGCGCTCTCTGCCGGCTCGGCCGAAGCAATCGGGACGATGGCGCTGCTGGTTTCGCGCGGCAGCTGGCCGCCTTCGCGAGGATCCGCGGCAGAGCAGGAGAGCAGCAGCAGCAGCAGCAGCAGCAGCGACAAGCCGTGGGGACGCATGGCACGCTGCTACGTCGAGGGGGCGCTGCCAGCAAGCACCAACGAGCTGGGCCGCCCGTCAGCGATCGACGCGACGGGGCTTTACTGGCGCCCGGGTCGATCCGTTCGATCGTCGAGGATCTTGGAGGCTCGATTTCGCACACTGCCGCGCAATAGCGCACGGGCCTGGGCCCCGGGCCTGGTGGTCGCGTCACGCTATCGCCTCGAACGGCTGCTCGGCAAAGGCGGCATGGGCGAGGTGTGGTCGGCCCGGGATACGCAGACATTCCGCGCCGTCGCGATCAAGCTGGTGGCGTTCGGCACGAGCCGGCTCGACGCTGTTGAGGCGCGTTTCAGGCGGGAAGCGACCGTCGCGGCTCGCCTCACAGGGCCTGCTTTCGTCGAGGTCTTCGACCATGGCGCGGATGCGGACGAAGCATTTCTCGTGATGGAGCTGCTCTCCGGCGAGACGCTGGAGGAGCGTCTGCGGCGCGTCGAGACCTTCGACCTGGGGTCCGCGTCCAAACTGATCGATGCGATGAGCGTGGCGCTGGAGATTGCGCATGCCCAACGGATCGTTCACCGCGACCTAAAGCCGGCAAACGTCTTCTTCGCCGAATCGCGTGCAAGCACGAGCGGCGTCTTCTCTCTCGCATCCGGCGCCGAGACGATCAAGTTGTTCGACTTCGGGGTCGCCAAGGACGGCGCCGACGAGTCACGTTTGACGAGGCCAGACATGCTCTTGGGCTCCGCGCACTACATGGCGCCGGAGCAGATCCGCGCGGTGAGTGAAGTCGACGCGCGCGCCGACGTCTGGTCGTTGGCAGTGATTCTCTTTCGGCTGCTGACGGGTTCGCTGCCATTCGAGGGTGAACGGCTCGAGGTGCTGGTTCGCATCATTCAAGATCGTCCGCGAGAAGCCTGCGCCGTTCGGCCGTCACTTCCGCCGGCGATGGAAACGTTCTTTCGAAGGGCTTTCGAGAAATCACCCGATCGACGGTTTCAGTCGGTGGCAGAGCTGAGGGTCGCGTTCGCGAAGATCGTTGCCCACCCTCATGCGGTTGTCGTCGAGCCTCAATCGGTCACCATTCCAGCGCCCAAGGCAGTCGCGAGGACGATCGATCCGCCAACATGCCGACCTACCGTGATCGACTGGGTCGCTCCGACCCTCCACGCGCCAACAGCAGCTAAACCGTTCAGCTGGGTCATGTGCGCGCTGTCGGCGTTCTTGGTCGCCGCGCTCGGCGTTGCTACCGCCGTCTCGCTGCTGCTTCACTGAGGGTGCAATTGGGCGTGTGGTCGATCTGGACAGCCCCTAAGCCGTGGTCGAGCGGTGGCTCGGGGTCGCGGCATGCGGCGACGACGCGGCAGGGCGCGCGCGATTTTCGCGAGAGAAAACGGCGTATGGATTGCGGCACGGTCGTTGATACTGCCGCCGCATGACCAGCGAACGCGCGAATATCGGATCACGTGTGGGACTACTGGCGATGGCCGCCAGCCTTGCGCTCGTCGCCTGCGGCGACGCGAACGAAGGTGCCGGCGACGACGCCTCGGACGATGGCTCGGGCGGCGACGAGAACGCCTCAAACACGACGGGAGCGGGAGGCGACACGAACGGGCAGGGTGGCGACCCCAACTTGTCGAGCACCGGCGGCTCGACCTCGAGCTCCACCACGACTGGCGGCGCGCCGCCTTCGGGGCCGGACCTGATCGCCGACGGCTGGAGCGTCTCCTACTACGTGCCGAGCGCGGGCGATCCGAATGTCACGATCTGCTTGAACCAGCTGAAGGACGGCACGCCGAATCCGGTCGATCAGTTTGCCAGCGTGACCAACATAGGCAACGAGGACGCTGCCCCGTACGAGGTGGGCCTCGGCATCATGAACGTCTCGACGCTCGCCGAGAGCTATTGCGGAAGTCGCATGGCGATCGATGGCGCGCAGCCCCCGGGAACGACGGCGACCTGGGAAGGCCCCTGGTGCTGCTCCGTCAACACCGAGAACCTCCCCGACGGCACCTACAAGCTGGCGGTGTTGCCGGACATCGACGACGTCGTCGCCGAGCTCGACGAGGACAATCTCTCGTTGAGCGACGGTACGCTCGAGGTGGTGACGATCCTCGGCAGTTGCCAGGGCACGCCCACGTCGTGCTCGTCTCGCTCGCAATCGAGCTGCGATCTGGGCTGCTCGTGGGGCTCGGACTGCAACGGCTCGGCGCAGTCCTGTTACTCGTACTTTGGCTACGCCAGCTGCGAGCAGCAGGAAGGATGCAACTACGACGGCCTCTACCCGAATGGCGATTGCGAGGGGTCGGCCTACTCGTGCTCGTCGATGGACTACGAGTACGAGTGCGAGTCACAGGATGGTTGCAACTGGGACGACTCGTGCAGCGGGTCGCCGTACGCGTGCTCGACCTTCGGCACGCCGGCCGAGTGCTCGGACCAGCCCGGGTGCGGGTGGTACTGAGCAGCTGCGTCTGCAGCTGGGGCGCCGGCGCGACACCCGGTCGAATGCTTGAAGCTGCTGCGTGAAAACATTCACTACGCGCGTCGAATGCTCGACTGAGTGAGCAGGTCCAGAAGCTCACCGAGGAGATCGCAAAGCTCGGCGACCGCGTTGGCGAGCTCTTGGCCGTCGCGAAACGGAAGCAGCGCAAGCCGTCGCCCGAGAAGCCCGCGGAGCCGAAGCCGGAGGTGATCGGTGACGCGAAGCGCGCGTTCGAGGAGAGACCGAAGCAACGCGCGACAAGAAGCCCGTACGACCAAGCGGGCGCAAGCCATTGCCGCAACACCTCGAGGCCGAGGAGCACGTGCGTCGTCCCGCTCGCGATGGGCACTGCGGAGGCGCCGCGCTCGACGCCGCCGACGAGGTCGCCGACGAGAAGCTGCACGTCGTCAAGGAGCATCAGCGCCGTCGCGTCGTTCGTCGCACGGTGACCGCTCCGCGACACCGGGACGACGTCGCCGGCCGCGCCGGTCACGATCGTCGGCGATGGGGCGGAAGATCGAGAGCGAGCGCGAAGCACGTCGGTACCTGAGAAAGCCATCGGAGAAGAAGCCCACTCAGTCGCCCGTCGTGTGCGTCCGCGGCGCTGAAGAAGCCCATGCGTGACGCACAGTCGCGCTCGTGCTCGAGCCGCTCGATCTGCTCGCCAGAGTCTGTGCGCTGGTCCCGCCGCCACGCTTTCATTGGTGCGCTACCAGGTTGCGGCCAATTGGATTGATTGGGCCCCGGGTGGAGCCCGGACACAAGGCGCTTACAGCTTCTTGTTGCAGACGACGCACTCGTGGTCCACGTCGTCGCTGCCGCCGCCTTGGGCCACGACCGGGCCCTGAATGACAGGAAAGGGCGGCGTGTTCTTGTCGTTGTGCAGCATGAGGTCGAAGGCCCGCGCCACGCCTTTGCCCTCGAACTTCACGTCGAACGAGTAGTTGATGAACTCGGCCTTGCCTTTGAAGCGACCGGACGCCACGCCGCCGGCCGAGCCGGCTTCGTCCCCGGTGCTGGTGCTGAAGTTGGAGTCCGAGACGCAAACGGGTTGACCGTCGCACTTCACCTTGGTGGTGCCGGATGCGGTATCGCTCGACATGGCGATATTCGGATAGGGGATCGGCACTGGCCCCGCCGGCGTCGGCGTCAGGCAGACGTCCGGGAAGGAGGGCGTGATGCCGTTGCTGTTGGCGTGCACGACGGACATGAAGTTGACACCGACGGTTACGGGCATGATCGGATCCTATCGATTGGTGGGTACTTCGGCGTGAATGGTCCGTACGTCGTGGGGACCGGTGGCCAGGGGCACCAGCTGGCGGTAGGTCATGCCGAGCAAGTGGCGATCGGTGTCCACCACGACCGTATCGAGCGACGCATCGACCTCGACATCGGGCCTTCCGCGGAGCTCGACCTTGCAATGCACGGGCGCTGCGCTCGGGAGCGAGAATGCGAGCGGCCCCAACAACGAAGCGTTCTCGATCACGACTGGCTCGCCCCCGCGCAGATATTCGGCGGCGACCAAGCCGCGCGACGCGGCGTTGAAGAAGCGCCGATCGAAGTCCAATGGCAAGAGCGGCCGCCGGCTGTTCGCCCAGGCGGCATCGTAGGTACCGCCGAGCTCGCGCCGCGGCGACCAGTGCGGTGAAACGAAGCCGACCCCCGCCGGCACCAACACTTGCCCATACGCTCGGACGAGGTCGCGCGGGTCTTCGACGTTGGGCAGTGCGATGCCCTCTTCGAACCGACCTTCGGGAGCGCGGTAGCCAACCCCGACTGGATTGCGCGCCTCGTAGCCATGCTTCGCCGCGTCGTCATGGCTCAAGTCCCAGCCGCCGAACGCGCGCTCGTACACGAGCGGCATTTCGCTGAATGCCTGCGGCCGGCTGGCCGCGACCGAGCCTGCGACCCGAACCCAGCTGCGATCACCCGTCACCCGCAGCAAGCTGCTGACAGGCCCCACGCGAAACAGCACCTCGAGCTGCGTGACCGGCCGACCGAGCGTGCGCGCGTGGCCCAAGAGCACCACGTCCGTCGCCGGCTTCATGAAAGCAAAAGCGGGCTCGATACGGTAGCTCGAGCTCGCCGAGTCGCCGCCCCACAGCTCGCCGACCAAGCTCGCCTCTGGCTGCGTCTCGCAAAGCGCGGGCGATCTGCCAGCCGCGATTTCGTAGCTGGCCTGGATCAAGACGACCAAGAGCGGCCGGCCCGCCTCGTCCATTGCGAACGAGAAGGAGACGGCGAACGGTGTTTGGTTGCGTATCTCGGGGTGACCCATATTGCAGCGCGGACCTCGTTCAAACGGGCGGTAGCTCGTCGGGCGGCGGGGCGCTTCCGATGGCGGCGCGAGCAAGCGCGGGGCAATAGCGATAGTCGGCCTTCGTATCGAAACCCGCACGCTCGGCGAGCCACAGCAGCGCGAGCCCTTCCACGAACACGTAGGTGCCGGCTGCGACCGCGACCTCTTCTTCAGCGCGACCCAGGCGCAGCTCTGCGACGTGCTCATCGTGCTCGTCGAGCAATGCGTCGAACGCCTGGTCGAAAGCGGCCGCATCAACTGACTCGAAGGCGTGGCAGATCGCGAGTCGCGCGCTCGCATCACCTTCCAGGGCCTTCCCGAACTGCTTCAGCACCTTGCCCTGGGCGGGCGGCGTCGGCCCGATGTAGCCGTGCAAGAAGTGCGCGTAACAAAAGTCGTCTTCGTATTCCTCGTTCGGGCGGAATGCCTTCTGCGACAGGGCCGCGATCTCCCGCGCGATGCCGAGTTGGCCTGCCGCCAATGCATCGAACAAGCCCTCCGAGTGGCTGGCGGACGTGTGGTAGTCGGCGAAGGACTCTTTGGCGCAGCGCTTCAGAAAGTGAATGCGGGCGTATCCGCTGTGCGCGAGCTGGGCTGCGAACGCTTCGGGGTCGCCATTGACGAGGAGCTCGAGGATCCCGGTTGCTCGACGGGCTTCGGATAGAGCTTCAGCGAAGCGGCCTGCCAGGAGAGACGTACAATCTGCATGTGAAACGTTGCGACTGGTGAAGCCGACCTCCTCATAACACTCCTCCATCGCTTGCCTGTCGATCGTCTGCATTGGCCTAGTCTCGGTAGTCCTGAAGTTCCCCGAAACGTAGGCCCGAGAAACCCGCCGCGACCAGCTCTGCGGCTAGCGTTCGCCTCACCAATATGAGCGATCTGAAGTTTTTGACTCGAAACACCGAAACGTCCGGATCCAGTCGATTGAAAGCGATAACGATTCTCTTGACCGCGTCGATATAGGTTTTGATCAAGAGGTTGTACTCGCAACCACTTGCGTCGACATCCAGGCAATCCTGGGGGTAAACGGGATGAACGATGAAATAGTCGGCGCTCGCCACGCGACCCTTGTGGTTGACTATCGATATCGGCAGAAATTCCACATTCTTCAGGACTTTCGCAGCTAAAAACTCCTGCAGGCGTCGAGAAGCAATGATGAGCGAAGACGGATTTCGCGTGTTGTCTGTCAGACCAACCAGCTTCGGGAAGCCAGGGTCCATCGAGCATCTTGCGTCGGGTTGAAAATTTGCGGCGCGCGGAACGCCCTTTACGAGATCCCAGTCGCGGGCGATGTTGCTTGGTGGCGCAAGTAGGCATGAGTTGCCGACCTTCGCGTACTGCCATGTTAGGAGATCGCTTGC
>Ga0105048_10001124_pt1 | contig 43147 bp, 27 predicted proteins | sample MAT05_FD_78382 | JGI IMG/M metagenome (GOLD analysis project Ga0105048, IMG submission 78382) | Freshwater microbial communities from Lake Fryxell liftoff mats and glacier meltwater in Antarctica - MAT-05 | ecosystem: Environmental > Aquatic > Freshwater > Ice > Liftoff microbial mat | place... | reverse complement strand
GTCATGCAATGGTTTGCTATGCCGAGCTCGCGGAGCTCCTTGCCGGTAGATCTCGAAACAGCCGAACAGCTCCCGAAAGGAGAGGGAATGGTGCATGTACCTGACTACAGGTCAGCCAGTGATTCGGTCAGTGGTTCGGTCAATGAGTCGAGTGCGTTGTTAGAAAGCGCCCGTAGAAACGATTCCAAGTTAACGCAACCTTCAGAAGACGCCATTTACGCGGAGTTCGGCGAGTACAATTGGGACTTAGACCAATTTTTTGCAGAGTTTGACGAAAATGAACTTTGGGCTTGTTCAAAGCAATAAGCGAAAACTATTGGTTCTTACTTTTCAGGCGTAGGACAAAGCCTCAAATATGACTCGCGCAGTCGGTGGTGCGAGTAGTTTCATGTCTGACGGAACGAGCAACTTTGCGATTTCGTATTTAGGCAGTTTTGATATGGGTGCAGTTCCAGAACCTTCCACTGTGTTATTGATTGGTTGTGCGTCGGTTGGTGCTTGGATCGGAGACGCGGCGAAGGCCGCCAAAGCCTGCTGGCACCACATTCACAAAATAAGGCCGCACACGGGGTTTTGCTTCCGATTCTGAAATCCGAGTTCAGAGCCATCGGTCACGTCTTGCACGCCAATTTCCGAGAATAATTCGGAACTTCATTCCGAGTGCTTTGTCCCATCCGAGAATCCGACGTACTCTCCCATTAATCGCTGAAGACTTCAATTTCCGGCTCGTCAATATCGAAATGTTTGCCACGCGCAGATTCAACAGAAAACGACAGTGGGTGGACTGGAATTTTGGAGTCGAGACAGAGATGGCCGATAAGCTAAGTATGCAAAAAGCGTTTAACAAATTCACGCTTAACCTGAGGCTCAAAGGCTCAAAGCGAGGTAAACCGAGCGGTGATTTCTTCCAAATCTACCGCGCGGTGTTCGCGGGCCGATAAATACGCAGCATCGACCAAAGCCATGGTTCGGAGGTTGTCTCGGCCATTGATTTCGGGCTCAGTTCCGTCTTCGATTGCACATAGCAACTGCGCCATCGTGCCGACAAACGCATCGGGAAACCAGACTTCGGACCAGCGTGGTTGGATCCAATGCGGCCCATTGGCCACGGTTGTGTAGTCGAGTGTGCTTGGCGTAGGCTTGGGATATTCTGGCCAACCGATAGTGCCGCGAGCCATGCCTTCCGTGCCTTCCACTCGCCATCGAATGTAGGAGTCCGACGCGGCCCCTTCGAGAGCCGGACCTGCCCACACGTCATCCCAAGCAGACGCACGAAATCCGTTCTCGTATTCAAGAATAGTTAGACAGATGCCGTCTTGATGCTTGAAGCGTTTCTCGGTTCTTGGATCAGCGCGAATACTGGCGAAGATACGCACGGGATCGCCAAACCAGTAGCGAAACGTATCGAGATGGTGAATGCTCATGATCCGCATGGTTACCCAACCTTGACGCTCTTGCCAAGGCATCCAATGCGGAATGGCTCGCATATCGATGGTCGCTAAAACTGGATCGCCAAACGCTTTTTGGTTCAGCAAGCTCTTTAACCCACGAACCGATTGGTCGTAGCGCATGTTTTGGTTGACGGCCAGTGTGATACCCGCTTGTTCACACATGTCAACCATCTGTAGGGCCTGCGCGTAGTCGACCCCGAGCGGCTTCTGAGCCAGAATTCCGCGAACTCCGTTGCGACGGGTGGTGATCTCACGAATGACTTCAAGCTGGACGTCGGGTGGAACGGCTACATCAATCACTTGAACTCGCGGATCATCGAGCAACTCGCGATAGTCCTCATACGCGTGTGGGATCGCATGTCGTTCGGCGACTTGTTTGGTTCGCTCCCTATTACGGGCAGCGATTGCAACCGGATTGAAACCTGCCTTACGATATGCCACAAGATGGCAGTCCGCCATGATAAAGCCCGAGCCAATGCAGCCGATGCCTAGCGATTTATTGCGAGGCATTCGAGGCAAATATTCGATTTGGAGAGGCGGCATCAGGTCATTGTCAATTCTGTTCAACCCCTTGTGTTCGGTCCCGTTTCGCCTCGAGGAACGCTTTGCCTAACTCGCTGCCGCGCGCCCCCATGGCTTTTAGTGCGCTGTCATCAAGTTTCACAAGCGGCGTATAACTTGGATGATGCGAGTCTTTGTAAGGGTTGTTGTGGCGGGTGTTGTAACAACAAATCAAGCCCCATCGAGGCTTGTCGCTCAAGTTCGCATCGGAACTATGCAGTGTGTTGCCATGAAAGAAAACAGCATCTCCAGGTACCATTTCACAGTAGACACGCTCAAGCCGTAGCATGGCCATTTCAACCCGTTCTGGGTCAGCACCTGTTTGCGAACCAAATCGACCATGCTCGATCCGTCCCATTCGATGGGAGCCCTTAAGCAATTGCAAACAGCCGTTCTCTCGGGTCGCTGGATCGAGAGCGATAAACACGCTCGCGAGGTCAGGGAATAGGCAACCATTTTGATACCAATATCCGTAGTCTTGGTGCCATTCCCAGGCGCCGCCGACTTTAGGCTCTTTTGCGCTAAGTTTGGAATGGTAGTGATAGACTTCGTCTCCCAACAATTGCTCCATCGAGTCGACCACTCGCCGGCAACGGCAGATGGCACCGTAAATATCGTCCCCGGGATGATTCCACAGAGAGAGATTCGTAATCCGCCCTTTGGTATCGATCACGTCCATGGCGTTGATTCGCAACGCCTGGTCCTGTCTAGCGGCTGCGAGTGTAAGCTCGGTTTCTTCGGCATCTAGCAGATTGCGAATGACCAGATAGCCATCTTTCGAAAACGAAGCAACTTGAAGGTCAGTGAGAGGACCGGCTGGCATTTTTCACTCGTGTTGGAAAAGGGATAGACAAATCCAATTCAAATGAAATTATACCTTACATCAGGCCACCGTGTGGCACGCCCAGAGTGATAACGTGATAACGATGGGCGTGGGGACTGTGGCAAATGTCTCTAGCGCTTTGTTACAGCTTGATTTTAGGGTCCGTTTAAAAGTGGCCTGGGCGTCTCGCCCATGAAATCATGGGCGAGACGCCCAGGCCACGCAAGCACGCAAGCACGCAAGCACCAACCCTAATTCTTAGTCGTCACAAAGCACTAGCGATCCACCACGCCCTTCGTACCTCAGAGCGTGCCACCCCATTTACTGGTAGATTTCAAACTGCCTCTCGCCTAAAAAGGTAAACGAGCCGCCCCAACTTAGGATTTGTTTTCCTAATCTTGCTATTCCAAGGCAATTGTCATACTATTAAAACATTCTTGGAATGTAAACTATGCCCAAATGCAAAGGAATAGACAATGCGCATCAGTCTCCTTTCTTCTTCAAGATGGCTTTTGGCCACGCTTTTTGTCTGGGGCGCTGCCTCACAAGTTCCGTCTGTCTATGGTGCCAAGAATGAGCCGACCCACAAGCAGGCTCGAAGTATTGCTCCGATAGTTGATGGCAGACCGGTGAAACTAGAGACCTTCTGTGTTGGTCCTGACAATAACCTTTGGATGTGCTGTGCAGGAACGGCGGCTGACAAGGGACTGATTATGGTCTACAGCGGCGAGGGAGAGATGTTGCACTCGTTTCCATTGAAGTTCATTCCGCAGGCTTTGAATTTCTCGCCGGAAGGAAAGTTGTTTGTTGCAGGGTCCGGCAAGATTGCTCGAATGACTCTTGAAGGAAAACTGGAGCTGGAAGTTGACGCACCGAATATTGGAAATCGAGAAGAAGCGCTGGCTTCCCTGAAGAAGGAAAATGAAAAACGCGTCAAGGAAATGGCTAGGTCTTCCAAGGCACAATTGGATCGCCTAGAGGAGCAGATTGCTAAACTTGAGGTTGTACCCGAGGACGAAGATGAAAAAGCAAGGACCCGGCGTGAGCGCCGTCTGAAGTTATTGAATACTTCCAGGAAGCAATTTGAGGACATGGCAGCCAATATGGCTCAAACTATCAATCTAGATCAGTCGGGTTCGATGGCCCGTTGGGCGAATGCGACAGGCATAACGGCCACGGATGACGACGTCTTTGTTTCCTGTCCAATGGTCACAGGATTCGGGTACGGCATTTGGAGGATGGACCATAATCTGGAAAATCCCAAAGTGATTATGGATGATGTTCATGGCTGCTGTGGGCAACTTGATATTCAAACCGATGGCGAGAATTTGTTAGTAGCTGAGAACACGAAATTTCAAGTCGGTTTCTACGATCGCGACGGAAAGCGTCTGAATGGCTGGGGAAAGCGTTCTCGAAATGATGACGAGGGATTCGGTTCTTGTTGCAATCCAATGAATGTTCGATGTTGCAGCAACGGAGAAATCCTAACTGCTGAGTCGAGCATAGGGCACATCAAAAGATTTAGCCAGGCAGGTGAGTATCTTGGGTTTGTAGGGACCGCCAAGGTTGCCGGTGGTTGCAAGCACGTCGCTATTGGTTTCGACCCAAAGCGCAATTGGCATTACATGATGAACGAAGATAGGTCGCACGTGGCGGTTCTGGTGCCACGAGCAGACGCTCCTGCCGAGACGGAAGATGAAAAGCTGTCTCGAGACGCAATCACGTCCCTTGGCAAGTTCATCTATGGCACGTGGGAAATGACTTCCGAGAAATTGGCAAGCAAGACGGATCCAGATCCCGGTTCGATGGAAAACTACATTCAAAGCGGCTTTGCTCACATGGAATTTGCTCCAGACGGAACATTTCTTAAGGGGCCCAAGGGGATTAAGGCCAAAGCGAGCGAAAGTGCGCCCGCCACCAAAAGCCTGTTCGGGGCCTTACTGTCCGCGGTGACCGGCAGCCAGGAGCAAGCCGCACAGATGTTGGATAGTAGTTCTTCTAAGTGGGTTGCGATTCAAGCACGAGATGGCAAGTTAGACTTGGTTACGGTGGACGAAGGCGTCCAGGGCTTTGGAGCAACCGTTGAGTTTCAGAAAGACGATACCGCGAAGTTCAGCTTTTTCTATGGGGAACCTAGTTCACCAACCGGTGGGACCTATGTCTTTAAACGGGTCGCGTTAGAGGCTTGCGGGAAAGATTGCAAAGCAGCTTGTGACGGAGACTGCGAGAAGGATAAAGCGCCAGCGAAGTAATTTTGCGTTTCATTAAAGAATGCAAAATCGGCCGATTGGTGGCACGACGAGATAAAACAGTCTAACGCTGTATCCATCCTAAGAGTTGGGTTCTTGCGTAGCGGAAGCCGCGTAGGCTTTCGGCGACTTCCGAAGGTAAATCCCAGTGGATTCGTCCTAACCACCGAAACCCTTGGCGAGTTCCGCTACCACTAAATTTAGCATGGAAGAATCGCTAGCCGCTAGCCCCAGGTAGAGCGCAGCTACGCCCTGGGTCGGATCATGCTGGGTCTGCCCTGGGCTTCGATGTCGCTGCCCCATTCGGGGCGAATCGCATAGTAGCTGAATAGCACGCGGGTGATTACAATGCCCCTTCCCAATCCACCCTCCCTCTCTCGAATTCAGACCTGCCTGTGCTTTCATTCATGCAATCTCCGTGGTGGCCGTTCGTTGTCCTTTTTGTAAGCGTCTGCTTTATCATTGCGGCGATTAGTTTGTGGCGGATGCATGCCTTCGTTGCTTTGCTCTTGGCGTCTTTGGTAGCTGGTGCACTCACGTCGAAAGAGTCGTGGGCAGTCGTTGGAAAAGATGGCAAAGAAGTTGTATACCCGCACCTAGTGGGTGTCATCGAGCAGATTTCTAAAGGTCTTGGCGATACCGCGAGGGATATCGCGGTTTCCATTGCGTTGGCGTCCATCATAGGCATGTGTTTGATGGAAAGCGGGGCGGCAGACAAAGTCGTTCGCCGCTTCTTGGTTGTCTTTGGGCAGAAGCGCGCAGGCTGGGCACTGCTTTGGTCGACCTACGTACTTAGCATTCCCATTTTCTTTGACACCATGTTCATGTTGATGGTCCCGCTTGCCAAAGCATTGCGGCTTAGGACCGGCAAGGATTATCTGCTTTACATCCTGTGCGTGTGCACGGGCGGCATGATCACGCACGGGTTGACTATACCTCACCCCGGACCGCTGGCCATGGTTGACAATTTGAAAATTGACACCGGCTTTTCACTCGCCGCTGGCTTGGTAGGTGGACTGATACCGGCTGTGATTGGTTATGTCGTCTGTGTTTGGTTGAATGCGAGAATCGAAATTCCATTGCGAGATGCGCACCTTTCGACGGAAGTAGAAGAGAAACCTGAATCCAGTTTGCCGAGTTTCTTTTGGTCCATCCTGCCAGTTATCTTGCCGATCGTTTTGATTGGTATTTCTTCGCTCTTCAAAGTCATTAAGGATGGTGCGACGGCTCCTGATGGCCGCCAAATTGCTTGGTGTGTTTCTTTTTATCAATCGATGGGCGAAGATAATTTCACCAATGTGCGGGGGCTTGTCGATTTTTTTGGCCACAAGAACATTGCATTGCTAATCGGCGCAGGATTGTCAATTTGGGTGCTTGCGCGGCAGTGCGGCTTTGGACTTGAAAAACTCGAGCAGCTTGTCGGTCCGCCATTGGAAACGGCTGGCATGATCATTCTCATTACCAGCGCGGGTGGTGCCTTTGGCGGAATGTTGCGGACTGCTGGAGTTGGCGACGCCGTCAAAGCGGCTGCTGCCGGGCAGGCTATCAATCTCATTTTGCTTTCGTTCATTGTGTCTGCGGTCATTCGGATTGCTCAGGGAAGCGCTACGGTTGCCATGCTAACAACTTCGGCGATGATTGCCCCGATGCTGGGGACCGAGTCACTCGGTTACCATCACGTGTACATCTACCTTGCGATTGGATACGGGGCAATGACCTGTTCGTGGATGAACGACAGCGGTTTTTGGGTAGTGAGCCGACTCAGTGGTATGACTCAACGCGAGACGTTGAAAACTTGGTCGGTTCTTTCGATCTGCTTGGCGGTCAGCGGACTGGTCGTGACCATGATCGCGTCGAAATTGCTCCCGCTGGTTTAGTCGAGCATGTACATTCACAACGAACCGCTTCCGACACCAGAGGAAAATTTGGCGTTTGATGAAGCGTTGGTGGAAGTCGCGGATCGGCTTTCAATGCGGGAACTATCCGACGAGAATTCCGCATGGGAATCTAGATCGTCGAACGAAGTATTGCGGCTTTGGGAATTTGCGTCACCCTGTGTTGTGCTTGGTCGGGCAAGCCAACGGGCGCAAGAAGTCAACGCATTCGCTTGTGACCGCGATGGTGTTCCAGTGTTGCGGCGAGCCAGCGGTGGCGCATCGATTGTAGCTGGTCCCGGATGCCTCATGTACTCGGTACTGATCTCGTACGATGCTAGGCCAGCCTGGCGTGCGCTGGACATCGCTCACAAAGAGGTAATGAGTCGGATTTGCGATTCGGTTCAACAAACCACCGACAGCTTTGAGTTGCCATTGCGAATTACGATCAACGGAACCTGTGACCTAACGATTGGAAATAGGAAGTTCTCTGGCAATGCACTTAGGTGCAAGCGTTACTGGATGCTTTACCACGGCACCATTTTGTACGACATGCCGATCGAGTGGCTGAGCAACTATTTGTTGGCGCCAGCTCGCCAGCCAGAGTACCGAAGGGAACGAGAGCATGAATTGTTTGTGACCAATCTTATCGACTCATCCAATGGCGTTTCTCCCCAAGCATTCCGAACAGTGCTAGAACGCGAATTGGCCCGCACATGGAATGCAACCCGACCATGGCTAGAAAGTCCATGGAAAAGCGATGTCGACTTGGAAGCGAGTCAATTGCTGAAAACTCGCTATACCAATTCAGAGTGGCATAGGTCTCGTTAATGGTTACGATGAGTCTTACTTTACCAGCTCTCGGCCAAGTTGATATAGGATTTCAATCGCTCTGCCGCCTTGTCCCAGTCGCCGCTGTACTTGGGTTCATATTGGACGATATCGCTCATCGATCGGATCCAACGTCGACCCTCAGCAATCGATGAAAATCTTTCTAGCGAGACCATTTGTGAAATGATATTTCCGAGGGCCGTTGCCTCGACTGGTCCGGCAACGACAGGTCGCTGACACGCGTCGGCTGTCATTTGGCACAGAAGTGCATTTTGGACTCCTCCCCCCACAATGTGAATCGTCTCAAGTCGATAGCCGAGCAATTGTTCAAGCCAACCCAGGCAGAATCGGTAGCGAAGGGCTAAGCTCTCCAAAGTCGCTCGCGCGATCGCTCCGTCGTCGACGGGTGGAGCCTGCTTAGTATGCTTTAGGAAATCCTTTATTGCCTCCAACATATTGTCTGGGGCCACGAATTTTGGATGTTCGAGGTCAATTAAACTTTGCAACGGCTTTGCTCTAGCAGCCATGGCAGCCAGCTTACTCCACTCATAGTTTGTTCCCATGCGTAGCCAAGAAGCCCGACATTGTTGAAACGGCCAGAGTCCAGCGAGATTTTTCAGCAATCGCACGCTTCCATTGGCTCCCCCCTCGTTCGTGAAATTCAATTGCCTGCAAGCCTCCGTCAAAATGGGTTGCGATAACTCGACGCCCATCAATGACCAAGTGCCACTGCTGATATAGCACCAATTTGGTTTCGAACTCGCAAAGTCTTCTGCTGGCACGGCGAGAACTGCGGAGCCTGTATCGTGCGTGGCGGGCGCGATCACCTGAACACGTTCGCTCAAGCCAGTTCTAACGCGGACACTGGATCGCAATGCTGCCAGTTGTGTGCCAGGCTGGACCGGTGTCTTGAAGATATGTTTGGGAATGTTCAATGCGTCTAGAATTTTCGCAGACCATCCTCGATTCGTTGCATGCAGGATTTGCGTCGTGCTCGCATTGGTGTACTCATTAACCATTTCACCTGTGAGCAACCAATTGACGAAATCAGGGATCATCAAGAAGTGCTCAGCAATATCGAGAAGCGGGGATTTCTCCGCCCGCATCGAATAGAGTTGATAGAGCGTGTTGATCTCCATGAATTGAACGCCGGTTTGCTCGAAAATATCCGCTTGAGATATGGACTCGAACACCCGTTGCATCATCCCGTTGGTCCTGGCATCCCGATAGCAAAATCCCGGCCCAACGAGATCCGTGTTTCTGTCCAACAGCACAAAGTCCACCCCCCATGTGTCGACACCGACGCTGGCAATCCGATCGCCGTATTCCTTTGCAGACAGTGAGAGTCCATGCTCAATCTGCTGCCAGAGGCCGTGAAGACTCCAGTGCAATCTCGTTCCTATGTGGACTGGAGCATTCTCGAACCGGTGGACATCGGTCAATTGAATGCGATCCGAATTCAGCTCGGCTGCGATCACTCGTCCACTCGAGGCTCCCAAGTCAACTGCGATCACCACCCCTGAATCAGCCATGTCTACCCCCGAAGAATTACCGCCATAAGAAATCCGTTTTGCGAATGCGGGGAATTCTAACGATTTGTTCCAAGTCCCGTCAGGGTGGGTTGAGGGTTGAGGGTTGAGTCTCCGATCACGACAAAATATAGCGAAAGGATAAACAGGAAACCGAGAAATGCCAGAAATGCCCCATTTCACTCAATCATTCTTCGGCTTCTATCCCGATAGGGATTACAGATGGTAGCCGGGGGCCGCCACCAAGCGGCGCACCCCCAGGCAATGAAAGGACAAGCGAATCAACACCCCATCACCAGCCTGTATTACGCTTAACCGCGACTACTGCTTAGGCGAGCGGCAGACAGAAAACTACCAGGCCAGGCCACTGTGTGGCACGCCCAAAGCGATCAGCGATGGGCGTGGGAAGTGTGGCAAATGACTCTAGCGATTCACCACGCCCTTCGTACCTCAGAGCGTGCCACACAGTATATAGGTAGATTTCAAACTGCCCCTCGCCTTAAGATATCGCTAGCAAGACCTTCGAGATAATCAAACTCTTCCTCTCCGGAACTCTGCTGTACCAAATACTCATCGAAACTAAATGCTTTTTCCACGTCGTCCGTGGAAGGCATTGGTCCATAGACGAACACTGGGCTAGGATTCGACCGTTTCCTGGCAAACGGAACTTCTACCAGTTCAGTTTTGAAGGTGGATGTGGATGAAGATGTCATCGGTGCCGATTCGCCTTCGCCTTCGCCGTTGCCGCCGGATTGACGAGTGTTCAGTTCGTTGATGACCATCAGAGCATCGAGCGGCGACAAATAGTTGTCTCCGTTGACGTCCACAAAATACCGACCAGATCCGCCTTCGCCGCTTCCTGAACTATTGCCGCTTGTCAGCAATCCACTTCCGCCGGTATTCATCGAATTGACCAAAATGAGAACGTCGATGGGTGAAACGTATCCGTCGTTATTAACGTCGAATGCATTGGTCAAATTGGTATTTCCCTCGCCCCCACTCGACCCACTGCCACCAGAAGTCGAAACGATTAAGATCGAGTCCGAGACGTAACGAATCTGAGCTGGGGTCAGCGGAGTGGTCGGATCGAAGACAAAACTATCGTGGAACGGTTTAATATCTGCTGGATCGCCAATGAAGTTTGCTGTCCCAACGTTTCGAGCCGTAAGAGTAACTGTGAATTGCAGTTTCTCTCCGAGCCCTGTAGGCTGGGTCGTGGAGGTTTGCACCGATCCGATTTCATTGATCAAACCGGGGATCCGAATGTCGCCGGATTTCCCGACCAGGTACAGCGGGTCGTAAACCACCTGGAAGCCGGGGGCTGTAGTGCTTGAGTTAACCGAGACAAGTCCCTTGTTGTACAAAACATCTTGGAATGCCGCGAACACGCCAAATCTATTTGCCGTAGTTCGCAAGTCTTCGACGTATCCTCGCAATTGAAACTGTTGTCCAACTGTGATCTGATCGATTGGGGTTCCAGCCAAGTCAGTGGCACTCAAACGCAATCGAATAATGTCATCGGCAGTGGACACACCGACATGCAAAGTAACGGTTGCCGTTGACGTAAAACCGCGTTCATCGGTAATCGTATACTTGAACTGATCCAAGCCAATAAAGTTGGAGTTTGGAATGTAGGTTATCGTATCATCCGCAAAATTGCTTGGCGTATTATTGTCGTTGCGTTGAGTTTGGCCACTTCCAGGTTGAGTAAACGAAGTGATTCGAATCGGTGGTTGCGTGCCCACAGTATCATTCGTCAGCACATCCACATTGAAAGGATTGCCTTGTGGAACGTTGAATCGAGTATCATCGACGGCGAATGGGAAATTAACACCATTTGGCACGATTTCGATGGTCGACCGTCCAAAACGAATTTGTTCGTTTGGAACGCGAGCAGAGGACGGAGCGTTGTAAAAAGTTACTTCCGAACCCGGGATCCTGTCTGCCGGATCACCCACGAACTCCGCTATTCCAGCCGAAGCGGCCGTGAAGTCCAAAATCACAACCTGCAATTTTTCCGGACGATTGAACGACGTAACTTGTCCAATGAACGCACCAAGTTCGTCAATGATTCCTGGAATTACTGCTGTTCCCCCCCGACCCGTTTGATAGGGAGCGATAAAGTTTGCAGCAAAATCCTGGGTTCCACCGGTTGGTGCATTCGGAGTTACCAACCCGGAACTATAGAGCAAGTCCAAATATGCTGAATAGACACCTGGGTCCGTGATGCTGCGAGGTGGAGTCTCGGCTGCGGCTTTTTCGGGTCGCAAATCGTCGACGAAAACGACTACCTTGAACGTGTCACCCTGGCGAACTTCCGTGATAGGCTCGTTAACGGAGTTGAGGAAGGCGAAGCTGAACTCGACTTCGTCATCGAGTCGATCGCCTTGTACCGTGTGAACCGTAATGTTGGCTGTTGTTACTTTGCCAGTCCCGTCGACGGCGGTGTAGCTAAATTGTTCTGTTCCACCGAAATCTCTACGAGGTGTGTAGCGAATGCTCTGGCTCCCCGAACCGATGACGACGGATCCACCTTTGTCTGGAGTGGTGACGCTTAGCACGATCAAGGCACCGCCACGTCCCTCGACGTCATTAGCAAGCACACTTAACGGGAACCCGATGGAGTTGGTCGGGACGTCAAACGAGTCGTCAACGGCAACGGGATCCACGAATTGCAAAGCAACGTTCACCGCTACGGTGGCTGTTTCGCGGCGACCCGTAACGCTTGTTGCAGTGTAGGTAAAGGTGTCTCGTCCGGTAAAGCTGAGTGCCGGCGTGTATTTGACGGTCCTTGTTGCTTGATCGATGGTGACTCGACCACCTTGTGAGCCACTGCTCACGCTGGTGAGGGTCCATTCATCGCCTGGCAAATTGAAGTCGTTGACCAAAACATCCAAGACGTTGTCGCGACTGTTTCGTGCGACGGTGAAGGTGTCAGGTTGAAGGAGTACGCGAGGACCATCAACGATCGAGTAAACGTAATCCTCTACTTCACCAGTTCTGGAGCGACCGGTAGGAGCGAGATTTTGGTCCTGCGACAGGCGGAACCGAGCGAAGGTTCGGTTCACGGCGTTGGTTGGGGCTGTGAATGTAATGTTCGTAGAACCGCTGGTTGCGACGGAAACGTTGGTTGCGATTTGCTCGCCAGCATCTGTCCAGAGGCCGTTGCCGTTGAAGTCGATCCAGCCTTGAATGTAGGCTGGAGAGCCCGTTGTGTTGGACACATTGACTCGAATAATATTGGACCCATCGCCGCGAACGATTGGCGTCAGGAGGGTGGCACCATCTTCATCGTCGATTCCGGCGGTATCGTCTCCATCTGCGTTAGCAGACGGCCGACCATCTGGATCGGAATCAAACGCATCACCCAGTTTGAGTCCTGGCGTTGTCCCATGGGATGCGCCATTTTGAGCCCGCGTTGTGGCGTACGGAGCAGGTGCATCGCCCCAATCGGAGGATTCGTTGTTGCCGAAATCAAAACCGCGGAGTGGGTTGGTGCCATCGTAGGTTATCGTATGTTCGCCAGCCGCAGGGAACGTTTGGATGTATCCGGCTTCCACGACTTCTCGAATAGCAAAGGTACCAGCGCCAGGAGGGGTTAACGAGTAGGAACCGTCCGCTTTGGTAACGCTGGCAGGCTCACCAATATCGGGTCGGTCGTCGCCGTCGAGATCTAAGTAAATGTAGACCCCAGCTAAAGCCGGCTCACCTGCGTCACGGATTCCATCTGCGTTGACATCGAGCCACTTGAAACCCGATGCAGTATCCGAAGGAATCACCGAACCGAAGTTGGCCGTCGCGGTTCCGCTTCCCGTAACGGTTATCGTTTTAAAAAGTTCGGAACTGATTGATGGAATCCAATTGCTTGGACGAACGATTCGCACGTTGTAAGTGCCGGGTGCAACTCGAAGTGTGTAGTTACCAACACCGTCGGTCGTGGTGCGTGGTTCACTTGCATCCCGAACGCCATTGTTGTTGATGTCTGCGAAGATTTCCCAGCCAGCGATGCCCTCATCACCAGAATCTTTACGAGCATTGCGGTTGCGATCGTTATAGGAATTACCGATGATCGAAGCACCGACTTTACCGGTCGACAAACCGAAGGCAATAGCATTCGCTGAATTGTTGATACCACCTCCAAAGGTGGTTTCGCCAGGACGGTAATCATCGTTCCTGAAACGGCCGGGCTCATCATCAGCATTTCCGATAATGCCGTCTCGCCCAGATGCCAATGTGGGATCGTAGATTGCGTCCATTATCGTATAAACTGTATTATTCGGGTCTTGGTGAGCACCTCCGAGATTATGCCCCGCCTCGTGAGCGATGACGAACGCTGTAAATTCTGCAAAAGCTTGTGCGATCGAAAAGTTCCCTGCCAAAATGGATCCTTGCGCGATTTGCGCGAGCAGGTCCACCATGACGAGGGCGGTATCCTCATGATCAAAATTGGCGATGTCGACTTGTTGAGCGATCCCCAAGAGACCAAGTGCCGGGGGAATTCCAAAATCAGCTCGTGTGCCACCTATCAAGATTCTAGACACGTTTGCTTGTCCCCAAAGATCGGGGCTGTCCAAGCTGTTCACAATGTTAATATCAAAGTCGCCAGGATTTCCTGTTTGAGCATAAAAACCGTTATTGGAGTCCAACGCCAACTGGAGTCGGAGTTTCTTTTCAACTCGCTGAGTAATATCACGAATGAGAGCGGGCTCGTCTTGCGGCAGGAGTCCAAGTGTCGGAAGAATTTGTGACAACGCTGGAACGCGAACTGTCGTACCTGCGGACACCGGTGTAGTAAACAGGTTCAGACTCAAAAGATCGTTGCGAACAAACGAGCCGTTGAAGTCAAGAAACAATGTTTGCTTTGTACCGATAGGCTGAGTTTCAAAAGTTGAGCGGTAGGTGCGCAAATTGAGCGTGTACGCTCCTGTTGCGTCGCTAACGCTCAAGTAATATCGACCGTCCGTGTCGATAATGTAGCTGAGGGTCGATGCGCCTGTTCTGGCTAGTGGAGTTTTCGTGGAAATCGGTCGACCGATCGGCGATGGATAGTGCAGTTGCTTGCTGTAAAGCAACTCAGTCCCTTGGGAATTGAATAATCCGAGTCCAGGTGTTGCGACCGTGGGCGGTGTGGTGGAGCGAACGTCGAGAATATCGCCTTTCTTTAAATCGAATGCGTAATAGTCAAAGTCGAAAATGGTTGCCATGGTTCCTGCAACGTTGACGACTGGATTTTTTCCTGGTGCATTGCCAAGCGGCAGGTAGTTTGCCGTGGTAAGAATATTGTTCGGCTCAGCTTCGGTGGTATTAAAGGGAGCAGTAGGCTCCCCGTTCGCTTGCCCGCCGTTCGACGAAATACTACCAGCCCTCGCTTCGAGCAATTGTCCAGCGCTTTCGTAACTTGCGTGATTTGTAAACAGCATGGTCGCCAGGGCGGCTGTCACGCCGGGGGAGAACGCCATGAGCTCGCGACGTTCCAGGATCTCGAATTGCCGGGCACGTTTGGCCAGTTTTCGGCTATTAGCCTTTTTTGATGACTGGGATTTCATTGGACCAAGAACAGGCTTACGTGAATTCACCATGGGATCCCCAAGTGACGAACGGACAGAAAAGAAATGCAGTGTTTTCGTTGTCTAATAGCTAACTCCCCGATAAAAGTGGGGATGCCACCACGACACGCGAAATTCTATGGTAGTTGGAGGCCATTCACTGTCAACAAAACGAACAGGGAGTACGATGCACTTAAATTTACCAAAGTTCCGTTTATCCCGAGTTTTTGGCAATATCGACACAACCTGACCAATTTCCTATTTTGTTGGTTGGTTGCTATTTTTGGCAATACCAGGGAAACTCAAGGCAATCTTGGTAACATGCAATATTCTAACCGAACTTGTAGTTCTGTTGAGATTGGCAAAAAATCCTCCTAATTTTCGGTTGATTTGTGGCAACCCCCTCTACCCCCTCTACCCACGCGAACAGCAACGCGAATTTGGATCTACTCCACCGCCGGGACCGTAGCCTTTTTGTTTTCGAGCAAAAATCATGGTCTGATTTCCGTGCTTGGATTGCTAGCTGCCTCGTACACACCACCCTATTGGTTGTAATTGCCCTCTTATGGCGTCCGCAAACGCACGGCACTTCGGGTGAATTGGATCGCCCCGTCGGTATCGCGCATCAAACGAATGCGGGTGACGAATATTTGCTCGAAGGAGGATCGAGCGGTGCATCAGGCTCGAGCGCGGCGACCCCTCAATCGGTTTCGCTAGCTTTCGACAACTCATCCGGTCCACCCCTTTCCATGGACAACATTCTTTCTGAGCTAATGGGAAACCAAACGGGTGCAAATGAAAACAACGTAGGTCAAGATGGCTCCGCTGACGCGGGACTTACGGGCGGTGGTGGGTCGAGTATTAGTGCGACAGGACGTGGCCCCGGCACAGGCAAGAAAACGAAAACGACTTTTTTTGGAGTTGAGGGATCTGGTTCTTCGTTTGTTTATGTTGTCGATCGGTCGGATTCCATGAATGCCTACGAAGCAGCCCCTTTGCGAAACGCAAAACGAGAATTGCTGAAAAGCCTGGAATCGCTCGACGAATACAACCAGTTTCAAATCGTCTTTTACAACGACTCGCTTTCTCCCCTATCTGGCAAAATGATTTTTGCGACGGATACCAACAAACGTCGAGCGACTGGCTTTGTACGTGGAATGCCAGGCGATGGTGGCACGTCCCATCTTCCCGCCTTGAAACAGGCGTTGGCAATGGCTCCCGAAGTTCTCTTTTTCTTAACAGATGCCGACGATCCTCGCTTAACATTGCCGCAATTGGACGACATCCAACGACGTGCTGAGCTCACAAGGACGACGATTCATACGATACAATTCAACGTGGGACCAGCAACCAACGACGGCAGTTGGATTCGGAATTTGGCGGTAATGAATCGTGGCACCTACAATTACGTCGACGTTACTTCCATCAATAGAATTCCAGGCGAATAGGCATGCAAAACGTTTTTGAGTTGACTCACCCGCTAGCAGCCCATCACCTTTCGATTTTGCGTGATATACGAACAACTCCAGCCCAATTTCGGACGCAAATTCATTTGTTGGCCATGCTTTTAGCCGTGCGAGCAACAGACGACTTGGGGATGGAACCGCACGTTGTGCAAACCCCGCTCACTCAGATGCATGGTAGTCGCATGGCTCAAAGGATTGGAATCGTACCCATTCTGCGAGCTGGTCTGGGGCTGGTTGAGCCAGTCTTGCAGTTGATTCCAGAAGCCGCAGTTTGGCATTTGGGGATGTACCGCGACGAAGCGACTGCTCAACCTGTCGAGTACTACTGCAAGCTGCCTGTTGGCAATGCCGTGGATGTTGGCTTGGTTTTAGACCCGATGCTCGCGACAGGCGGCTCGATTCGCGCCGCTGTCCTAGCACTGAAGCGTTGGGGTGTGCGGGATATTCGCGTTCTAAGCGTCCTGGCCGCCAAACAAGGTGTCGAGCAATTTCATCAAGAGTTCCCCGAGGTCAAGGTTTTTGTAGCTGGGATTGATCCCGAGCTGAATGATCACAAGTTTATTGTGCCGGGACTTGGCGATGCCGGCGACCGCATGTTCAATACCCAACGGGATTAGTGCACGGTAGCAGAATCAGCTTTGTTTACGCGATGCTATTCCCGGGAAAATTTGTTACATTAACAAGTCGCGTTTCCATTTCGGAAAGCGTCGCTGTGGACAAATTGAACAGGAATGATGATTTATGCGTTGGGAAGGCCGGGAACAGTCAACAAACGTTGAGGATCGACGCGGAATGGCGATGGCCGCTGGGGGCCTCATCGGTGGGGGTGGAATCGGCACAATCGTGCTCATGTTGATCATGATGTTCCTCGGAGCTAATCCGCAGCAGTTGATGGAACAGGTAGGACAACAGCAGGAGCAAGACGCTACACGTGTCCGATTGGCTCCTGAGAATGACCCCGATGCTCCGCTGGTGGAGTTTGTTTCGGTCGTCATGAAGGACACGGAAGATGTTTGGGCAAAGCTCTTCCGCGAACAACTCGGTTCTCGCTACCAAGAACCAAAGCTTGTCCTATTCAAAGGTGAAGTGCGATCCGCCTGCGGTCAAGCAACAGCGGCGGTAGGACCATTTTACTGCCCCGGTGATAGCAACGTCTATTTGGATTTTGACTTCTTCCGCGAGTTGAAAAAGCGTTTTCAAGCTCCTGGTGACTTTGCCATGGCTTACGTTATCGCTCATGAAGTCGGCCATCACGTTCAAAATCAATTGGGGCTTTCTGCAAAAATCCAAGGAATGCAGAATCGTGCCGGAGAAGTGGAACGCAATCAATTGAGTGTTCGACTGGAATTGCAAGCCGACTATCTAGCGGGTGTATGGGCAAAACATGCACAGGAAACAAAACAAATTCTTGAAGCTGGCGATATCGGGGAAGCCATGAATGCTGCAACCCAAATCGGAGACGACAAGATCACCGGTGGACGCGTACGAAAAGAGAAGTTCACCCACGGAACGTCTCAACAACGCAAGAAATGGTACGCTGCAGGATTGGCTTCCGGCGACTTGCAAGGCATGATGAAACCGTTCGAAGTAGAATTCGACGCACTCTAAAATCGTCTCTGTAACTAGAAAGTCTCAACCTTCGTATGGCTAATCGGATTCCTGTCGTTATCAGCCAGCACGAACGCCGTGCTGGCTCCATCGCGGACTACGAGGAACAACTGATTACTCGCATCGTGATGGAAAGCGGACTGGATGCGACTCTGGTTGCAGATTTGAAGTCGATTGAATTAGACACCACCGATCACCTTTGCATCGAAGGTCTTAAAGGGGACTTTGCGCTCGCAACATGGGAATCAGCCCCCTACGTTTGCAGTCATCTGCATCGATTGGGCATTCCTTTGTTGGAGATCATTCCCGTTGACGGCAGCCTTAAAACGCAAAGCGGAGATGCTAAAGCGCAGCCACCCAAAAAAATCTTCATGATCGCCCTCGCAACCAACAACAGTATCGATTCGACGATCAAATCACTCAAGGATTTGCTTATGTCGCGGTCCACTCCGGTTTTTTCGATCGGAGACCCGACCGTTAGAAACAAGCGAAATGCTGTGGATATTCCACCAAACGTAGATTCCAAGCAACTGCCCCAGGCTTTGACAAACATTTTGCCAAATTCGAGTCGAGTCGAAGCACCGAGGCAAATCGTTTCCGCTCTTCCGACCGTGGACGGGAATTTTCCGAATATCGATCAGTTGATGGACGAGCTGGATCGTTTCGAACTCTAGCAGTTCATCGATCCTTTAGGTGAGATAAGATCCTTCTTCAAAACATTTCAATCCGAAAAAACCGATACAGGAGTATGCAATAGTGACTTCACTTGCCCGACGGATTCGTTCACGATTCGCGATTGCGATCATCTCGCTGGCTAGCATGGTCGCCAGCCATTCGGACGCTTGCGTGATCGCAAAAGATCCTGCTGATGTTGCTTCGCTTAAGATGGCGCCGATCGATGCGGATTTCTACAGTGCGTCCTTTCGACTGGGAGAACAATGGGATCGATTCGTATCTGGCCCAGTTGTCAAAGAGTTTTTTGAATCCTCGGGCGTTGAGAATGCGATGGACCAATTTCGGTCTGAGTGGCTGGAGCGGGATGGCGTCGGAATGACTGCGAGAACCTTTTTTGAAAACCCAAACACCAAGGAGGCGTTGGCTTTTATCCAAGACCTTCTGTCGACAGAAGTCTTTTTTGTCGGCGACAAGAACGTTTCGAAATGGTACGAAGCCCAGGGGAACTTGAGCGACGAAATGCGGTCTCAATCGCTTTCGACCAAGGAAACGGAAGAGGAACGAGCACTGGCGGTCTTTGCGAAGTATTTAGAAAAAATGGATAGCCTTACAATACCAACCCTGGTGATTGGGGCGCGTTGCCAAGATCAGGATTTGGCGCTCGGTAAACTGGACCAACTGGAAGGTGTTTTGCAGCTTGGCCGTGGCGTAGTACCCAACCTCGATTTGGTCCTGAAGAACTTAGATCGCGTTGACGATGCACGCGGAAATAGACTACAGTTGCGATTGGACGGCAACCAGATTCCTTGGGATTCCATTCCCACCAACGAATCCTTTGACGAGGAAGCAAAAGACAATGTGCAGGAAGTCGTGGAAAAGAAAAGCATCACGATTACGATTGGATTGCTAGACGGCTTCTTTGTCCTCGGAATCAGCCCATCTGGCAACGCGATTCTGGAATTGGGAAAGGGGAAATCGATTCTCGAACATCCCGAAATGCAACCCGTTCGAGACGCTTCTTCCCGACCGTTGATATCCGTTAGCTATACTTCCGACGCGATGGCAAAAGCAACTTTCGTCGCAAATCTCAATAATTTCTTCTCTCGCAATTTTACAGCCCGTATCATGCCGATCTTCCAGTCGCTGGATGACGATAGTGAAATCCGAGACTTCATTAAGGACTTGGTGGCGGATTGCCTATGGGTCGACGAATCCATTGCCAAACTGATTCCCGAGTTCAAGGGAACAACTTCACTAGCTTTTTTGACGGACGATGGTTGGGAGCGACACGACTATTCCCGTACCAAGAACATTCTTACGGAAGCGAGTTCGCCCTTGATTTCTTTAGAACACATGGGAGATGCTCCCATGATGTTCGTTGCAACCAGACTTCAGGATCGGCCTGAGTATTTTCAACTCAGTCGAAAGATCGTGCAAAAGTGGAAAACGCGATTTGACGATGCTTGCGAACTGGATTGGAGTGAAGTGGATCTAACAGATATTCAAACGCTTGCGAATTCCTTTGTACCTGGAGTATCGAGCACCATCGAGAACAGTCTGGCGATGGAGAACATCAAGGCCTCTGTAGACTTGATTTGGCCCCATTTGGTTCGACTAGCTGATACCTGGGAAAAGAAGTTCCTACCTAGCATGACAGGTGAGCACGCCATCATTCTCACAGGTGGAAATTTATCTGCCAAGCAGTGGTTCAAGGAAATGCCACCCTCGGTCGATCCGCTCCCCTTTCCCGAATTTGCGGGTGTGACGGGTGTTAAAGACAAATCGCTACTAAAAAATGCCTTTGAAGACACGCTGGCAATTTGCGATGAAATCGTCAAGTCCCTGCGGGAAAAGGTTCCGAACTCCATCCCCGACGGCTACCAAGTACCCCGCCCCATCACGTCGGAAACCAGCCTTGGTGACAAGTATGCGTATGCGATCCCGGAGGACTGCCCGGTCCCAAAAGAAATGATGCCACAGGTGTTGTTCTCCGGCGATTATCTGTTCGATTCTTACTCGGACAAGCAGTCGGCTGAAATGGCCCGTAGTAGGAAACTTTCCGTTGGTGTTGGGATCATCGACTCTTCTTCGGCCAAGCAATCGAGCGCATCCTACATTCACGTCGGACGGGTTTTCGACTTTGCACGTCCGTGGATCCGGTATGCACTGACCGAGACAATGGAAAGCATGGAAGAATCTCTGTTGGCGGAATCGGTAACCTCCAACTACGAACTCACAGGCAAGGACCTACTTTCTGCATGGGGTGTGCTGTCAAGGCTAGGTGAGTTCTCGAGCGCGACTACTTCACTACCGAACGGTGGCTCGCACGTTAGATCGGTCTACAAAAGCCAGAAAATGGAATGAGCGACCATGAGTGGATTGATCCGATACGGTGTCACCAAGCGGTGGTCGGATGCCGTGGTTGTTGGCAGCATGGGTTACTTTGTTGAAGTCCCGGACAATGCGAATGGTTCGCCACGCGAGCAATTTGAACTCGTGTTCCAACAGGTGGAAGCTCGTCTCGCTCAGATTGGAAGCGATAAGTCGCGATTGGTTCAGGTGTTGGTCTACTTGCCGTACGTAGAGGACTTAGCCATTTTTAATGACCTTTGGGACGACTGGATACCTACGGGGCACGCTCCCTCTCGAGCTTGCACACACCCTCAACTAGCGGCCCCAGGGTACCGAGTCGAACTTGTCATCACGGCATCAATTTTTTAGTTCGTTTAACGACTTGGCAAAGGTTTTCCGAGTAAGTCACCCTCCCTCGGGGAGGGTCGGCCGGAGGCCGGGGAGGGTGAGTCGGAGGCCGGGGAGGGTGAGTCGAAATGTACAATCACGTTTATCCACTTCACCCTCCCCTCGCTTCGCGAGACCCTCCCAGAGGGAGGGTGGCTAAGCTGGACGACCACCTCGTCCTGTGGATTGTTCGGCGTTTGCTTTACATAGAACGCCGCCCTGTCTGTTGCTGGGCCGCGAGCGGTGCGGCAACTCCATTGTAGAGCTGTTGTAATCTAGTTGTGATCAAACGCGCTAAAATGAATCCCGTTCAATATTTGCGATATCCATAAACAGTCGCTCAAGCTCCTCATAGTATTCATCTTCAGCCATGTCTTTTTTCCGAGCGCGGAGCGTTTCAATCTTATCCGCGAGTAGATCAGACTTAATGCGCTGTTCGTTGGTCCTCAGGTCGGGCTTGCCGAAGCTGGAAACAAGAACGCGACTGGCAAAGGGTCCATCCAGCTTCAAACCGTTTGCCGGTGCCTTGACCGGTCGTGCTCCGCGGTAGAAAGCTGCGGGCGTTCCGCGACCATCGCCGTTGTCGTCCAACAACGCTTGTTCCGAGGCTAGTCGCCCTTCATTTTCATAAAACTGGGCGACTCGATTCGATGCTGCAAGGAATGCCTCAAGGATGGATACGCAATCGTCGTGATCCAGATCTGTCGACGGGTCCGTAATCGTCTGCGACAAGAACTCTCCAAATCGCGCATAGTTCTGTTCCGCACCACTTTTGGTCGCGGTTATCACAACGCGGTTCGGTCCTGAAAGGGCATTGATAAACGGGCCGCTACTCGAGGCGCAATCCACGATTAGCCACTTGGCTTTTGCCTGCGCAATCGCTTTTGCAATGGCTTCCGCCGAGATGTCGGGCCCCTTCAAATTGAAATTGGTGGAAACTCGATCGTGTGTACCGTGTCCAATCAGTATCAACCACCGCTCCGGAAGAAAATCCTCGTCCTTAGATTCTAAGTTGGGCTTAGAAATCCAATCAAGGATCTGTTGCCGATGTTCTTTTTCCTCTTTCTTGGTAACTTCGGTTCCGTCGATCAGACTAAAATCATCCGACGGAAACGCTGAACGCCAACGTTCTGCAGATTCGCGGAACGCCTTTCCGAATTCCTCTTCGCCCTCTGCGCCGACGACCACGAGCAGCGATCGACGGAATGGTTGCTGCTGCGGCTCCTGCGGACTCGCTTGCGGACTTCCGAATAGAAATCTCGTATTCGTAGCGACGCTGGAAATGACCAGACTCAAAAAAAACAACTTATGCCATGCCATAGCGACGTCTCAGCCCCCATTCGAAACAAATACAGGCGAGCGCGGTTATCAGCACCCAACTTTGGTGCCACAAGAAATAGATCTTGGTCTCGGTAACTGGAACGCGCGTAGAAGGAACATTCGAAACGAAGGATTCCAAGTCGTTCCAGTTCACCATAGAGCCTCCTGTCTCGTCTGCAACGCTCTGTAAAACGAAAAGATTCTCCCCTAACGACTGAAACTCGGACGCAGAGGGTTGGTACACCCAACCTAGTTGAGCCGTTCCAAGTTTGCTTCCGTCGGGAGAATTGACTTCTGCTGTTGCCGAGTAGACACCTTCTTCTTCTGCTACAAAAATGCTCTCGTATTGACCTGCCGTCTTGGGTGACGCCTCAGCGTCGGCAACGATCGTTTTTCCGTTTGGCGATGTGACTGAAATCTTGACAACTGCATTATCAACCGACTTAAAATCCGTTCCCTTAACTTGAACCAGGATGTTGGCGACCCGATTGCTCCCACGCGATTCCCCCAACTGCATTTGAATCGACTTTGGAACATCTGCAATCATCCAACGGATCATTTGTCGCCATGCCTGAAAAAGAGGAGACGGACTCGCCCCTTCGTGATGCAACGCCCATCGCCACATGTCTCCGATCATGAACGTAGCCGTTCGCCCTTTGCCAAACCGCTGTGAAATGAACACTGGCACTTGTTCTTTATCATCGATCCTAGCCTCTGCCAGGACCGATGCCCCCGGCTTTACTTTGTTCATTCGATTAAGCACCTCAAAGTTCGGCATGCGTTCCAGTCGTTCGCGCTCTGCTATTTCATTGTCCGCAAGCCTCAGAAACGGCTGCAACCAACCTTCACGACTCAACTGATAGCGAACCGAGGTCTGTGGCTCATCGTCGAACTCGTTTTCCACTGAAGTCGTGGCGTTGTCATCGCCGTAAATCGGTAGCAACTGGCTCAAAACTGAGTCGGAGAACCCTCGGCCGCGCATCGATTCCTGGCCACCTAGAACCAAGAGTCCGCCACCCCGAATGGCGACAAACTGTCGCAATAACGATTGCTGATCTTGGGTCAGAAACTCGTGCTCCAGATCATCGAGGATAACGGCGCTGTACTCAAACAGCTCCTCTGCGTCCTTTGGAAACCCTTTCTGCAATTGGCCAGCCTCAGTAATTCCGATCCGAGCAAAAACCGGTTCGTCGAACTTGGCCTTTTCTTCGTCCAAAATGTCCTCAAAACCAGAAAAGAGCGGGTTCGAAGTATCAACCTTGGAATCGCGAAAACTGAACTTTGGTTCCTTGCGTGCAATACGAATGAGCGACGTGAGCCGAATCTCAACATCCTCGTCCAATGCGCGCTTAAGAAACTTGAATTCCCAATTGGGGCGGCCTGCTAAGTACAGAATCCGATAAGGGCCGCGACCTCGATCAACAACTTGAAAGCGTCGGTTGTTTCCTAAGGTTACTTCGGCATTCCTGTCTGTCGTTTCTGTTTCAATCAGTCCATTGTTCACACTTTCTCTCCGGACGACAACCTGGAAACCTTGGACTCCAGATTTCTCAGGTCGGAATCGAAACTCAACCGGAACAGGTTCTCCGTCCGATTTTAGTTTGATGGTTTGAGATTGCAGCCGCTTGTTCGTCCCGTCAAGCAAATCAACCGTAACGGCTTCTCCCTGGAATCCCTTATGTGTCACACTCGCATGAACAGTCACTGGAGATGTTTCAAAATCGGATTGTCGGGTTGTAGTCGATTGAATGCTCACATCGCGCTGATTGATCGAACTTCCGATTCGTACCGGATAGATCGGAAAACCTAGCGTGGACAGGTCCTCTTCGGGCTTGCGATCGGTAGCATTACCGTCCGAAAAGAGAAGGACGCCAGCCAGCGGCTGTCCTTGATACCGATCACGGAGCGATTTAAGTGATTGAAAGAGAGCGGATTCGTTGCCTACTGGATTCCGTCCAACAAACGTATCGACTGGTTCCACGGCCGCATCGAAAAGGTACCGACGCAATCGAAAATCGTCCGCTAGTTTCCTTTGCCAGGTTGCTTCGTCGCTCAAGCTAGGCTCAAGATCAAGCCGACCACTCTTCGTCGCCTCTTGCATAAGTATCCCCATGCTCTGGCTATTATCCATCAATACAGCAAAGACATTTGCCTGAGACTTCGGGCGTTGTAACGACCCCATGGGCTCCAGTAAGCAGAAGAGCAACAGAGCAATACCAACCAGTCGCAGCCCTACAGCCAAAGCCTTCCACGTTAGCGGCATAGCACTCCGACGATACGACCAAAGCGTAAAAACCGCTAATAGAACCGCTACCGTCACTACCGTATAGAACCACTCGGGTCTTCCCAAAACGATTTCTTGAAAGCCCAAGAAATCGGAAGGATTCGAGTTCTGCGATCCTGTTTTCATCGCTTCTTGGCGCCCCCAAGGTTTTCGTAGTAGCGATCCTGTTGCTGTTGGTACTTGCTGGGGACAGGGTCGTGGTCTACCGGTACGATAGCACTGCGTTCCGAGGACTTGCGCAACAACTCCTCCTGTACCTTTTCTCGCAACTGACCGATTGGCTCCGCGATAAGTTTTCGCACCAAGTCCCATTGAGGTTCTTTGGAGTGTCGCTTGTAGTCAACTCGCATTTCGCGAGCAACCTCGCGTATCCTTACAACCTCCCCTTTCATCTGAGGATCACTGACTAACTCCTCGACATCACGCAAGGAATCAACCCAGTTGCCATAGTTGTCGCCGGTCAAAGGTCCGTATTCACTACCGCCAGGTGCCATTCGCTGCAAAGCTCCCCCATTTCGATTGCCTGTCGCCTGTTGACTCTGCGAAGGATTGCGAGAGCCATTGCCGGTCTGTTGCTGTCCCGGTTGTTGACCCTGTCCTGGTTGTTGACCTTGTACAGGTTGCTGGCCCTGTCCTGGTTGCTGACCTTGTTGACCTTGTTGACCCTGTTGACCCTGTTGACCCTGTTGACCCTGTTGACCCTGTTGACCCTGTTGACCTTGTTGACCTTGTTGACCTTGTTGACCTTGTTGACCTTGTTCGCTTGGCTGCTTAGTTTCGTTGTTGCCTGCCTCGCCGCTTTGAGCATTCCGTGCGGAAGGATCGGATTCCGCCGGGCTGGCTTTCGGATCGCGAGCGTTGAGTTCCGAATTCAGTTGCCGCTGCGCTCTTTCCAATTCTTTAAGGGCTCTTCTAAGCGACTGCTCCTCGCTCCCTAGTACATCCTCCGAAGCCTTTTCAATGTTCTCTTTGAGCACACGAATGCCGTCGTTGAGTTCATTTGCAGCACGTCGAGCTGGTTCGTCGAGACCACGTTCGACAAGTGCAGGGATCTGGTCCATTCGCTGTTCCAGACCTTTTTGTTTGCTCTCGCGATAGGTTTCGTAGAGCTTTTCGGCCAAGAGTGGCTCGCTTGACTCCGCTTCGGAAACCGTTTGCTGCATCTTCTCTAACAGCTCTTTCAGTTCTTTCTTTTGGTCCTGCCAGTCCTTTCTTGTATTCGGTTCCTGAACCGTATCCCCTTCTGGACGGAGCGGAGATGCTGAATCATCGGTAGGTTCGGGAGGATTCGCGTCCCGCGCATTTGGATTGGAGTCGCGGTTGGCCGGCGATATCTTCTGATCAAGCTTTTTCTGTTGCTCTTCCAACCGCTTTGCATCTTGGACCAAGTCTCGCATGGTCTGTTCAAGCTGGTTCGAAGAAGTCTGACGCAATTGCTCTTTTGTCTCGTCCATTTGGCGCTGAGCCCGAGTACCCGATGAGAGTGCTGGTGCAGTTTCCCCTTTCGACAACGCTTCCGACGATTTTTGCATATCGCTTCGAGCTTGTTCCACTTGTTCGCGAGCTTCCTGCATAGCTTGGCGATTTTCTGGTTGGTTCATCCGCTCAAGCACTTCGTCCGAGTCTCGCAGAAGTTCCTCTTGGTTTTCACGCAAACGCTTTAACTGTTCCTCAAGCTGCTGTTTGGTTTCCTCGGTCTTGGCCTCTTGCAAGGCGGATTCCAGGTTTTTTATCTGTTCGTTTAGGTCATCTTGTCGTTTGGCAAGCTCCGCCAGCCGATTCATGACTTGTCGTGTTTCGCGTTCGGCTGTTGGCTCGGGCGCATCGGCTTTCTGTTCCGTTTCGTAGCGATTTTCGTCGTCCTGCAGCTTCAATTGGTCAATCTGTTGCTGTCGATTCTTCTGAGCGCCACTCTTGGCTGACTTTTGTTGCTGCTGCTGCTTGGATTGAACGATTTGGTGCTCGCGAGCCCGAAGCTTCAAAAGCCCCTCATAGGCCTCACGCTCTTTACGCAGGGCACCTCGAAGCGTCATCAGATCAGAATCAATGGAAGCCGTTCCAAGAAGTTCCTTCGCAGCGGTCATCGCCACTCGAACCTGCTCAAGATACTTTTCCGATTGAGGGTCCACAATTTTCTCAGCCAGTTTGTCCGTCATGTCAAACGCTTCTTGCTGCGACTCCATCAACAGTTGAGTGTCTTCCGCAAACGTTTTGCTGATCGACTTCGGCTTTTCACGTCGAATTACATTCCAAGTGCCGGAAATAATTTGTTTCTGAAGTTCAGCCAACTCCTCTGCTTTTTTCTCATTTTCGCCTTGCTGCTGTTTCTGCTGTTCTTGTTGTCTCTGCTGTTCCTTGGACATACTCTCGCCTTCTCGGAAAATCTCTTCGAAAGGGCGTACCTCTGCAAAAAACATGTCACCGTCAACGCGTCGAACCGCTCCATCACGGTCTATGTCCTCCGCCCAAAAATAGTAGCTGAGCAGTTGATCGGGTTTGGCTTGCAATGACTCCATATCGATCAAGTGCGACAACTCTACTTTGCCCTTCTTGGCCTCGTCGAACGGAATGGTCACTTCCGTCGGCTCTGCGTCTCCCAACACATACGTCAGCCCCGAACGTTGGATTCCGAAGTCGTCCTTGGCCGTCGCCTGTATTTGCAATTCTTGAAGTGGCGAGACACTCTCATCTTGTGCTCGAACCAATTTGGTTTCCGGCGGCTGATTGGGGATGACCTTGGCCGACAACTCTTCCTCAAATTTGGTAGCGCGCTGCTCTTGATCGACTAGCCGAACCTTCCATCGTTGCGACTCCGTCATGACGAAGCTCGCTTCAACCCATAGCGGATCCTCTTTGCTTGCGACTAGTGGCGTTACGTTGCCCGCTTGGTCCACGAGTTCTGCGACGGAAACGGGTTTGTTCAGTTGGCATTTCCAGGTGAGGGTAGCACCATCTACCACCGAGACCCGGCGGGTATCGGTGATCTCTTTGGCTGCAAGTTTAGCGTAATCCGGGGATTCGATTCTTGCATCGCTTTGTGTCAACGCAGGGTACTCGAACACCTTTAGTTTGAAACTAGAACTCGCCCCAGTTAAGTAATCGATGTGGTAAGTCTGGTCGATTTGAAGATTTCGCAGATAACCACCAAATAATGGATCCTTGAGACTGCGTTGCATCGGGTGCCGAGCTTTTTCTCCAGTCTTGCATTCGGTATCGATCCAAGCTTCGTTTGGAACGTCGTTTGCAAAACGCACACTCACCACGACATCGCTTCCTCGCTCAACTTCGGCGTGCCCCGGCTCCACTTGGATCTTGTCGGAGTTAGCCGAAACTTGTCCCTTGTTCACATTGGCGTTTTTCGATTGACCTTCGTTGGAATAGACCATGAATCCAGTAATTGCTGCCAAAGCAAGCGCAGCAAACTGACTTGACCAAGCGCCCCCCATGCTGCGACTGGTTATCGTTTGACCCCAGTCATTCGAACGTGAGTGGCTGATCGTTTCGTCGATTAAGGACTTGCTGAGGTAACTTGACGTACTATCGGGCGTTGGCTGGACTGCTGTCACCAAGCGTTGTTTTAGCGAGGGAAATTTCTCCTCGATGCTGTTTGCTATCCAACGTGGGTCTCGGTAAGCCATCTGAAGCCCCAACCATAAACCTGCAATAGCCCCTATCGCACCCAGCAGATACCAGATGCTGAACTTGGGTAACAAACCCAACTGCGAAAGCACCACGGTAGCTACGGCGACAAGTATCCAACCGAAAGCCAACAGTTTTGCGAATCGAACCGTACGATATCGGCTGGCGACCCTTGAAACTAAATAAGCAATTTGCGGATCCATGCTCAACCTGCCTTACGTATGCACAATAATGATTCCAAGCCAACAACCCCGATTACACCTACGATCACCCAACGCCACCAACTTTGTTGCGATTCAAGCTCAACGGCTCGCAACTGGCGTCGTGAAGCGTCGTCTTTTTTGATTGGTTTGCTATCCTTTATGACTACGCCCAGTTTTTCTAAGCGTTCCAAACCGCTAACCGAAGTATTGCTCTCCGATTCCGCTAAATTCACCGCCAAATGGGATTCTATTCCAGTGGCAGTCACCCGACGATAGATACCTGGCTCGGAAAGAACAATTAATTTGGCCGCTTTTCCCTCCACAACATCCCCTCGGATTTCAACGCCCGCAGGGGAATCGATTCTCTGATCGCTTGGGATTTCCAGAGACATGCCGACGCGATAGGACAACGGATCGTTAACGACCGGAGTTGCCAATCGATACAAGCCAGAAATGAGTGGCACAAATTTGGTTGACAAAGCCAGTTGGCTTTCGTTCGGTTGCCAGCCTGCCATTAAGATCCAGATCTTTCCAACCCCCTGGTCCTTGCAAATCAAAGCCGGCGATCCGTCATCGAATTTCGCCAATACGCGCCAATCGTCCATGCGGTTGGAGACTAGCCGACGATGTCGCCAAAAACGTATCTTCGAAAAATCATTGAACTTCGAGTCGGAAAGATCCGCAAACAAGGGATGTCGAAAATCTACGGACTCTAACATGGCGTATTGCCGGACTTTGGCTTCGAAGACCTTGCAATCGCTCATTCCCGTCAGTTTTTGAAGACCGATCGAGTAGTCAAACGGTTTGTTCATTCCGTCGCTGCTATCGGTCGATGCAACCGCATCCCAAACCCACAATAAGTGCCCTCCTTGTTCAATATACGCCGCCAATCCATCGGAAGTACTTAAGTCATGCGATGCAACGATCAATGGGGTGCTTTCTGGCGAAGGCCATGGATCTGGCGATGCTGGTTCTCTGGACTTGAAAGTTACCGTTCTTCCCGCATCGCTCATAGGCAATTGACGAAGGAAGAAACCAAGCGATTCGTCCGGCGCTTTGGACAGCTCCTCAACACATAGCAAGTCCGACAGAATCGGTTCGCTGTGGCTCATGTAGTAGCGATTGTCGAATTCGGTTCCGTCTCCCTCGAGTTGAAGTGCAATCGTACCCTTTGGCGGTATGGGCATTCGCACGGTCAGCGAGCTACCTGATGGCACCTGGCATGACACCTTGGCATTCTCAATCGGTTGAAGCTGACCATCGAGCCAATGGAGTTGCATCGCTTCTAGTTTAGAACCTGTCGTGTTCGTGACACGCACTCGAAGCTTTTCCGCGTCGACTGGCCTGCTTGCTTCGGCTGGTCTGCCTTCTTCCTCCGAACTACTTGCCAGACGAGACTTGCCATCCGCAGAGACATTGGCAACTGTGACATTGGCAACTGTCTCTTCTGCAGCCAGTAGGCATGCTCTCGCATTTCCTTTTGATTTCGACTCCACCGGCTCAATGCGAACCGTGCAGTCGGCAGGCCAAGAGTATTCCGCCAATCGTTCCACTTCAGCTCCATTCTGGAAATCCGTAACCACAACAATTTCACTTGTGGTCGCGTTCGAATCCGACGAAGTATCCCAATCCGTTTGAAGCAGATCCGCCGCAGACAGCAACGCCAATCCCAAATCCGTATGAGACCAAGTTGGGACGACCCCTTGCAAGGCCGCAATCGCTTGCATCTGCCGTTGGGATGCCGGGGTTTGAAGTGCGGTGTCCATTGCTATCAACGGACGCAATGAACGATCGAACTGATAGACCGAGATCGCATCCGTTGGCCCCGATTGCCGAATGATCTGTTCGATGCGCTGAACGGCTGCTGTCCAAAGGCCGTCGCGTCGCATGCTGGCGCTGGTGTCGATCAACAGCATCCTCTGCGATCCGATCCGATCCGCTTCTCTTTCTGCTGGAGTGTTCCAATACGGTCGCGTGAAAGCGAACGCAAGCAAAGCGATTGCAGTAGCCCGCAACAACAATAGCAACCACTGGTCAATACTGCTCTGTCGGGTCAATCGGGGTGGTGTCGGATCCAGAAACATGAGCGAACTCATCAGTTTCCGCTCTTTCGGACGCCGCCTAATCAAATGAAAAAGGATAGGCAACGTAATAGCCAATCCTGCCAAAGCGTATAATGGAGCTAGAAAACTCACCGATGGCCTCCGTGTGTGATACCACCGCGAATAATGGCGCGAGTCCTCGGGCTACCAACATTCGAGCGCTGTTGCCGACTCAGGAAATCAAACAGGGCATGCTCGACCGATTCATTCGTCTGCAACGAAGTCCAACCAATACCGAGTTGTCCCGCCAACTCGATCAGCGAGGCTTCATGTTTCTTAAACTTCGTTTGGTAAGAGGCTTTGGCCAAATTAGGATCGACGTAGATCTCTTTGCCGGTCTCCAAATCTTCCAGCATGCTCGCCTTTTCCAAATCAAGCGTGACTTCGGTTGGGTCGAGAATTCGCAAAAGTACCACTTCGTGATGTCGAGCCCGCAACATAGCTAACGGTATCCGCAGCGATTCGGTGGGTACCAAGAAGTCGGAGAGAATGATGATCAGACTGCGCTGTCGAACAATGTCTGCTAAATGCGAAAGTGGCCGTTGCAAATCGGTTGAAGCACCCGAGGACGGTTTCTCCAGCAAAGACAAGATCCGTTTGAGCTGACCCGTTCGAAACCTCGCCGTCAACACGTCCGATATATCCTCGTCAAACGTTAAGAGCCCGATTGCATCTCGTTGCAGGGTCAAATAATAAGCGAGCGTGGCGGCAACGGTTCTAGCATAATCGTATTTCGTGTAGTCGAGCGAACCGAAATCCATCGACTTGCTCTTGTCCATGACCAAGTAACAGCGGCGATTGGTTTCGTCCTCGAATTTCTTGATGTAGTACCGATCGCTTCGAGCGAACAACTTCCAATCGATGCTTCGAGGATCGTCGCCAACGCTATACGGTCGGTACTCGCTAAACTCAACAGAAAATCCATGCAGTGGGCTACGATGAAGACCGTTATGAAAACCGTCCACGACCGACTTGGCACGTAGTTGCAGATTTTTGATCCGCATCAACGTGGACATATCTATCCAACGATCCATCGCGGAGGGTGCGGTTGAAACGCCGGAGGACTCACTGCCAGGTACTTTGCTGGATGTCGGAATGGCCATCCCTACTTGACCTCAATCAAAAGACGATCGACACAATCCTCGACCGAAACGCCCGCTGCTTCGGCCTTGTAACCCAGGAGCAATCGATGACGCATGACCGGATGCACCAGCGCTCGGATATCTTCCATCGCAACGTGGGATTGCCCATTGAGCAAAGCGCGGGCTTTGGCGCCGAGAACGAGCATTTGAGCGGCTCGCAATCCTGCTCCCCAATTGATCCACTGATTGACGAAACTGGGTGCTTCGGGGCGTCCCGGTCGCGTTGCGGCAACCAGTCGAACTGCATACTCCGCCACCTCTTCGGCAATCGGCATACGCCGCACCATGGCATGGAATTTCAAAACGTCCTCGCCCGTAAACAAGGGCTCTATCGTTTCTGGCGTCTTACTGGTCGTATCCAATACCACTTTCACTTCATCCTTGAACGGCAAGTAGTCGATCATGACATTGAACATGAAACGATCCAACTGAGCCTCGGGAAGCGGATACGTACCCTCCATCTCAATGGGGTTTTGAGTAGCCAATACGAAGAAGGGCTCGGGCAACGTGAATCGTTTGCCTGCCGAAGTGACCTGGTGCTCTTGCATGGCTTCCAACAAGGCCGCTTGGGTCTTGGGAGGTGTTCGATTGATTTCGTCCGCCAAAATCACGTTTGCGAAAACGGGCCCTTTGACGAATTGCAAGACACGCCGTCCGTCGACTTCGTCCAAAATCTCGGTTCCCGTAATGTCTGCAGGCATAAGATCGGGAGTGAACTGGATACGACGAAATTCCAAATGGAACACCTGCGCAACGCTACGAACCAGCAATGTTTTGGCCAAACCTGGCGCTCCGGTGATCAAACAGTGCGAACCGGAGAAGAGGCAAATGAGAAGCTGTTCGATGACCTCCTTTTGCCCAACGATCGTCTTGGAAAGCTCAGCATCGATCCTCGCTCGGCCGTCGCGTATCTGCTTAACGATCGCTGCTTCTTCTTCGTATTTCTGAGTGACAGTGCTCAAGGTGAAAAGTCCTGGAATGCGAGGGCTGAAGTTTGAAGTTTGAGTGTTGAGTGTTGAGTGTTGAGTGTTGAGGGTTGAGGGTTGAGTGTTGAGGGTTGAGTGTTGGCGGAACTTGAGTTTCTAAATGCAATTTGCAATTTGCAAATTGAAATTCTGTGTTTGCCTTAAGGGTTAAGCCTTCTCCCTTCCCCCTTTCCCTTCAATGCGTCATCGCATAAGTCACAATGTTGATTCCAAGCGGATAGGCCTTTTTTACGGAGAACTCCTCGAAGTACCAGGGATCTTCTCCCTCGCGCTCCCAACCGTCCCCCAGATCTGTATTGTGACAAATGAAAACCATGATTCGATTTGCATCATCGCGAATGGCACGGTAGTGAGGAACGCTGGTGTCCGAGCCCCATCTCGACTCCCAAGTCACTCCGGTGCTACGCCCGGCCTGGGCGATTCCGATACTTGGCAACTGAGGCTTCTCTTTTAAATCATAAACACAATGGAATATCTCATGCTCCAAAGGCAATTCCATCGGTTCACGATCCGGAAAAACGCGTCGGATTTCTTGGTAGAAATTGTAGTACTCTTCATCTCCCCAAAAATCGTCGACCATCAAAAAGCCTCCGTTGAGCAAGTAGCGCCGCAAGGCGGTCACTTCTTCTGGATGGAACGAAAGCGCACCGGGTTCGATGATGTAAATGAACGGATAGTCAAAGAGCTTCGGGTCCGTCAACTCGAGGACGATCGGTTCCGGATTGACATTCAATGACGTCAACTGCTTTAACCGCAAAGAAAAATTCAAGTCGCTGTCGCGGAAATCGGTGTCCCAGCCTGCTCCTCGACCGTATCCAAGGGAATCGTATTTAATGCGGACAAACGTAAACATGTCTTTGCTGAACTGTTTATCGACATTCCAAGTTGGAACTCCATTCCGACCGACAGACTGCCAGTCCCGATTTCTACCGCGTCTGCCCCATTGTTGCCCAATCACAACCATCGAAAAAGTAGCGATCAACAGCAACGCCACAAATACTCTCCTGTACGTAACACCATTCATGGCTCTTCCGTTCCTTTCGTTGAGCTCAAGGATCCAGACTCGGATTCTTTATTTATCTCCAACAATAATTTCAACGCGTCCCTGTAGCGAGGCGATTCCTCCAAGGCCATCAACACTTGCCGCTTGGCAAGCTTGGTTTGCCCAATCGCATTATGCGCTACCGCCAAGCGGTAGTGGATGTTGGCAGGGTCTGTGGGCTGCAAATCCAGGCTGGCGGCAAGGGCTTCTGCCGCCTTTGCTGGATTCCCAACCTTTTCGTAAGCCATGGAACGCAGTCTCTGAAGATCACTCCGAACAGGATTGATAGCTTGCATCTGCTCGCACCATTGTACAAGCGATGGCCAATCTCCTCGCTTCTCATCGATCTCCATTAGTCGAACAAGGGCTTCACGACAGTCCGAGGATCGCGAGCTGAGCTCGAGCAACGAAGATCGCTCTTCGACTTCATTTCCTTTGCCTCGGTGAATGCTCGCGAGCAATGCATAGACTCCTTCGTTAGACCTATCGTCCGGCAGCATCTCTCGGAGTTTTTCCGCTACCGCGAGGGCTTCGTCCCATTTCTTGGCGCTTATGAACGCTTGGCATTGAGTTCGAAGCCCCCAGTACGATTGAGGGTGCTCCTCCAACCAAGTTGCAAGTTCCACTTTATCTTCCGGTTTCGCACGATCGAAATCGACTCCCTCGCCATACTTTGCGGCCAAAGCCATCGCGTAGTCCCGAAAATCGTTGTCAAGCAGTTCTAATGTCCCAGGTGCTCGCTTAAGTGCTTCCGATGCCGGCATACCAATCGACAGATCGTCAAGCAATCGGCGCATCACCTCAATGCCATACTTTTCAATCCAGTATTCCACCACCAACGACGACTCATAATACGCAAACTGCAAGTGCATTGGCGTCTTGGGTTGCAAAAATGCACCGCTAAGTTGACTCACTGGTACCAAACCGGTACCCAGTATCATTTCGCGATAAGTTGGGTCCATCGACTGTCCCCAAGTAGGATTTCTTTGCTGTTCTTCGTAAACCGAGATGCCCTCGGAAAGCCATCGCGGCATTCTGTTCTTGGTCTTCTGAAGGGTAACCACGTGACAGTATTCATGCCAAAGTACCGACTTCCAATTGGAATCGACCTGAAGAGCCGCCGGTGAATTGGCAGTGATCAATCGCCCGAAACAGACACCCAAAAATCCTTCGCCACCTGGCAATCCAAAGGTGCGAATGGCAAACTCTTTCTGTTTAGGAAAGATCTCAACGTAAACTGGCTCCTCCAATTGGACTGCATATTTTTTTGTTAGCACTTCCCGAGCTTCACTCAGCAGTTGGACGACGTCCTGGCCGTAGATTCTGGCTTCACGAGCGTCCATACGGATCGCAAAACCAGGAGCTTCCAGCGTCGTGAATTTTTCCAATTCGGTCTTGAGCTGTTTTAGATTGAAGATGGTCACATCGTAGGGATCTTTCGTTCGGACGTTGTCCACGATTTCCCATCCTTGGTCTGTTTGGCCCAACCTAAGAAGGTCTTGCGCCAACTGCGTCTTAGCCGGAGTATATTCGGCATCCATTTTCAATGCTCGACGTTGGTAGTCGGTTGACTCAGTAAATCGATAGTGCATGGATAACTGCTTACCGATGGTGTAATCGACTTCTGGATTCAGATTCCAAGGAACAAGCGCTAAGCGTCGCGATTCCCCCTCGGACTCGTAGCGACCTTGCAAGTGGGCGATGGCTGCTCTCAAGGCCCAAAGTCTAGGGAGTTTCGGGTTTACCTTTTCGACTTCTGCCAAAACTTTCTCGGCGGAGTCGTAATTTTCGGCCGACATTATAGCCTCAGCGAGATGGACCAAACCTGGCACATAGCGTGGGTTCAATTCCATAGATTTGGCGAAGTACTCCTTGGCTTTAGTTGGGTCGGTCGCGTTCCAACTCTTACCTAGCAGAAAGTAGACTTCGGGATCGGTCTCGTCTAACTTGATGGCCTTGGCAAGCGACTGCGATGCGACCTTGTCGTCGTTTTTTTCGATGGCCATGCGAGCGGTTGCCACGTGCGCTTCAAAAGCATCCGCTTGGGAATTGGACTTAACGCCTTGATCGTAGCAGTTTTTAAGGACTTCTTTAGGATCCTCGCCTCGCGCTAAAAAGAATTCTCCAACCGGCACAATATCGCTTCTGTTGCTAAATTTCCAAGGGCTTCGAATCAGCATAGCATCCAGGTAAGCCAATTGCTCATTTGCCTTGATGAGCGAATTGTTCATCTTGTACACACGTACACCGAGGAGTCGTAATCGAATGCTTTCCGCAAATCGCTCCAGGGCCTTTTCATACGCTTGCAATGCAGCGGGATAGTTGCCTGTCACTAAATAAGACTCGATTAGCATACGGGGCCAAAGCTCGTTCCAAACACCCCGTTCCACCTGCCCTGCCGCCAATTTAATGCACGCTTCATAGTCTCCCGTGCGATAGAAGTTTTTGACGTCGTCGATTTCCGACGATTCGGAGCGAGCTGCGAAAACAATGAGAATTGCCAAACCCAGTAGGTATTCCCTGAATGGTGGCGACGCCCACCAAGCCAACTTTAAGCTGCGACATACCACTAGAAATGTTCTCATTAGCGGGAAACCAAGCTTGTCCAACAAACCCTATGCCTTCACGATAACCATTTGGAAAGGACTTCGCAGCACCCGTCACGAAAATTCAATAGATTGTGCTCCGTAAGCGGAGAATCATTCAAAAAAACAAACCAGTTTTATGGGGTTGGAACCGAAACCCATGTCGTAAAGCGAACGGATATACGTAGATCAGTCACTCCGCCGACTGATGTCCTGCCTGTGCAGACCGCCACGCATCCACACAATTCCAAAACATTAACCCGCCGACGGAATGAGACTAAAGGAAAGCAAAAAATCTAGAGCAGGAGACACCGCCTGGGCTGTGCGACAAATATTAGCTTACGAAAAATGCGTTGATGCGAGATTTGTTCCGTTCTGCGATCTGGCGATTCAGGTTGGTGGGTGGCTTGTCCCCCTCCAACCTTGTTTTGGCGTACTAACGGCCGCCACTCGCGAACGGGAGTTGGAACGACCATTTGTAGTACGCCAAAACGCATCCGTCGGGGTCAAGCCCCAAACGGATGGGCTCGCGATATTGTCTAACTCTATTGTTGCTGGGAACAAAAAAGACTCGATGTAAATCAGATAGAAATATCGAAACTGCTATTTGTCGGACAGCCCAAACACCGCCTGGTGAACACCTTGCACATGCCAAAGTTATTTGCTATTGGAATTGGTCGTACGACTCTTTCGACTCTTTCCCCTCTTAGCCTTCCTATAAATCCATCAACGGCGCATCGGCATCGCCAAACTCTTTATCCGGTACTCCCATTCGATTCATCAAAGTCAAGTACAAACTGCATAGTTTTCGCTCACCATCTGGTCGGTGTTCGTAATCGAGTAAACGGCCTGTTTTGAGTTGCCCATTTAGTCGGCCAGCCGTTAACAAGGGTACCTTTTTGGAATTGTGAGCGCTTCCAGACCACATGTTGTTGATGAACATGAGGCATGAGTGATCGAGGACCGTACCATCCCCTTCTTGCATCCCGTCCAGTTTGCTTGCCAAATAGGCGAACTGACTGCAATAGTATGTGGAGATGCGTTCAAATTCGGCCGAACGGTCGTTATGTGAAGCCGAATGATGTGCATTCCTTGCATCCAAAAACGGATAGAAGAGCCCTGAGATATCCCGGCACAACAGCAGGGTCGCTATCCTTGTTTTATCGGTTTGAAATGCCAATGCAACAATATCGCACATCAAACGCATGTGGTCGCGAATATCCTCGGGAAGTCCGTTATCGGGACGCGCCATGGTCGCGATGACTTGCGGATTGTCATTCGCGCGAGCCCTAGCTTTATCTTGAGCCTTCCTTTGTTGTTCAATCCCTTGCTCGACTTCCCGAACACTGGAAAGAAACTCATCGATTTTTCGACGATCATCCATGCTCGCTTGTCGCCGCAAATCGGCAGCGTGTTCCCCTACGCGATCGAGAACGCTCTGGTTGCGACGAGCGCCTCGGTTTTCAAAAAGGCTATCAAACGCCAAAGCTGGATAAACCTCCATCGGAACAGGCGACGTTGCGTTCTGCCAAGAAATGTGAGAACTGTAGGCCATCGAAAAATTGGTTTCGTGGTACCCCGTGACCGGCTGCTCGCAACCGAGCACCAAACTCGACTGAATCGTTTCGCTGCCGATCCGGTTGGCAAGCAATTGATCCACACTTGTACCGCCACCCAGTTCTGCTCCCTTCTTGAGCGAAGCCCCGGAAAGGATGTTCCCGGTTTGTCCGGGATGAATACCTACGCCAGTCGCGTTCTTGTTGAATAAGCCATTGATCACATTCAACTTGGCCTTAAGCGGCTCGAGTGGGGCGAGCGACTTTCCCAGTTCGATTCCGTTTTCGTTTTGCTTTGCCCACCAATGGTCAGGGTTGACCCCGCAGGCCATGAAAAGCACGCCAAAGCGATTAGGAAATTGAGGTGCATTGATTCCTGCTGGAGCATCCTCACCCCAGACTGGGAGCGACTGCAACCAAGGCAACGTCATCGACACGCCGACTCCCTGTAACAGAACTCGCCTCGAAACACGATTGTTACTCAACATCAATCTTCTCCCTATCGCTCGTTCCGCGTTTTTCCAAAAATTGAGGACTAAAAACAATGGTCTTTACCATCGCATCAAATCGGTAATCCTCCGAAACCAGTTTTTCCTGCATCTGCTCGATGAGTAAATCATCCGAGAGACGAAGGCTGCGGCCAAGTGCAAAAGCCAACAGTTTTCGGCAAAGGCTTTCGATGAAGTCGGATTGTCGATTCTTCATGATATAATCACGGAGCCCGGCTACACCCGTGCCCACTTGACCATTTGGAAAGACCGCGGAGTCATCAACCGGTTTTTCGCCGAGATCGCGACTGCGGTGTTCGCCAACTGGACCATAGCTTTCAAAAGCCAGACCAACGGAATCAAACCGATCGTGACACACCGCACAGCTTTCGATCGCGCGATGTTTTTCTAAGGTTTGCCGTAAAGTCAGGTCCCCCAAGTGCGATTCATCGGCAGGCAATTCAGGAACGTTCGGTGGTGGCGGTGGAATCGTTTCGCCTAACAGACGCCGAACGACCCAATATCCACGCTTGACGGGACTCGTTCTCAAGCCAGGGGCGTTTTGAGTCATGAAGACGGCCATAGGGAGCAGGCCCCCACGTTCTGACATGGGTAGATCATCGGACGCACGCCACCAATCCGATGAGTCGCCGGGAACTTCCTTCGTCATGCCGTAGTGTTTGCTGAGTTCCAAGTTAACAAAAGTATGGCTGGCATTGATGCAGCTAAGCACCGATCGATTCTGCTGAATCAAGTCGACAAGAAATTGGATAGGCTCCTGATACATGGCTTCTCGCAACGAATCGGTAAACTGAGGGAACCGAACCCGATCAACGCTATTGTGCTCCTGAAATCGTCGAAAGTCGAGCCACTGGGAACCGAACTCGATCGCGAGATCACGCACGCGGTCATCGCGAAGCATCCGGTCGATCTCTCCGCTCAAAACAACTGGATCCTTCAACCGCCCCTCACGAGCTCGGGCGAGCAAGTGCTCGTCGGGCATCGTCGCCCAAAGAAAGTAGCTGAGGCGATTCGCAAGTTCGATTTCATTGAGTGTCCGTCGGGCCGAAGCTTCCAAACCTAAATCGTCACGGTAGCAGAACTCGGGTGACATGAGGACAGATACCAATAGATCTTGAATCGCTTCCTCGTGCGACAGGTTATCCTTTTGCCGTAACGAAAGGTAATATTGCTTTAATGCCTTTCGATGACTGGTCGTCATCGAACCACGGTAAGCGCGTTCGGCGAAGCGCTCGATCGCTTCCAAATGAACCGGTTCAGAACTGACTCGCGTTTGTTCAACCCAACGGATCTCGCGGTCGATGTTGGTAAAGAAATCAGCGATGGCCTTATTTTGCTCGCTCGACGCATTCATTCGTCCCGCCTTTGCGAGGTACATCTCCGACAGCTTCTCGACGTTTGCCGCCGACAGTGCATCCTTGTTCTCAGGCCGAGCAAAATCGAATTCGGCATCGCGAAGGAAGTTGTGATCGGTGCGTTCAAACCATAGGAATCCTTGGTATTGGCGTATTGGCGCAGCAGTCACGAAATCGAGTTCCTGCCATAACTGGTTCAATTCCGTTCGTTCATTCTCGTTCATTATCAGCTCGCAAAGTGGTTCGTCGTCGCGAAAATAGCCCATCATGCTGTGAAAGCCAGCGCTGAGAAGCCGGCCTTTCTCTTGCTTCTCTTTGGGCACTCCTAAATAGTCCCTACCTCGTTCGGCGACAAAAAAGGCATCCGGGAAAGTCTTGCAAAAAAGATCCAGGTCTTGTTGAAAATACGCCAGCAATTCATCTTCAATTGGAGACTGCAGGACGCGCGCGATCTCGGAGGGAAGCTTGGCATAATCGATGGCCTTGAGAGTCTCGGGCATGAATCTTTGCCGGTGCTTTGCGGACTGCCGATTCTTCCAGAGTACAAACGCTTGTGCGCCATCGTGAATGCCTTTCAGACGCATATTGAATTTTGGTTCCAGATGTCCCCTAACTTCTAGAATGAAGTCTCGTATCAATTTGCATTCCTTCTGGACAACTTCGTCATTGTCGTTCGGCAATGCAAGCCACCGCCTGCGAACTTCTGAGAGTGGACCGACTTCGTTCACTGCCTTGTTCTCATCTTTCAAAATGGCAACGATAACCGTCAAGTATCGCAAACTTAATTGGTGAAGTTTTGCAATCCTCTCGAGTGGGACATTTCTGCCCTCCGCCAGATCGGTTCGAGCCTTCCAAGCAGCGTATAGATAATCGGCGATGTCGGTCGGCTGTTTGTTATAGAAGTCAACGATGCGTTGAACGCAATACTTATCCCGATCGGTATCGGTCAAAGCGGGGTGCGGCGCAAATGCAATCCCGGTTGGAGTCAAAACCATGTGGCTTGACACTTCTCGAGCTGCTGCCAAATACTTGTTCAGCAAGGCAGGGGACATTGACAGCGATTCGCCGGAGTTGTCGAACCCAGCTTCATTGGCTGGATCGACGGGAAACTCCCTGGCCGGACGCAGGTCGGTTCCCGTTAGATCGCGGAGCGTGTTATTGTATTCTGCGTTGCTAAGTCGCCGCACGGAGACGATTCCTGGATCGCCCGCGAACCGAACCGCTTCTTCGCGCCGGATAGATTGCGAGTGTTTTAGGAAGGACTGTCGTTCTTGTTCGGAAGGAATCGACGCGGCATCTTTTGGCGGCATATTATTATTGGATACTCGCCGTTCCATTTCTTTCCACACAGTGTATCGATCGGAAATGGACTGACGTTTTCCGAGTTCTCGGAGATCTAGTTTGCCATCTGGTTCTGTGCCGCTATGGCATTCGATGCAATGCTCTTTTAGGAAAGGCTGAACCTTCATTTCGAAAGCGTCTTGGGCTTGCGCATCCGTATTCGCGAGGTCGTATCCCGCAATCCAAAGCAAGCACACGCTCCACGCCCTTGCGAATCGCTTTGAACAAATACGATTTCGCGGGCTGGATGAAAGCATCGGAAGAATTTTTTGGAAGGTGGGATGCCGTTGAACGGTGGTAGGAAAAAAAAAGAACGAAGCTCCTGCCGAGCTTTGACGCGGCGACTCAACTATTCTAACGCATCGAGGACAAAAACGCAGGGAGCATAAAAACCGAATGTTGCAAGGCGAGGAGCAGGAAATCTACCTATAAATTGGGTGGCACGCTCTGAGGTACGAAGGGCGTGGTGAATCGCTAGAAACATTTGCCTCATTTCCCACGCCCATCGCTCTCGCTCTGAGCGTGCCACACTGTGGCCTAGGACTTTTCTGCCTGCCGCTCGCCCAACAGTGAAATTCCGTAGCTTGTCCTGGGATTGCGACCGGAACTGCTTGACCGATTGCCGTGTAACAAGTCACAATGCGCTTCGCCTTAAATCCCAATATTCCTAAGATATTAACATGATGTTTGCCCAAACTGGTCTGAATTCCACCCCCCTTTCCAACGATCCGACAAATGGTACGCCAGATTTATCAAGCTTGTGGTGGCTGATCCCGCTCGCTTTCGCATTCGTAGGTTTAGTTTGGTATCTTCGCCGTCCATTGAATCGGCCCGTACCGAAGTCGTCGAACAAGACAGTTCCCCGGGCAAAAGTTAAGGAAAACGAGGCGATAGAAGCGTCTGAAATAAAAACGAACGCGCCTGCAATTGAGACGAATATTCGCAACGCCAGCCCCGCAAAAAAATCAGGCAAAAAGTCGAAAAAGGATCGCAGCGTTGGTGAACGCCAAGCCAAAACGATTATCGCTCCACAAACAGTTTCTAGCGAATCAAAATCAGTGGGCTCGAGTGACCTGACTCCAAGCCTCGTGCTCGCCAATCCTCCCCCGACGATCGCACCGGTAACGACAACTGCGATCTTCGAGCCGCTTCGCGATGTAGGAACGAAACGGCGTAGGGCCGCTTTCTCGCCGCAACTTGACCCGTTGAGACAAAATGAAGAAGCTGCTTCCAGTCCGCAGACCGGCGGTAAATTCGAACGTAAAGTCTCACCCGCCAGTTCAACAAAATCCGCTGTCAATAGATGGCCGTCTACCGTGACACAACCAGTTAAATCCATTGCGGTTGCACCACAAAGGCCGCAAGCACAGTCACTTCCACCAACCATTCCCGTAAGTAATCCCGCCCCAATACCCGCTCCTATCAAAGGCTTGACCAGCTTTGTCTCGAAGGTCAAAAGTTCGGTCGTTGCCGAAGCGATTTCGGCACCAACGGATGTCGAATCTGCGTCATCCGACGTTTGATGTCGCAAAGCCAAGACGATAGCGCTCGCAACGAGCCTTGCCAGAATTATCGATACTTCCCGCAAATCGCCCGGTTGGTCGCGGGCTTGTCCTAGTCCGTTAAAAATTTGCTATTGGGATCGAATCTAAGAAGTATTTTCACTTCCGATTTTGTTCCTGGCAAATTTTGCAGGTCCCCATCGACATAGGTTTGGCTACCGTCGGTTTT
>Ga0105048_10001123_pt1 | contig 43150 bp, 51 predicted proteins | sample MAT05_FD_78382 | JGI IMG/M metagenome (GOLD analysis project Ga0105048, IMG submission 78382) | Freshwater microbial communities from Lake Fryxell liftoff mats and glacier meltwater in Antarctica - MAT-05 | ecosystem: Environmental > Aquatic > Freshwater > Ice > Liftoff microbial mat | place... | reverse complement strand
ATCAATCGTGTGACAACCTATCCCGATCAAGATGCAGTAGTAGAAGTGTTTGGTGAGTTTCGTCCGCTGCCAGAGATTAGGAACTACTTCGAGCTTCATGTAGGCGATGAGACAACCACAGGAATTAGGTATGCGAATGTTGCGCTGGTTCCATCATTGTATAGACTTGATGTAAACTTCTTCCTTGACATCACTCCAATGGATACTTGAGGACGGAGACACAATACATGCCCATTGCCCAATTCAAGTTTGAGCAAATGCTGCCAAGTGCGCGGCTCAATGAAATTGTGGATGCAGTCAATGCACTAGACACAGCGAAGACACTTGGCTGGCAAACGAGTGTCGGCGTTGTTAACGCGATTGGTGCAGGCTTGTCGCTGCTCGGTGGAACACTGTCTTCATCTGTTGTGCAATCATGGACAGCAGCAACGATTGACAGTCTTGGCGCTGGAATAGAGATTGCTGGCACAACGCTGTATGGATCGTGGCAAGCTAGCACGGTAACTAAACTAGCTACTGGCTTGTCTATTGCTGGCACAACACTGACGCCACAATGGCAAGCAGGAACAATCACTGCCGTTGGAACAGGACTTACGATTGACGGCACTACACTAAAAAGCACGATCACGGCGTCTGATTGGACTGCTGATGCTGTAGACACTGTGGGAACAGGACTTGGTGTTAGTGCAGGAACTCTGTCTGCGTCGTGGCAAGCTGGTTCTGTAAAGACACTTGCTACAGGACTATCTATCAGTGTTAATACACTCACTGCTGATTGGCGAACAACGGCTGTTACAAGTCTCGGCTCAGGACTAAAAAACGTGGCTGGTGTGCTCATTGCTCCGGCGCCAGTTATAACGGTCGCAGGCACCGCAGCAGTGAATGAGTTGCAGATTATTGTGTGGCCCGCAACATACTCGTTTGTCCCCTTCTTCTGAGGAATACACACCATGGCTGCAAACATTGTTCCCATCTTTCCGCTTGTTCCTGTAGTTGCCTGGGGAACCATTCTCACGGCAAACACGGCGAAAGACGGCACGGGCACTACTTCAACGATCTTCACCGCTGGGGCTGATGGTGCTATTGTGCAGCGTGTAAGGGCATCGGCACTAGGAACAAACACTGCTTCTGTCTTACGCATCTTTGTGAACAACGGAAGCACGCCAGCTACAGCAACGAACAACACCTTGTTTGCAGAGATTTCTTTGCCCGGCACGACACTTTCAGAAGTCGGTAGTCTTATCCCCATAGATGTTGCGTTGAACCTTCCACTACCCGCAGGATATAGGCTCCTTGCTGCAATTGGCACAACTGTTGCAGCAGGGTGGGCTATTACCGCTGTTGGAGGTAGCTTCTAATGTTCTCATTATTCCCTGGCATGGGAAGTGGACTACCAGCAGAAGCACATGTTACTACGTTCCGAGGATCGTCTACTGGTGTAGGCTGGCAGACATGGCAACGTCCAGCGGGTAAGTCACTACTTTATGTGTATGCGTGGGGTGGTGGTGGTGGTGGCGGTGGAGGGGGCGGCGGTGTTGCTGCAATTGCTGGGGGGGGTGGGGGCGGTGGTGCAGCATCACTTGTAGGTTTGTTCTCGCTTACTTTATTGCCAGAAGTGTTGTTCGTGCTTCCTGGCCTTGGTGGTGCAGGTGGCAATGGTGGAAACAATACAACGGGAGGCAGCGGTGTTGTTGGAGGCACGACGCTTGTTGGTGTTGCTCCATATAATGTAACACATAACTTGCTTGTATCTGTTGCTGGTGGTGGCGCTGCGGGTGGTGGTTCTGGTGGTGGTGGAACGGCTGGTGCTGCATCTGCCGCGACAACGATTGCAAGCGCGCGTCTTCTTACACTTGGCCTATTTCAATCCAATGGTGGGCTTATCGGTGCAACAGGTGGAACAGGCGCAGGTGTTGGCACAACTCCACTTCCCGGTGTGATGAATGGTGGTTGTGGTGGTGCAGGGGCAACAGGCGGTGTAGTTGCTACAGGCGGTGGATGGACAGGACAAGCGACGAGTTTGTTTTACCCAACGGCGGGACTTGTGCTAACTGGTGGTGTTGGTGGCAATCCTCCTGAGGCGGGTAGTGGTGGTTGGTGCAGCTTGAAAGAAGCGACATTCTATCCGGGAAGGGGTGGCGGGTCTTCGATCACTACTACTGTTCCCGGTGGTCGCGGTGGTGATGGTGCGCCGGGAACGGGTGGTGGAGGCGGTGGTGCAAGTAACTTCGCTTCTAATGTCGGTGGTGCAGGTGGACGTGGTGGCGAGGGTAGTGTAACCCTCATAGCAATATAAGGAATACAGCAATGGCTGGCGAACAAGGCTATGATGATGGTCGCAATGCGGGTGCAAATCCTGGGAATGTTGGTGACATGGGAGCATTCTTTCGCTCTCTGTTTTCACCAACAATGTCAGAAGGAATGGTGCAGCCTGTTGCACCGCCAATAGCGCCTGGCACTCCTATGAATGCACCCGGCGTTTCTCCTGTTGGTGTTTCTCCTGCTGGTGCTTCTCCCCTTGGTAGACGTTCCGCAGGACCACCTACAGGGGCACAAGGGCCGCTTCCTGGTGTGCCTCCTGGTAATCCAATGGCAACTGTTGCTAACTCAACGACAGACAATGGTGCTGCACCCGGCGGCATTCCATGGCAGCAATTGCTTACTGCGGTAATTGGTGCAGGTGGTGGTGGTGCGCTGCTTGATGCGTTGATGCGTAGTGGGCGTGGAGGGACTACAGTAGGTAATGCTGATAGTGCAAACACATTGCACGGTGAGGCGCTGCCTCCTGAGGCACCTACTTACAAGAGTGGTCCGCTGCAAACAGGACCAACGATTGAAGGGACTCTTTCGCCTGAGGAAGTTGCAGCACGCACAATAGCCCAAGGACAGCCAGGGCAACTTGAAGCACCCTCACAGCGTCTTGAGGGTCCACAACGCGCACGACTAGCTGCACCCCAACAACAAATTGCTGCACCACAACGACAACTTGCTGCTCCGCAACCTGAGATGCCACGCAATGAATACGCTGCAAGTCTCGGCAAACAATCTATCGAAGGTGGTATGCCGCAGCTTGCGAGTGGAGAACAAGCGAAGATTGGCACCTACTACGGTGATAACACCGTGCCAAACACGTCACGCAGTCCTACGCACGCAGAAGGAAAAACAACTCGTGTGGATGGTGTTATCAAAGAGGAACTTGCGAAGCGCAGTCTCTCTATGGAAAACCTGCCAGCAAGTGCACAGAAGCGTCTTACAGACCCGTCATTCTTGGCGCGTGCGGGTGCTAGTCCCAGCGCGCTGCATGACTTGCGTATGTTTCTCCGGGGAATAAAGTTTGCCCGATGAGTGATGTTGTTGATGCTACTGCCCCACTGATACTTGCTGATGGCACGCTTGTCTTTCCTGATGGGCGTGTTGTGAAACTTAGTGAGCAAGGGGCAGATGGAACGGTTGATGTGATCGAAATACCAACGCCACTTGAAGCACAGGCGTTGGTGTTGAAGACCCGTCGAACAACACAAGACTTGCCTGACTTGCCGCGCACGATGAATGCAATAAGTGTGGTCCTCAGTTATACGTTGTTCGGACTGAATGACGAGGAGATTGCACTTACTGCAAACATTACTGTTACGCAAGTAACACGCATCAAGGCATTGCCTGCATACACTACCATGCACAATGCGCTTGTAGAAAATCTAGTGATCGCGGCAAAGGAAGATGTAAGATCAGCGTTTGCTTTGCATTCTCAGAAAGCACTAGATACAATGGTGCAGTTGATGGATAAAGGAAAGCAAGAGGTTCGCTTGGCTGCCTCTACTCAAGTGTTGGATCGTGCGGGGCTTCGTCCTGTGGATAATGGAGTAACGAGAGAAGCACGAAACAATGAGTTGCGGATTGTTGTCATCACGAAAGATGAACGTGCGTTGCCCATAACCATTGACCTTGAGGATACCATATAATGATCGTCACTCGCACGACAAATACACTCAGCATTGCCAGTGGTGCAACGGGGTCATTCCCTCTTACTCGCATGAATAGTGCGAATGATCCCTCAAAGTCATGGACGATTGACTCACACGCAAAAATCCACTTCGTATCAGCTACAGCGATTAAGGCTGCGCTAGCAAGTGGGGGTGCTGCATCTGCGGCATTTGCATGGAACAATGTTGCCGTTGTTGCGGGCCAGAACAACTTTGACGTTGAGGGTGTTGTAGTTAGCATCCCAACAACTGCTACTGCGTTAAATGTGCAGAACAATACAGGAGCAACGCAACTTGTGACCGTTTCTTATGGTCGTGCTGTGGGTATGTAAATGGCCCAAAAAACTTACAACATCATTGCGGGAGGAATGCACGAAAGGTTTTTAGCCTCTCGTGCAAAGGTGCAGATTATTGGTGGAGGCTACGGTAACGGTAAGACCGCTGCATCGTGTATCAAGGGATTACAGTTTGCAAATGAATATCCTGGCAGCAATGGATTGATTGCCCGCGCAACATATCCCAAGCTCAACGACACCATTCGTAAAGAGTTTCTTGCGTGGTGCCCAAAGGCATGGATTAAGCGACTTCCAGTAAAGGATGACAATACACTCATTCTTACTAATGGCTCGTCAATTAACTTTCGCTATGTTGCACAGCGCGGTGTAAATACAGAGGAAACTAAAAGCAACCTTCTGTCCGCTACATATGACTGGATCATTGTAGATCAATTAGAAGACCCTGAGTTCAGCCATAAAGACTTCATGGATTTGATGGGGCGTCTGCGTGGCACAACGGAATATACTGGCGACGATCCTACTATGCCGAAGCTAGGTCCGCAGATGTTCATTGCTACGCTCAACCCCAACCGCAACTGGACATATCGTGAGTTGGTTAAGCCGCTGCATGAGTTTCAGCGTGGGCGTGTTACTGCATCATTGCTTGTAGACGTAGACAATGATGGCAAGCCTGTCCTTGATGACAACCTAATGCCTAAGCCGATCATTGAGTTGTTTGAAGGCACCACGTATGAGAACGTGCATAACGTAGGTGATAGCTACATTCGTGGAATGCTTGCGACATTCACCAATGCGTCAATGCGTGACAGGTTCATCTTTGGTAAATGGGGCGCATTAGAGGGCTTGGTGTATCCGCAGTTTGATCCTATGGTGCATCTGCTGACTGCTGAGTTGATTGATAATTACATTGCAAACTTGGTAGAGGCTGGCTATGACATTGATTGGTCTGAGGGATACGATCATGGCATTCAGGTGCCTGCGTGTTATTTACTGTCATTGACTGATCCCTTTGGCAATGTGATTGTAGTAGATGGGTTCTATCATGCGAACCAACAAATCAATGATTTAGCTGATGACATTAAATTAATTCGTCTTAAGCATGGTGTGCCTGCGGATGTTCCAATGTTTGCTGACCCGTCGCTGTTTCGTCGTCATACTCAAGGAGGTAAGATCGGCACCACAGTTGCGGCAATGTTTGCAGAAGAAGGCATTGTCATGCAGCGTGGTGCAAATAACATCACAGCCGGCATTGCTAAAATGGGTCAGTATCTCACACCAATGTCACGACATGAGCATCCTACAACAGAGTTAGCTCCTGCACCTTACCTGTATTTCTGTAGTGGTCTGTCATTCATTGAAGTAGAGATCAGTGACTACTACATCAAGCGTGACGCCGCAGGTATCAGTGCAGAGAAGCCACTTGACCGAAATGACCACGCAATGGACACGATCAAGTATATCCTGACACGTAAGCCCGCGTTACAGCCTGTTCGCGTTGCTTTACATACCAAGCCTTCTTGGATGACGTGGCAAGATGCTATGTCAACGGGTGTCAACACTTTACCGAGGCACAAGTAATGTCTGATATCATTCCGCCGGGTGATCCTGTTGATGCAGCCCCGCTTGACAAAGCCTTTCAAACTATGGGGTTTGACGGGGCAAGCAACAAGCCTGCACAACCTGTATATCAGATGGTCGGTGACACGAAAATCCCTGTCAGTAAGATGCGTGGGAAATTGTGGAAACATCGTAAGCGCATTGCTGAAAAGGCGATGGAAGATGTTAAGGGTGCGTGGGAAGAAGCAAAAGCGTATTACGATCAAGATCAGTCAAGTATGCGTGAGGGCTCGTCGCGCAATAGTTCTGCGCGCTACTCCGGGCGTCGCTTAACTGACAGCGCAATGATGACAGAGAACATCGTCTATTCAAACATTCGGGGGATTGTGCCTAATCTCTATGCAAAGAACCCCGTTCTCACTGCTACTGCACAGCCAGACAGGCGGCCTCGCACCAGTGATGCAGAGAAGGGCGAAGACAACAACAGCAATGAACAGCGGGCACGGGCTGTTGCAAAGCTAGTGAACGTGTTGTTTGCCATGAAAAGTAAGCCGGGCGTGCATCTCAAGCCCTTGGCCAAGCGAGCAATTACACTTGCACTGTTGACGAACCTTGCGTGGTTTGAAACAGGCTACACAATTAAAGGTGAGAGTAGTGAAGAAGCATACAAGCAACTTGAAGCATTAAGTAAGGAGTTTGCTGTTGCCAAGTCCCAGACTGAGATTGAGGAAATTGAGGGTAAGCTACTTGCGCTAGAAGAAAAGATTGAGTTTCTGCTGCCTGGTGGTCCCTGGGTGCGCTTGCATGATCCTAGTTGTGTGTTGGTTGACACTGATGCAGAAGACTTTCTGTGGTTGACTGATGCAAACTGGATTATGATTAAGGGTATGCTGCCAACTGCATATGTGCGTGCCATGTATGCCAAGAAGTTAGGCAAAGGAGATGATGGTGAGTGGAGAAGCATCTATGCACCCACTCACATTGTTACTGGTGACTCTGCCGCAGACACAGAAGCATACTCAATCTTTGACAATTCCGATAGCACATCCTACGGCTACGGCAGCGATAAAGATAGCTTCGAGAAAGCCAAACGCACTGAGGTTTGGTATGTATGGGATCGCGCTACTCGTCGTGTAGAAATGTATAACGCTAAAGACTGGACATGGCCTATTTGGGTGTGGGATGATCCTCTTAAGCTGGATACATTCTTTCCTGTAACACCGTTGTTCTTTCACGAGAGCCCGAACAACAAGTATGCAAAGGGGCCTGTGAGTTACTATCTCTCACAACAAGATGAGTTGAACGCAGTCAATGATGAGATGGCTCGTGCAAGGCAGTGGGCACGCAGGAACATCTTCTACAATGCTAATCTCATGGACCGCGTTGATGCAGAGAAGATACTCACTGGTGCAAAGGATACAATCACGGGATTGAAAGTGCCAGATGGAATGAACCCCAAGGATATGGTGTTTTCACTCACGCCACCATCAATGCAATTCATGCAGTTGTTTGATAAAGGGCCTATCTATAGTGCCATTGATCGCATTGATGCAACAAATGAAGCGCAGCGTGGTGGTCAGTTCAAGACTAACACCACGAACAAAGCAGTTGATTACTATGCTACCATGGGCAACTCACGCAATGATGAGCGGCTTGACGCTGTAGAAGATGCCATTGGTGATGTAGGCTGGAAGATTGCACAACTGTGTTTGCAATTTATGAAGGCTGACCAAGTTACTCAAATGATCAACATGGACGTTACAGAGTTCTGGAAAGCCATCAATCCTTTGACAGACTTCGATGCAAAGTCAATCATGTGTGTAGGAGGCTCGTCACAGAAATTGACGGGTGCAGCGAAGAAGCAAGAAGCACTGGAAATTGCACAAATCCTCTCACAGTTGTCTAAAACAGCCCCAGGCCAAGTGCTTAAGGCAGTGCTCGACTTGTTCTCAACAACCTTTGATAGTGTAGTATTCACGAAAGAAGATTGGGAAGCGATTGAAGAAGAAATTGTCGCGCAAGGGCAAGGGCAAGGTGCTGGCCCTGCTGATCCCGGAGACAGTGGTTCTCCTGTTCCAACTAGCGGTGCTCCTGACGCCTCTATGGGTGCGGGAAACCCACAACAAATTATTCTGTTGGTTACGAAAGCACTAAGTCAATTGCCTCCCGAAGCGTTGAAGACAATTGGTGCAGCACTTGCCCAAGGCGTGCCTCCTGAGCAAATTGCTCAGTCTATTCTATCTCCCCAACAACCTCAGTAAGAGAGACAAGTGATGCAAGTTAATGAACGTCGTGTTTTCTCCAGCACGATTGAAGGCAATGGAGATCGTGATAGTTTGTTGTCCACCGAGGATGGCATCTTCGCAAGTATTCCGGGGATTGATGATGATGATGCGGAGAACGAAGCCGCTGACACGGCTACAGCATCAACGAATGACCGGCCAAGTGATACTGCGGGAAAAGAAACGCAAGCAGCGCCAAATCCTGCAAGCCCCAACAATCAAGACACTCCTGGAACAGATAATCCAAGCAGCCCGCGACAGAGTGACACACCAACGGCTCATAGAACAACGAGAGCAGATGGTCTTGTCGCTGTCCAAGACGAAACAACTAAAGCACAAAACCTAGTTGATCCGAAGACGGGTCAAGTAGTTGTGCCTGCTGGTGCTGCGCGTAGGTTCTATGAGATGGCGCAACAGCAAGGACAAAATGCTCGGCAGGCCGGGCAAGAAGTTACGCAGTTGCGCGCACAGGTTGACGCATACAAGCAAGCAGATCACGCAGGCACGCAGTATGGGCTCAATCCTGAGCAACGAACGGCTGCCATGCGGATCATGGGAGACTTCAACCGCGACCCCAGCAATACACTAAAGCAAGTTGTCAGTGAGTTGCTTGCTAGTGGTGTAGAGTTGCCGTGGTTGAATGAAACGGGCACACTCAATCCATCCATGATTGAAGGCATGATTGATCGCAAGTTTGGACCGTTGTTGCAGGAACGCCAAGCAAGCCAAGCTCAGGAGAGGGGCCTATACGAAGCAAAAAAAGAGCTTGACTCTTTTCTCTCAACCCATCAAACTGCCACGGTTCATCTTCCGCTCATCGAAAATCTGTTGGTGAGCAACCCTGGAAAGACACTGCAAGCTGCATACTTGGAGATTGTTGAGTATGCAATGCTACACGGACTAGACGTGCGTAAGCCTCTTGTAGATCAACTTGTTGCACGTAACACCGGCGATGCGCCGAGTCAGCCTTTACCAGCCGAACAGGCTGCGAGACAGAGACAACCACTCCCCAATGGACGCAGTAATGCGTATCTTGCAACACCAACTAATCAAGTAGTTGAGATGGCTGGTGATGCTTCGTGGGACGCCATTGTTCAATCCCTTCGGGAACAGTATTCGCAACCTGGATAACGGCAACAGTAAAGTGAGCAACGCAAATGCCTAATGGAACCATTACTCCGTCGGTGTCTACTGTTACGCACAGTATGCTCCTGCGGTCACGCAAGAAACTCATCATGGCGTCGATCATGTCCAATGCCTTTCAGGCGTGGGTGTTCGCAACTGACCGTGTGGAGTTTGAGTCTGGTGGATACCAGATTAGCAATCCTTTGGTTGTGGGCAACAACCCCAACGTCGGCACATACAAATACTACAGTCCTGTTCCCGTTGGTCAGACCGACGAGTTTGCGACTGTTGAGTATGGTTGGTCTCGCTTCGCGGGCACGGTAATCATCAGCGATCAAGAGCAAGATGAGAACCAAGGTGACGGCAAGATTTTCGACATTCTCAAAGGCAAGATGAAGGTTCTTGAACGCTCTATCAAAGAGAAGTTCAGCGAATACCTCTATGCTGCTGGTGGTGGTGATGATCCTCTTGGCCTTGCTTCACTCATTCCGACGAACCCCAACACTGGAACACTTGGCGGCATCAACCGCGCTACACAAGCACAGTGGCGCACGAGTGCCTACATCTATGCAGGGGCCATCGACAGCACAAACATCGAAGAAGCCTTCGATGATGTCTTGCTTGATTTGACTGTTGGCACGGACAAGCCTTCTCTCATTCTCATTGGGCGTGACTTGCTTCGTTCGTATCGTCAAGCAGTCCGTGACAAGATCACTATTCCATTGACCGCAGGCAAAGCTGGTCAACGCATGTTTGATCTTGGCTTCACTGGCGTCATGCACAACAACACCACAATTCTTTACGACGAGCGTTGCCCGGTGAACTATGCCTACTTCATCAACGATGAGTTTTTGCGTCTGCACGTTCTCAAGCATGTGAACATGGTGCCAAAGAAACTTGTTGCGCCATGGGACACTGATGCCGAGGGTTCGCGCATCGTGTGGCAGGGTCAGTATTGCTTGTGGAAGGCTTTCCGCACTCACGCGGTGATGACAAACTGAGGAACATACAATGGCAAGAAATATGCGTCCATGGCATGAAGTTGAGAAGCTGACGGGGGGCGCGTTCGAGTTTCCCGTCATGCACGTCAACGAGAAGGCCAAGACCATTGATCTTCCGAATGGTGATGTGAAGACGCTTATCATGCGATCGTTTGATCGTGTGACTGTCACCAAGACTGAAGTTTACATGGTTTACTACCCCAGCGGACACAGCATTTGTGTTGCTTGTGATGATCACGAACAGATTGCACGCCTTGGTTTAGAGCGTGAGATGCCTGTTGTGGACATGCTGAGTGGACAGATCATGTATCCAAATGATGGAACACAAACCCCGAAAGCCGCTGTAATGCGTAAGACAAAGAACGCTCCGCGCGAGCGTGGTGGTTTGTCAACGCTTGACAAGGAGGACTAATCCATGGCTATCAATCAAATCGCCGCGCGTCCTACATTCTTCCCAGCGCGGATGAGCAGTTACGTGCCTAACATGAGCTATGATGCAACGGTTAACATGCGCGGTATCTCGCGTGTGGACTTTGGCACACCACTTGCTCTTTCTGCTGCGGGCGTTGTAGGAGCTACGTCCATTGCTTCTGCAGTCTCGCTTCTTGCGTCGGCCGGTCAGCTTTTGGTGACTGAGCTTGATGGTCTTTGGGGACGCAATGTTACTGTTGTTGCTGATGGTGCAGCAACGTCCCTGATTTCTGTCTTTGGCTGGGACTATATGCAGCAGCCTATCGCGGAACTTCTGACGCTCAATGGAGCTACGCCAGTGATTGGTGTAAAGTGCTTCAAGTATCTGAAGTCCGTTTCATATGCTGCAACGGCTGGGCGAACGGCAACAGTGGGCTGGGGTGCATCGCTTGGTTTGCCGTTCAAGGCAGTGAAGGCGTTCTCAGAAGAACTTGAAGGTGCTCCTGCAACACTTGGCACGTTGGTTGCGCCTGTCCTCACGGCTGGCACATCGACAAGCAGTGATCCTCGTGGTCGTTACAACTATACGTCCACACTCACGGGTGTTGCGCGCCTGTCTGCGACGTTCTTGTTTGACAACTCAACCGACTCGGTGGTTGGTGGTGGGCTGCATGGAATGCCGCATTATTCTGCGTAGCTTGTGACAGTGTGCGTAACAGAGTTACAAAACTCTGTTACGCGCAGTTGCGTGAGGTAGCCCATGTCTTCTACAGTTACGGCAATCACGAATGACGCGATGACTATGCTTAGTCAAGTGCCAGGTGTATCTACGCAGACATATGGCACACCAAGAATGCGGCTGTTTGTAGAGCAAGCATTCTTTGAAATGTTCGATCAACCAGACCATGTGTGGTTGGGTTATCGTGATCGACGGACTGTTGCCGTGCAGAATGGTGTGCTGACGGGTGACTTGTTGGGCGCACGTAGCACCATCATCACAGAGTTTCGTGATGTAATCCATGTATGGCGGTCAGGTGGTGGGGAACCGCTAGCAGAAGTTTCTCCACGACGGTCTATTGCAAACTTTACAAGTGGCAATGTTCATGCCATTGAGCCAAGTAGCGCAGTGGCAAATCGTCCTTTCGTCGTGTGGCCAAGTAGCTTTACTGGCAATGTTGACGTGCTTACTCGTGCGCGTCCTACCATTCCTTTTCCCATGACGCAGGTGATTTACTTAGATCATCTTGCAGTTGTGTATGGTGCTGCGTGGGCATATGTCACAGACATGGGCACAAACCCAGGACAAGCAGCTAAGTATGAAAAGCAGTTTCGCGGGCGTATGCAGCAAACCTTGCGCGGTGAACAGGCGCAAAGTCTTAAGCTAGATGCTCGTCTAGGACACCTTGCAGGAGATTGGCAAGAGGTATGAGTATTTTTGGCAAACCATCGGTTTCACGAGCAGCAACGCGCGTAGCACAGCCCACCACCATACGAGATTTTGGTGGTGGGTTGAATGTTGCTGATACCGAGTTGAGCATGAGCCCTCGCTTTGCGCGTGTTCTAGATAACATGGAAACGGCGCTTGATGGTTCGCGAGCAGTGCGTTCAGGAACTCGGTTACTTGCTACACTTCCTGTAGCCACGCGCATTGTCAATCACATATACTTCCTTGGCTTCGTTATCTGTGTGCTTGAAGACGGGACTATCTACCGTGTAGCTGCAAATGGCACATCTACTGCAATGCTCTTGCATCCGAGCATGACAACGCCATGGCCTAGTGGTGTTACGTATGTATCATTCATTGTGCATAACAGTGACCTACTCATCTTCAATGGCATAGATAAGCCGCTCATCATTACAGGTGCGCCAACCAATCCTTTATACCTAAAGGTGACGTATCTTGTTGATTTGGGCACCCTCACGAACATCAATGTGCCCATTGCGAAGTTTGGTGCCTCTCATGGGCAATATACCGTGCTTGCAGGATTTGCTGATCGACCAGGAGTGCTTAGCATTTCTGCGCGCAACACCAGCGGCACATACCTCAATGATCCCGCACCCAATGATGCTATTGAGCTTGATCTTGGCCCGCGCGTTGCAGAGGGTTCTGCAACTATCACGGGCTTGGTGTCACACGGTAACAAGCTGATTGTTGGATTTCAGAATGGTGTCTTGCCAATGACACTTGGCGTCTATGCAGGTTCTCCAGAAGTGCATAAACCAACTGATGATGGCTTTGTTGCAGATTATGGTTGCGTTGCTCATCGCAGTCTGCAATCTACAGGCACAGAAGCCTTCTACGCAGATGCAACGTCAATCAATGTCTTGCGGCGCACAGCACTCACGGATGTGTTAAAGCCTGACCGTGCAAGTCAGTTGATTGATCCTTTGCTTATTGAAACACTAGAGCCCCTGACCCTCGAACAGATGCAGTCTGCGGTGTTCTCTATCTTTGACCAGCGCAATAAACGCTACATGATATTTGTGCCTACGTATGACCTTCTCGGTGTGCGCGGCGCAACGATTTGTTTTAGTTATACTTACATCCCAGCGATTAAGCGGCTTGCTTGGGCGCGGTTGAAGGGATGGGATTTCAGTAGTGTGTGCAGAACAAGCCTACAGAACATCATCTTTGCACGGCAGAATAAGTTGTATTTCTACAATTTTATTGCTGAGTCAACGCTTGACTACTTGGATGATCCGCAGGTCAACAACGGGAATGGCATACCTATTACGTTTGATTGGGAGTTCCCGTGGTCAGACGTTGGGCAACGCATGGCAGTGAAGGTGCTAGTTGCTGTTGGAATTGACTCTGAGGGTCAAGGCACCTTTGCTTTGTCTGCGTATGTCAATCGCATACGTTATGATCTACTCGGTAATGATGCACCAGCAGCTACGCTAGAGTTTCGTGGAGGGGATGTTGTGCTGTATGGTGGCGAGGGGTATGGTGTAGAGCCCTTTGGAACGGGCCGAGCAACGAGTGACGAGCGCGTCTATAAGATGGATGCCGTAGCTAACTTGCTCAAGTTTCGCATTCACGGAACAACAAGTAAGTCACTGAGGATTGCAGCACTCTCTATGCTGTATCAACGAGGCAGTGTAGGAGTCTGACATGCCCGTATATACTGCTACTATACGATTGATAAAGCCTGCTTACGATGAAGCAGGCTGGGCTGATACGATGAACGATAACCTTGATGCAATTGATGCTGCTATTGCCACGTCTATCTTTTTCACGGGTTATCGTGGCGCGTGGTTGCTTAACACGTTGTATAGAGTCAATGATGTAGCCGTTGATGCCGTGCTTAATGAAATATACCTTTGTGCTGTGGAACATACGTCGCCCGGCACAGGCACCTTTTTGGCAGCGCGCACGGCAACACCAGCAAATTGGGCAACGCTCACAACCTCTGCGGCATACGCAGCAGCAGCACGAGTAAGTTCACAGCTTGCTCAAGCGGCTGAGGTTTCTGCAACTACTCAAGCAACCAATGCTCTTATTCAGGCAGGTGCCGCCCTTACGCAAGCAATTAATGCACAGAGTTTTGCTTCTGCCTCAGCCGCTTCTGCTGCGGGTAGTGCAGGAAGTGCAGTAATCTCCGCTAACTTTGCTGTAATTTCTGCGGCTACACGAGCAATGGAACAGGCTATTCTAGCCGCCATGCCAGTTACAGCAGCAGTAGCAACAGATGACTTCACGCTCACTATTCCAGCCGCTTATGTGCAAGCAATCTATCAGCGCACAACAGTTGCTTATGATGGTGGCACAGTCAACCTCACGATTGGCACAACGGTGGGTGGTGCAGATGTAGTCGCAGCCACAGACATCAAAGCTATTGGGCTACGCACGCTTACTCTTGTAGATGCAATTGCGCCTACACTATCACCGAGTCTTGGACTTCTTCTACACATCAGGATTACACGCACGGCTTCATTTGCTGGTGCTGCGGGTGCTGGCGTTGTGATTGCGAAACTGTTGGTGCCAGCATGAGCCAACACCTCGGTGATTTTTCTCCGCCAAGCCTTGAAGAACGGTGGAGACAACAAGGCAGTATGCAAGAGCAGATTATTCGTGCCGTTGCAGAACAAGCAAAGCACGAAGCAATTTGTGGTGAGCGTTATCGAATGATAAACGAGAAACTCAAGTGGGGCTTTGTTATTCTTGGTTTCTTGCTTGCGTTGCAGATTGGTGCAGATAAAGCAGACCTGTTGTTCAAAATGGCTGGTATAGTCCCTGGAGCCTCAAATGTTGCAGAAACTGTCGGAAAACTTGCGAAGCCAAGCACTCCACTTGTTAAGTAAGATGGTTGCATTGTCTCCGACCTACGGTGAGTTTCCTTTTGATCCAGCAAAGGTGAACAACATCTTTGATGCTTGTATGCACAGTCCTGATTGGTTTGCGCGTGTAACACTCGCAGAAGATGGAACAGTAGACGGTGTGATGAGTGGCTTTGTGTTCCCGATGTTGTTCTCTGACTGCTTGCAGGCATCAGACATTGCGTTGTATGTCGAGCCTGACGCAGTAAATCGAACATCAAAAGCACGCGCGTTACTTGCTGCATTCACGGAATGGGCTCTCGCACGCGGGGCAAGTCTAGTGCTTGTTGGTGTAACTGTAGATATAGATAATCGCGGAGTTGATGGTTTGTTACGCATCTCCGGGTATCGCAGAATTGGTCAATACTACAAGAAGATGGGAGTGATGCAACATGTGCCCAAGTAACAGCGGGGGCAGTCCTCCCCCGCAACCAACCTTCATTGATCCTGTTACAGGACGCGCGTTCTGGTCGCCAGAACAGTTGAATGTCGCAATCACTGAGCGAGAGGTTGCCGAGCGCGCAAAGACTGCGGAAACGAAGGCGACGGCAGACGCAAAGCTGGCTTCAGACAAGTCAACATACGATACCAGACTTAGCGGTGCTGTAGATCGTTCACGCGCAGAAGCAAACAAATACTTCACCGACTATGGCGCAGACCCAACCAAGTATCACGGGGACATTGAACGCGAACTTGCGCGCATCACAGGCACGGTGCCTGATTTGTCACCTAATCCTGGAGGCTTCTTCGCTAACAATGTTGGTGCGAGTGTCTTCAATGAACAAACTACCGCAGGACGTGCACGAGCGCGTGATCAATACACATCACAGTTTGACAGTGGTGCTATAGATCGAGCACTAAACACGTCATTGCTTGATCCTGTGCGTAGTAGCTTGCTTAGTGAACAGTTTGATCCTCTATCTGCACAGTTGGGCACTGCACACAAGCGGGGCACACTCAACGATACAGGATATGCGTCAGCTCTTGCTGCGTTACAAGGATCACGAAACAAAGCATCAGCAGAGATTGACAACGCAGGACGATCTGTGCTTGGTTCGGGTCAAAAATCTCTGCAAGACTTGATTGGCACAATGGGCGGTGAAGTGAACCGCTGGAACTTGCCTAAGCTAGAACAGATTAACTTCTTACCACAACAAGAGCGGTTCAACAGTGAAGCAAATCGCTTGTCTAGTGGGTTTGGTGGACAAGTGAGTAGTGCGCTTGGTGATGTGAAGTTTGCTGATCTAAACACCTTGCTTAACGCAGGTGGAGTTGGTCAAGGTGCAATTGGTGCCCCGCGCGCAAATCAGCCCGGCGCAATGGGTGGCAATCTTGAGTCTTTACTCACGCAACAAGTAGCTGCTAAGTCACCGCCACGTGGCCTCGGCAACTCGGGAGTGTTCTAATGTGTCTCTCCGCTGCATTGATGGCTGCAACGTCCCTCGCGGCAACGGGCATGAATGCCATGTCATCGAGTGCTGCTCAAGGGGCCGCAAACGACGCAAACAACCTTGCGATTGGGAACGCGCAAAGTAACCAACGCAACAAAGCGATGTATGATGCACTCGCAATCAAGATGGGACGTGCAGGCACATCAGACAGTGAAGGCAACTCAACGCAGTATGATGCAGGAAGTAACACTTGGTTGAGTAATCTCGGCCCGCTTGCCGAGGCCGCACAACGAAGCAGTGATGGTGCAGCGACCATTCAAAACACTGTTGATGTTGGTAACAACATGCGCGCTAATCGAAGCAGTGATTTGACCGCGGCCCTTCGTGCTAGACAGGCGGACTCAGCAGCAGGTGACATTGAAGCCTTTCAGCCCATGACAGGTGAACAAGGTAGCGCAGCAGCAGCACAACCAGTCCTCGCAGCAAATCGAGATGCACTGCGAGAAACTCTTGGAAGCACAGCAAGATCATTTGCGCGCACAGGAACAGGCGCAGCGCCGGTTCTCACTGCGATTGCTCGTGGTGGTGCTCAAAACTTGCAGAATGGCTTAGCGCAAGCACGGGCTGGCGGTGCAGCAGGAGCAACACAAGCAAACAGTGGAATGCTTACCATGCTCCAACAACGCCTTGGGGCATTGTCTGGTGGATATAATCCCAACCCCACACGTTTCGCACCAAGCAACGCTTCATCTGCTATGGCACAGCTACTTGCATCTTTGCGTCAAGGGTCTGTTGCACCGTCTATGTCTGCTGGTCAAACCATTGGCTATGGAACGCAGGGTATGAATGCAGCGGTAGAAAGTGCTAACAAACACAGACAGAATGATCCAACGGGTGCAAACATCCTTGGTGCTGGCAAAGAACTTGTAAACTTGTTGGGTCAAATTAACTGGAAAGGCTCGCCAGGAGCCGGTAATGTCAGTGATCTGCCCGTGACGCGCACAGGGTCTATAAGTTAGGGAATATAGCTATGCCCTCATACATCGTTCCAAATCCTGCGCTTAGTCATCCTAGTGATGCGGAAATATCACTTGCAGGACAACCAACAAACCGCAGTGCTTTTGGTTACTTGCAGGCATTTGCTGCGGATCGTAGCATGGCTGCACGATCTAACGAAGCTTATACGCAGCAAGTTAACCTGATGAACCAGCAACAAGCACAACGAGATTTTGCACTCAAAGGCGCAGGCGTTGCTATTGATGCAATCAAAGGTGCTGGTGTTGCTGGAGCTTCAGACGCCATTCAAAAAAACGCTTATTTGCGTGAGTTTTTGCGTGGAAGTAATCTTGCGCCGCTTGGTGAGTTCTCAGGACGCACGGCTGAAAGCAAGATATTGCACGAGACTGTCTCGGGACTAGCAGCAGGAGCAAAGGCGGGCATCTATCCTCAGTCCAGTTATGTTACTGAGGTAACGGGTATGCCTTATCTTACGGGCTTGCCTGTTGGTGGAGCGCCAGTAGAAAAGTCTGAGGTTACTCTGCAAGTTCTTGGTAGCGAAGTTGGTGCTGGTCCTGGAGCAATGGCAACGGTCAAAGTTCCCCGCAACGAAACCCCAGCTCAGACACTCGCAAGAGTATCTGGTGGCGCAGTAAAAGACCCGCTTGCACCAACTACCGTAGGTGCCCATGACAATACCGTGCGTGCATACAGTGCATACAATAAACTATCTTCTGCTGCACAAGCGGACGTTGGTGCATTGATGGCAAGTCAGAAGTCAACGCGCCTACCTTTGCGTAATGATGGTGGTAAATTGGTTCTTGTAGGCATGACTGGCACGTATGAGGTAAAGTAATGTCTGGTGGTTTGACTACTGGCGCACCGTTTGACTACGGCACACTGACACCAGAAGAAGAACTTGCTCGTCAACAGGCAACCGCGCGTGTGTTGTCTGCGGTCCCTGCGGGCATTGCGAGTTCTTTCTACGGTGATCCTGCAAACAGTGACGCCAAGAGTTATCTTCCTGGCGCACTTACAGGCTTGTATGGCATTGCATCACTTCTCGGCAGGGGAGTGCAAAATGCTGCACATTTCTTAGCACCAACCACAATGAAAGAGCCTTGGGAAACATACAAGTCTCTTGAATTACCGGGCGGTGAAGAAGCGCGTGACATGGCAATGCGCGGGCATGAGAAAGCAATGAAAGACATTGCTGCTACACCACAATCTGAGGGAGAACGTGTTGCTCAAGAGGCTGTAGCAACTATGTCGAGCGTGCTGCCGGGACTTGGTATGACAACCAAAGGCCCCGCCGCTTTGCAAGTAGCCCAACAACTCTTGTTGCCTGCATCTAATCTTGGCACCAAAACAGCCCTTGGGCTTGCCGGTGGTCTAGGGGCGCTTACAGGCGGCGTGGAGGCATACACCGGACCACCGCCAGAGAATGGCGCAGAGGCCCAGCCACCAGCCCCACCAGCGGCCGTCGTCCCTACAGGCGATGTTGCGTGGTTGCCTCCTGATCCAACAACTATACAAGCAGGCCCCGAGTTATCACTACGCGCAGCACTAGAAAGCAGTGAGTGGTCATGGGGTGATGTAATTTTGTCAACTGCGGCAGGTATTGGTATTGTCGCGGGGGGTAAAAGAGCCATCGGTATGTTGCGTAATTACTCGATGGATCGTGCCATTGTTCAAGCAACAGCATATAATGATGACATGGCAAGGCGTGTTGCGAGCCCAGGGCTACTAACAACACCGCGCGTAAATGTGCCTGGTCCCCCAGGTGTTATGGCGTCAGATAAAGCTGTTGGATATACGTTAGATCGTAATGCACCACTGCAACGAGTGATGGATACACTTGCTGAGGCGGCACCAGAACACGTAGATTTGCCGCCAGTGCCCGCGCCATTTGCATCTTCGCATGAGATGGCTAAGTATCACGCAGATGTGGCATGGGTGAACACACAGAACACTCGCTTGGCTGAAGAAGCAGTAGCAAACACTAATGTGTTTTCTATGCTGTCAAACGAGGCTGCCGTAAACTCGCGTATGCAAGCGTTTGCAAACACAAGCGTTGATCCTATGAATGGCAAGAAGTATTTTCCATCCATACGCGAGCATTGGGACAATATCGCCCATACATTAGATGACCCGCAGAAGGCAGCCTACACTCGCGCACGCAACATTGCAGATGAGCTAGACAATCGAAGGAATGCTGGCGGGACTCCACACAACTTCGCAGCACTATCAAACGCTGATTTAGTCGGTGAATTGGCAAACATCAGGCGCAATCCTGCGTTGAGCCGGGTTCTTGATGAGCGCAATCTCATTGCACGGGGAATGGCTGACTGGTTGCAAGCGCGTGGCATGTTAGAGGCGCACGAGGCACGGGCGCTTAAAGTTGCTCATCCCAACTTCATGCCAAACACCAACTTTCGTGGCATCATAGACAACCCGCTTTCATCGCGCAACCTTACGCCTTTTGGTGGCATTGACGAAATACCTGTGCACGCACATGAGCTAGATAAGCAGCACTTTGATGCACTGTTCAGGGCTGTTGAACGCAACACTCACCAGACAATGATCATTCGGTCGGTGCTTAATTATCAGCGTCAATCGAATGACGTAATTCCTCTTATCAAGGAAGTAAAATACACGAATGCGTTGAACCGTGTTGTTGGTGAACCTGACACAGACACGGCTGCAATTGTTGTGCGTATCCAAGGACGTTTACGCGCGTTTGAGATACTTGATAAAGACTTGTTCACTTGGATGGACCCTGCACGACAGCCTCTTGCGAACGACGTTGCAAATGAGATGCGTGCTTGGGCGCAGAGTGGAATGACCGGCGTTTTGTCACTCACTACAGGCTCTCTAGCATCCGTGAGGATCGCAGCCTACAACGGGGTCTTGTCAAGCATTGTCAGGCCCCCAGGCATTGCAACAGGCTACCTTGATCGTGGAGCACAGCGGCTAACACAGAGAATGTTTGGCACGCCTACAGGCATACGCGGGGACTTTACGGGCCTAACTGTTGCACAACCGTTAGCCATTGCCGCAGACATAGCTACGCACGTTGCTGATGGTTTTGTAACACTGCTCCAACCCAACAACTTGTGGTGGGCAAATAAGTTTGCTCGTAAGACGTTTGGAGATCAAGCGATTGATGCACTACTTTACAACCTGAAAGCCGCAGTAGCACGATCCACGCTCACTGAGCGCAGACAGCTTGGCATAACAGGTAGTGCTGGCTCGGGATCAGCAGAACAACCAGGCTTGCAGATGGGTTCATTGGCAACAAGTAAGCCTAGTCCTTTGAACAACTTAGTGCCTGAGTTGTTTCGTGCATATGATCCTAGCATACCTTTCACGAACATCCCCATTCCCATTGGACGTTACATTCCCGCAGCTATTCGCGTCAAAGAGTTTGTGCGTGAGATCATGCAGCTCATTTCTGAGAGTCATGCTTCTGCGGCCTACAGACTTAATCGTAAGCAGGGCACCATTGCCTCAGGACGTGACTGGAAACTTGCGCGAGAAGTGCGAGCACTTACAGGAGATGTAGGACACCAGGGCTCGAATGTTCTTGCTCAATATGCAAACCAAACCATTCCTTATTGGGCGCCGACAGTGCAAGGGGCGCGAAAGTTTGTTAACTCTGCAAGCGCACATCCTTTTGCAACTGCGGCTGGTATCACGAATGGATTGGTTCTACCGGCTCTTGGTGCTTACTTTCTTGCACGGTCTAACGGTGATGAAGCCGTTGAGCATCTAATGAAACAAACAAGCAGTGACAGGTTTGCTTCATCAATGCCACTGGTAATGTCTCCTAACTTCTTGACTGATCGTGTAGACATTCCTGTTGATCCAACTGTGCGACCATTCTACGTCATGGCATTGAGCATAATCCATGACACGTTTGGAGCACTGCATAACAGTGGTGAAGAAGGCAAGAAGGTTTTTTACGATACCATGATGAATGTGTGGAACAAACACATCACAACTGAGACCATGGGCAAGATACAGAAGTCCATTGCTGGCACGATCGAACCCTCACTTCCTCCGTTGGCTGCTGCATTTGCAGGAGGGATAGACAAAGCACTTCCACAAGGATGGTCTGCTGAAGTATTTAATGGCAGCAATCCTTTCATGTCTACAGACAAACAACGCACAATTCCTGGCGCGTTGACAAACATTGATCCACTCACAGGCGCGAACATGTCTAGTAGTGCATTGAAAGCACTTACAGGACTTATGGCAGGCTTTGGTTTTCGTATGCAAGGCATGTATATAGACGGTTCCTATGCACAAAACACAGCCAAAAGTGGTCCGCCAGGTGATCGTATTGCCGCATTCCTTGGCGGTGTAAGCGGTAAATGGGCACAGAATGCACGCGATAACCTTGGCATGTTCAATGGCATGTTGTGGAAACAGGAGACTGCATTAGCCCCGCGTCAACCGTTTGTTGAGGCTGTTGAGGACAAGATGACAGTCTTGCGAGATACTGCGGGAGTTACAAATGCACTGCGTCTTGATGGGCAATTCACTCGCAGCGGTGTTGGGCAACAGGACATTCCTGACATGGCACAACTACAGGCTAAGTTGCCCAAAGACCCGTTCATGCTTGAACTCTACACTACTTTAGGTCGTGTATATAATCAAGCAAACAAGATGAACCAAGCAGCTATTGACGTGCGCAAACAAATGGACGCATCCAAGACTACGGGAGCACCAGCGAACTTGCAACGCACGCAACAGAACATCTATGTCAAGGCATACGAGACCCACATGAAGCACCTTGCTACATTCCTTCTGAACACAGAAGCAGCAATGAGTCAACGGGCAGGACAGTATATTCGTTTCCAAGACATTAACTGGAACAAGGGCCGCGAACAGTTTACGCCCTTACACGCTGATTAACCGCAGTCAATGCTTGCGGGGCCAAGAACGCTGTAGTTGCACGGATCAACTCAGTTGGTCTACCTGCACGCTTTACAATGTCCCGTGAGTTAAACCGTTGGATCAAGAGCATTTCGTGAAGTGTAGTAATTAATACTGTAAACTGTTCATTGGTGATGTGTCGTCGCACTGCACGATAGAGCACAGCACGGGCAATGGGTGACGCACCTGCCTCAATGAGCATTGTTCTAATGCAATCAGTTGCGAGTAGCCAGTCAGTTTGTTCACTGACGGGCTCAAACAGCGTTGCACCACTTTCCTTTACCTCAGTAATGAGCTTTACAGCAGCAACAATGTGTTGGTGCTGGATTATCCATGTGTCATCATTGATACAAAACAAACCAGCAAGACGAAGTGCATGAGAGTCTTCCCGACTCTCGAAACTGCTGCGAAAGGGATCAGACGAGAGCCTTCTGCGCCCATACCACCGCACAAAATACTCCTTCGCCTTCTCTGAAATGCCAATTACCTTGTGTTCATGCACCTTACGCTGTATCTCACGCCACTTAGTCACAATTGCGTCTGTCAATCGCTTGTCATCACGGGCCTCGGGCCACGCTACTTGGTTCTTTGGTTTATCCCCAAGGATAAAGTAGCATCGAGATGTAAAGCCGCCCTCCATAACAGTTGGATTAACTGTCTTGAGTAACCACGCCGGCGTCGATGCACTGAGAAACGATACCCACACATTACGTAAGTCATAAGCCTTGCGTTTACTGTTGGCGGGAATGTGACGACGAGCAGGACAGTCATAAAGGTCAGTAAGCAGCGTTGGAAGTGTGCGTGCATATGTCTCCGTTCCCAGCACAGTTGCCAACTCACTTACCGCGATGACTACGCGCCCCGTGCCTTCAAACGAGGATATCTCACCAAGCTCAAAACACAAAGTTTCAGCAGTCATCTTACCTTCAATGATGCGTGTATTGTCTTGACCCTCAAGGCATACATGAGCAAGTGTGGTTGCCCTGTCTACTGCGGATGACTTACGTGTGATACCACTATCAGCAACGAGGATCACATACATGTTCATGAAGACTCTTGCATGGGGACGATCTATGTAAATGTCACGCCCACATGCAAGAGAGATCAACCACAAGCCACACCAAAGATCATACGCAGCAGCAGTTTCCGTTGGTTCTTGCAACTGTTGATACATACCTAGTAGTGTGTCTTGTGGATACCGTGTCAATGGATTACGCCTTCTTTTATAGCGGCTTCAATGCCTCAACGCCCTTGAGCTTCTTCAGTGTGCTCCAACGATGAACACCTTGCTCGTCAGGGATTGACAAAGCAAAGTCTGCGGGACAGATAACAGGCTCATCATTGATAAACACGGACTGCTCGGCATACAACTTCATTAAGCCGCGCACTACTTCACCATCTTCTGGTCGGTGCATTGCAATGTCGGCGTCGTGAATGTTGAGCACGAAGCGCGCATCTACAGGCCACCGAGGATCATTCTCACACTGGTAAATTACCCGTGCAACATGATCCCCAGCAGTTGATTGAGGCTTGAAAGCAATGATGCTATCAAGTGTGTCTTCCTGTAGACGCTCTAAAAGCACCCATCGTCTGCCCAAGGGAGAATAAAGCACCCTGTCTCGTGTAGCGGCTTGGATTGTTGCGTTCCACCACACGCGCAATTCAGGGAGCAGCTTGTGGTATAGGGCATAGGCTTTTGACGCTTCAAGAAGCGGGAGTCCTGCTGTAGTTGCAAGACGTGCTGCTTCCATGCGATAATTAAGGCCATGTCGGCATCGCTTTGCGATATACCGCTTGGTGTAATGCCCTTCAATGAAGTCTTCGACTGGAACATCATCATACGGTATCCCGAACAACTCACTCGCTAAAGCCCTGTGAGCATCATATGTGCCCCCACTGGTTCGTGCAAGCTCAAACTGATGCTTCCATGAGACAATGTTTGCCAGCCAAGCAACATAGCGAGCCTCGATCTGTGCCATGTCAAAGTAGCTAAAAACATAGCCTTCATCGGCAATGAACATAGGTCGTCCGCGCGGGGGAATGTTCTGCAAATTCAAGCCGTTACCCCACATCGTTCCCGAACTACTTAACCTTCCTGGGGCGGACTGGACTCCTGTTTGTTTATACTCACAGCGGAACCGTCCATCATAGTCGAGCCGACTGTTGGCGTAGGTAGAGAAGAACTTAGCCTTTTTTGCATAATCGTCAAGGGCGTCAAGTAGGTCTCTAGCATCTTGGTTTGTGCGTGGATTGTCTCTAATGCGACTCCTATTCTCTGCATCAGTGCTGGTTCCTCGACCAACAAGTTTGAGTGTATGGAAGAATAGAGTGCCCAACTGTTTTGGGCTATTTGGATTGATTGATAGAGTGTCGTCACCAGCTGCGATGCGTGCCGTGCTTTCAACCACGCCTCTTGCAAGTGTAACGGCTGCTCCAAACTCGTCGGTGAATTGTTGCTTGAGTCGGGTATCTGCACGCACGCCTCCTATCGTCATTCGCACTAACTTAGGCTGTAGTTGGGCTACGTGACTGAAGTAGAACCTATCAAGCTTTGCTTCACGAAGCTCATCAAGTATCTTCTCAGCAATGAGCAATGTGCAAGCAACATCCTTCACGTTGTATCGCCAAAGCATGTCGATGTCATTCATGTCTCGCCAGTCAGACGCATCATCCTTGTGGAATGGGTAGTCAGTGTATTGACTGACAAGATAACCGAGGTTGTGAGGCAATTGAGGATAGAGTAGATGGTGTGCAAGCATGGTATCAAGCCAGCACCCATGCACCATGATGCGATCCTTAAAGCCTAGCCATGTGCTATCGAACGTGTGGTTCTGTGCAACGAAGCGCATTCCCTTATCCATCAACAGTGCGTTGAGTGCAAGGCGTAGATTAATCTCCTGGGGGCGTGTATAGAAATGCTCGGCGCTCGAACGAAAGGGGATGCACATACCTTCGTTCGTCTTGTTGGTTAGCCCGATGCACGCAGTCTCACCGTTGATTGTCTCAATGTCATAGCAGACAGGTTTACGATCCATTTGCAACATGCGGATGTAATCGAGCGCGTCAAGGTATGACGGGTTAATCAAGTGCGTGATGGGTGGTGTAGAGAATGTCCCATTACGCAACTTATGTAGCTTGCTTAAATCCATTCGCAGCGTAATCTCTGTCAAGGGTGCGCTGAATGTGTGCGCGGGATTATACGTGCAGAGGACTTGCACCGTGCGTAACTTAAGCGCGCTATCAGGCGAGCCCAATTGAATGGGAATAACGCTGCCTCTCCAACGATCAATGTGCGTATTTCCTGTAAGTGCATAGAGAACTGATGCACCAAGAGCAACGATATACTTGACGTTGGGTAAGCGACGCAACTCATCAAGCAGGATGTGTTTCCAATTCTCCAACTCACCCTTAGCAATGGGTGCTCTAGGCTTCTTCATTGACTTGTGCAGGATTTCAAGCGGCCGTTTCACAAGGTTGGTTGAGTAACACTCCCCGCGCGTGATCCCCTCAGCACGAAGACACTCCCACAACAGCTTACCACTGTTCCCAATGAGCGGCGCCTTGACCTGCACTTCTCGTTCACCAGGAGCCTCACCAACGAAAGCAATCTCAGCATTGACTGAGCCACCACTACCGCAAGCATACAGCATGTGCATGGACGTGATCTTTTTTGCAAGCATACGGTTCATATCACCAACGGATGAAATTGCCATGCCCTTGTCTACTGTAGTTGGGATGATGGGATCATCAGTGTCTGGCATGTTAGTCATAGTTGGGCCTTTCAAACGAGAGAAACTTGTCAACCCTTGACAGTATTTGCACACGGAACATCGGCAAGTCAAACAGGTTATTGACTGACACCATGGGAACCCACGGATAGGTCCAATAGTTGCGACTGTCTCCGTCAAACGAGTGGCCAGGGCGCGTGAGTTGCACGATCAAGCAATTCGGTGCACCATATTCAGCGATGAGAGGCATGGCTTCTTTCACAAAACCACTGTCACTGATGGCTGTTATCTTTGAGCCTGTTGGTTGCTGCATCTGACGAAGCAACATGTCACCAAAGTAAGACTCTCCGAACTCAGGTTTCATCACCTTTTCACTCAGCCAAATGAGTGTCTGTCTCCATGATTTGCCAAACAAAGCAGCACGAGGCATATCCTTACTTGCTTGGTCAAAGTCAAACTCCTTCACTTCCGCTGCGGTCAGTTGATACATGACTGCACCCACTTCTTTCAAGTGAGCGGAAAACTTCCTGTGGCGAATGTTAGGGTAGGCTTTCATCATAATACGTGCTGCGCGATCCTTTCCTGCACCCGGAGGACCATTGAGGAAGATTACCTTGTGCATGGCTGTTACTCCTTGACTGTGATAGAACGCATGATAGACGCTTGATCTGTGATGATAGTAGCAGCCGTGCGTGCGCGAGTAATCGCAGTGTAGAAGTTACGCCTGTTCTGTGCAAAGCGTGTAGACTTATTGAGCATGTAGACAAGACGCTGAACTTCGCTCCCCTGCATCTTATGTGTAGTTAGTGCATATGCAAGGTCTAAGCTAGTGCGTGGATCGAACTCTTTGACGATGCTTTCGTTACGGTCAATCATCACCACAATGGGAGGCAAACTGACAATGCGATCTCCAAAATCTATGTCAATCATGCCTACCTCAGCATCAAAGCCTTGCACGATGCCTACTTCACCATTGAACAATGATTGTCCATTGCCTAAGTCATACGCATTGGTAGTGAACACTACCTTAGAGCCTTCTTGAATGCGTAGATCAGGCATGTTCTCTGCCCACCGAGGACGAGGCACGCCCATTGCAGGCTTGCGAGTATCCCAATAGAAGTCTTGCAACAGTGCATTGAGTTTCACCGTGCCAACCCACGACTTGTTCATCCCTGTAATGATCTGATGATCTATGCGTGAGAAGTCATACTCATGGGCGTGCGTCTCCAGAAAGTTTAGCAGCGTGTCTGTGGGTGTGTCCGTGTAAATGATTTCCATGTCAGTGTTTGGCAACACCGAACGCTCGGGCAACTTACCTTGAAGAATGCGTGTAGCACCCATCAATACAGCATTACCCTCAACCTGTCGATGCACCTGCGTCAAACGAATGGGAGGGAACTTGTCGAGTAGAATGTGAAACGCGCTTGGTTCCAGACGCAGGAGTTTGTTTTCTTCGATTGGCATAAGCTGGTTTGGATCACCGAACACGCGCATCTGTGCCCCCTGACGTAAGGCAGCTACAAGATTAGCGTGGATTTCCCTATTCACCATGGGATACTCGTCGCAAATAAGCACGTCATAGTCTAGTGGGGATTGTCGAGTATAGCGGGGGCCGGTAGATAACTTGACGCGCAGCTTTTTGCCTTCCGCATCTTCGATGATCTCATCAGTCGGCATACCATACCCAAGGGCGCGGTGATTTGTCATCGCCGTAATACCAGTTACTTCTGTAACTCGTCGCGCAGCTTTGCCCGTAGGAGCAGTGACAAGCACTTTGTAGCCCATACTCGTAAGACGCTTATACGTCTCTTTGATGATGGTTGTCTTACCTGTGCCAGCTTCACCAACGACGCATACAACGCGCTTGGTTAAGTCTGTGCATAGGTTCACTGCTTCTTGTTGTATAGCAGTTAGCTGAATGTCAGTCATGCTTTGTCTCCTGTTGACTGCCTGCAAGCACGCCTTGCGCCACTCTTGATGACGCACTACGCACAAATGCACTAACCGACACACCACATGCTTGTGCTGCGTCGGTGATTTCTTGCAGTTCTTTCTGTGTAAAGTTGACAGTCCTGCGACTAGCACTCATTGCACCTGTTGCATGGATGCCACGCAGCCTTGGTGCCTCGTGGGGCACCAAGACCATTACGCGCAACGGCACAGACACGCTTGTTACGCCGCTGGCTCGTCCTTAGACACGCCTGGGAGCAGTGCCATCTTGTTCCGTGACTGCCGCATGTAACGCTCCGCTACGTCTTGTCGCGTGGTTACAAGCACTTCACCTTCTTCTTGCGTGCTGCTGGAATAGTTGACACCACAACGAACGGTCCACTTCGCGGGTTCATTCATTGTCTGCCAACTGAATGAGATGTTCGTGTGTTGCTCGCTGATATTGGGCACAACGGCATAGAGAGCTTGTGCTTCAAGACGAACACGCTCACGCACAAGCAACTCAAACTCCGTGTCGGTCAACAAAACAGCGAGCAACGCAGCAATCCGGTCAGCGGAAAACTTCTTCAATACAGCAGAAAAGCGCAGAAGATCAGGCAGCTTGTCACTTGGCTTGTTTGCTTCATCGGCTGACTCGTCATCCACTGCGGGATGTTTTTCACTGTGCAACTCAGCAGCCGCAAGAATGTGTGCAGGCACGAAGATATCGTAGTCCCTTCCCTCCTGATTTGTTGCAACCCACCAATCATGGGGCAACGCTTGTCTCAACGTCCAAACATCATCATGGCCGCCTAATACTGCTGATGCAATGATCGCAGCAACCTCATCGCTAGTGAAGGGACGATATGACTTGTTGCTCATTTGTATGAACCTTTCATAGAGGACATACGAAAAACCCTGCCCCAGCATGGTGCTAGGACAGGGCTTCGCGCGGATCAGCTTGTCAAACGATTGACGGGATTAGCGACCCGCAGGGACCGTGCCGCGCAAGTAGAACGCGCCAGGAGTGGTTTCCAGCGTCGCAAGGGCTGCATCAGCGTTCTTCTCGAACGCCACCACGCGCACGTTGGCTTTGCCAAGGTCCGTTCGAACGGCGCCAGTGTCGTCGATGATTTGAGCAACGACGAACACTACACGCGGCTTTGCCGGTGCGCGGGTCTGCTTGGGGCCATTGGGATCACGGGGCTTGCGACCACGGGGGGAAGTCTCAGACATGTTAGTTGACCTTCTCATTTGATTAAGCACACTGCCTCAGTTGGCATAAGCAAGATAGCGGAAGTGTGGGGAGTAGTCAACTCCCCAACACAACAATCAGCCTGCGTTGAAGATAATCGCAGAGATTTCGCTGCGGTCATCCCCTTCATACTTCGTGACCCGCACGCGCACAGTCACCGCCTTGCCCAACAGGTCATTCAGGTCAAGCTCCGTGCCAGGCACCATGCCAACGGCTTCAATGAACTGACGCAGGGCATAGCGGTTGCGTGGCGTAGCTTTGGGCGACAGACGGTTGTATGACAAGATGGTGCCATCAGGATCACCGTCGGTATAATCTGCCGGGTATTCATCCGCGCTGACGTGCATCGTCAAGGAGATGTAATCGTTCCCTGTGCGATCACTGACCTTGTTCTCGGCCCCACGAATTTCCGCCGTGTATTCACCAGGAGGAAGGGGCTGCGGCTTCTCGGCTTCGGCAAGAGACTGCGCGAAATGTAGGAGATTGGTCATAGTTGCACTTGCTCCATTGCGTTGTGCGTTGATAGGCGTAGTCTCGGTTGCGGCAGTCTTCACAGGCTGAGCGGCAACCTCGCGCACCTGCATCTCTGTCAAGCCATTGACAGGCTCGTTACTTGGTAGGGATGGAGAGTTTTTTACCTCCCCTTTCTTTCCACGCCTCAAACCACTCTTTAATGCCATCACCTTTCCATTCGTTTGCGTTGTAGTGCCAAACAAACTCCGGCGCACCTGTCTGATCGAACATGCGAGACTTCATGGGTTTACGTGTGCGGCAAGGTCTGACAGCAATCATGCGCTGCCCCTTATCGTTACTGTTCATCCACCAAATCTCGGACAACTGTAGCCCGACGTTGTTTGGTATCTTACCACCAAGTGCCATAGTGATAAACAACACATTACCTTTCTCATCGGTAGTGGCTGTATCCTCATGGGTGATGATAATATAGTGCAGGTTGTGTAACTTTGTCAACCGCATAAGCGAAGTAATAGCACGCAAAACAAGCGTGTTCCTGTGCCCATATCCTTTTGGTGCGGGGTCTTCCAAGGATACTTGTGTTGTCGGAAACCGCTTCTTGATCTCTGACACAGCATGTTCGAGAGACAGTTGTGCAAACGCTGTAGCACTGTCAAACACAATTGTCTCAATGTCAGGATGCTCTTTCAAGAACGCCGTCAAACGAAACGGATCATCGTCATTGAACCTACTGACAATGCCATGTCGTTCGCCTGACAGATCAAGCACCAAGATATCATCACGCCCAATGAGTGAAGCAGCACCATCAGGATCAAACAATATCCACAACTTCTTGCCTGGGGCTGTAGAAGCGAGCGTTGTTTTGCCCGCACCACTTGGCCCCCACAAGAACAAAGTCATGCGTGTCTGTTCAAAGGATGGTGCAGCAACAACAAAGTTACCCAGCTTCATTTCCACAGCTAGAACTGTTTACCTCCGGGACGTGCGCGATTTTCCAATCGGTGATCGGGGCGAGTAGCATTGTATGCCATCTTCTGTGCAAAGGCTTGTCCAAGGCGCAGATTACCCGCACCAGCCAAGTCAAAGATACGCACAAGTGTGTCAGCAAGCTCCACTTCCAGCGATGTGAACTCAGGCAAGTGCTCGTCCATCTTATCCTTGCGAGCCCCTTCCAAGGCTTCACTTACTTCACTGTGAATGAGTGCAATCAACTCACCGAGGTTCCGCGGGACACCCGCGAACCACCAGCCTGCCACAAACGACTGTGCATGACACTGCCTTGACAACAGATCAATAGCGTCTTGCCACTCCAGAGGATTGATGTCTTCCAGCGCACGCACAGCTTGCCTGAGGGACGTGGACGTTTCAATTTCACGCATTGTTAGCTCCTGGTTTGTCGAGAGGGGACCACTCATCAACAGGCATGTCATCAAAGATACGCTGTTGTTCAGGCAGTGGATTGTCACAAAGAGGCACGAGAGGGCACGGACGAAAGTAACGACTGCATGAATGCGTGTGTCGTGTCGCTTCCAGAGGCTTGGCCATGTCTGTCAAAGCATTGACAGCAGTTTCAGTGAACCAATGCGCCCACTGAGTAAAGTGGTAATCCTTTCGCAACACGCGCTGAGATATGACTCCACCATAGTCATACCCCTTAGGCAACGGGATAGCCAACCCAAAGATGTAAGCACGATCAATGGGTGTTTGTGCTAGCACCATCCCCGCTATGCAGTAGCCCGTGACTTGCGTGGCAAGATTGAACGATTGTGTCCACGCATCATCAAGTCGTGCGGCGGTCTTGTTCTCTCCAATGATAAGCACGCTCGGATTATCTGCACGGTAATGGATACCGTCAATGCGTCCTGTAAAGCGCGCCTTCAACTCACACTCTTTGCCTCCTTCATCTGTGTATTGAACTACAACAGCAATATCAAAGGGCAACTCAATGCCCACAAACGCAGTTACTCCTTCACCCTGCACCCAGATAAGATTAGCCCAACTCCACTTGTCGATGTAGGCATACGCAGCCAACTCCATGTTCGAGAGTGTGCGTCGTTTGTCGTTGGGATTATCATAGAAGCCGCTTGTCTCAAGCACATTGCCTGCGCCTTGCTTAGCATACAAGACACGATCATGGCTAAAGCTCGCGTCAATGTTTGACAAGATGACTGTCAGACGGTCTTCACCAAACAATGACTGACCAACACGCTTGAACAACGCAGCCGCGAGTGTCTTATCCTCTGTCTGGTGAAACAACTGACACATACGCACCCAAGCAAAGACTTCGTGCATAGCTGAGCCCGTTTCAAGAGGCATTGCACGACCTTCGGACGACAGAGGATTACGCTCACTGATAATCTTGTGGTGTCCATAGCGCACCGTGCCCCATACAGGGCATGTGTTATAGGCAACAAGACGAGTGTTGTCGAAGGTCGGCCATGTGAGTTGTTCAGGTGTGGTTTTAGTGAACTCAATCGCCGTTACGGACACCTTCATTATCAAGCTCCTCTGAGCGGTTCAAAACGCGCTGCACATCTTTGATGGCACCGAGAGTTTGTGCAGCTACAGCAGACAGGTTCGTTAGCAGCGTTGCCATGTCAACCATCTGTGCAGCAAGATTGTGAACGTGTTGTCGTGTTGTTGCGTGTTCACCCATCAACTCAATGAGCGCACGCTTTGTAGCTTTCTCGAAGCCATCTTGCCGACAACGCAACTCATATTCATTCTGTCTCATTCATCGTCTCCGTTCTGCATATCCATAGCACGAATGGCTTGGATACTGGCAATGATTGCTTCACTGTCCTTCGATAACTTACTTAGGCGTTTCAGGATTTTACCTACCTCACCTTCTCGTTTGATTGAGTAAGCCATTTCCGTTGCTGTGCCACGAGTAGCGGTCTTCTTACGCAGCTTTTCCACATACGTCATACGACGCACGCGGATAGCCTCAACTTGTTCCTCTAGCTCATCGCAGGAAAGGTCTGCAATGCTACGTCGCGTGATGATGTCACGAGGATCAGCCGTTGTTATCTGTGTTTGGAGTTGCGCGGCTTGTTCCTCCTCCACAAGCGCGCGTTCTTCTTTCGCAAAGTCAAACATCAATTGAGCGTGTTCATCCATATAGTCGCCAGGTATATGGTCACTCATTGACAGCCTCTCCTACCATCTTGTCAACGACCGCCCTTGCATGTGAACGCGCGTTAGCAATGTTGTTCGTTGTGCCTGAATAGTAGTAGGATTGCCACACAGTTACCTCCCACTGCCACTGTGCATTTGCAGGTGCGCCGGGTAGGAATGTCAGCTTCACATCATGCAGATTGTTAATGCGAAACCTTTCTTGCTTTGGTGCAATGCTCGTCAACTGGATCACGTCGCCCATCCGTCACTCCTGTTCTCCTGTAACAATGCTTGCAGTGAATACATGAGGCACCGCGTTGACTTTGGTGCATTCCGACACCAACGCCGTTAACGCATCATGCTTCGATGCAGGCAACAGAAGGCGGACTTTAGCGACAAACAACGCATTGTCAAACCTTGTCGATGGTGTGCGCGTCGTGAGAAAGAGCGACGCCACATCAGAAGTAAACAGCGTGGCATTGTATTTTGGCTCGACAGGAAACAACTTGTGGTCGAACATCACCCTCATATCAATGAGCACTTTGATTGCGGCGTCCGTCCGTGCTTCGATCATCTTTTTCAACTGCTGACAGATAGCCAACTCATAGACAGCAGGCCCCACATTACTTATTGTTTCAGGACATGCTGTGCCATTCGTCTTGCCGATCTTGCTCAAGGCATTGCTCAAGGCGTTCAATCGTTTCGCAGTCACGGTATGTTCCTCTCGTTGTTAGTGTATGTTAATGCAGCAAGAACACAACAGGAACCAACTCACCAAGCTGTGTCAATCCATTGACAGCCCGCAGCTTGTGTTAGCACCTGTTGCATTCTCATCAACAAAGTTAAGTATAGCCTATCTAACTATCATTGTCAAGTCGGCTTACGCATTCTCCAACGCATGAAACGTAGCACTGCGAAGCACTTTGTCGATGAACAAGCCGCGACTAAGCCGCGTCAATGCCTCCGTATCGTTGTCTGTCTTCTTGACGACACCGTGGGATGCAAAATAGGTCAGCGCAGAGACAACGCTCCATAGGTTCGACCCACGAACAGGAACCTCACGCAAGTATTGATCGGACAAGTGTTCAAACATGCGCGGAGAAGTAGCAATCTCACGCAGCAAACCCATTGCTTGCTCATGTGGCATCTCTTTGCGTGACCAACTTCTCCAGCGCACAACACCGTCGTTAAAGCCATTGATGCACTGCGAAAGTTTAGCTGTGACATGCTCAAGTTTCAGGCCGCTGGTATGCCGATGGTATGACGTATCAAACGTGCCTGTGATAAGTCCGTTCGTGCACATGAAGTCAATGGCACCACCAATGATCTTCACTGACGAACCACCATACCCATTGACGACAGCAATACGCAATCCCACAGAACCATGACGACCGATGGTTCGTGCATTGTGAGGGAAGTGATACTCACGCATACAGGTTTGACCATGCCGAGCAACAGAGTCCTTCACAAAACACGCTTCCAAGTCATGGGGCGTTAGGAGCGTCTGCATTTCTTGCTCCAACGCCGTCACTACCTCATACATAGATATGAGCGAGTAACCTTTGCCAACAACAGCAAGCGGTTGACCATGAACAACAGTGTTGTGCATGATCGGACGCACCAACACCTTTTGGTTGGGCACGGGATGATTAACGCCCCGAACATCAGTCCAGGCGCACTTGCGCTCTACCACGGGGAAGAAGATGTCTACATCGGGAGTGGTTGTCTTGAACATAATCATAGCTCCTTAGTGTTTCACGGGGGATGGTTCTTGTTCGTCTGTTATGCGTTGCGCCATGCCAGCTACATGGGTAACAAGACGGACAACAAGCGCAATCGTGTCCTCGGAACTCATTCCCAAATCTTCGCTCGTGCCTGCTTCTGTGCATTTTTCGATCACGGAAACAGTGTGTGCTGACAAATGCTCCCATGTTTTGATGCGGTTTGCTGCCACAGTAAGACCGCAGAACAGTGGACCGATGGTATTCGCGAGAATGTTCTGCACTTGATCAGCGGTGACGCTGTGCAGTGAGAAGATTGCAACAACCGCTGTTGTTACATCATCAATCACACGATGAAGCTGTGCCAATTCTTCGGGGCTGGGCATGACGACTTGTTGCTCATTCATTGAGATCATCCTTCACATGTGCGTATGTTCGTTGTGTCGCAATGGCACTCACAGCTTCACGAGAGATGCCGTAAAGCTCAGCTATGTCTGCTTGTGTCTGTTTTCCTGCCTGTAAGAGTCTTCGAATGTTTTTGACAACTGCGTGCGACAATCCATGCCGCTCGCGTAGTAGCCGATCATCCACGTTGGTGCGATTATTGCTTGCCCGGAGATGTTTAGGGTTACAGCACCCTGTAGGCCAACTCCCTGCGTCGCAATCATGCAAGATGTGTTGCTCGGTAGACAAGGTTGTGCCAGTCGCAAGGACGAAAACCAAGCGGTAAGCCAACCATCGCGCTCCCTCGCAGTGAAAATACGGCCGCTTGTCTCTGTCTCTACCACCCCACGTTCCTTTCCATGGCCAACACTTCTCAGTGCCGCCGGTCATATCAATGTGTGCAAACACATCTGTTCGTTCATTTGCCAAGAGACAGCGCCAGTGCCTTCGTGATGCACACCGGAACCAAGCCTAGCTCGGCAATTACTCCAGGTCCAATAGAACGCTTCTTGTTCAAGAGCATGTTCAAGTGTGTTCTAGAAACTTTCAGGGCCTTTGCAGCGTCAACCTGCGTAGGATAACCATCCACAAACAAACACAGCCGCTTGTGAACCTGCTCACTTGTGAGGAACTGTGTCATGGACGCTCATCCTTCGGGCCGTGCTGCACCACTGCCACTGCCTCTGCCACGGGTGCTGACTCCGGCGTGTCAATCACTGACGCGGGTATCTGCTCCCATACAGCGCAGTGGTGTTGAGTCGAGCCGAGAAGGTATTCATTCACCCGCTCCACTCCCCAGACGTTGTTAAACCACATGGGCAGAGGGAAACGACACGTTCCCATAGTAGATGTTTTCCTGTGCCAAGGCGCAAAGTGTTTGCAGGTGCGACAAGTAACAGTCATATGCACATCCTCCACATACGTAGAAACAACAACCCAAACACGAGTGCAATCCCTAGTGCCGTGATACCCAACGCACTCGCGATACCAAGACGCAGTGATATCGCCTCGTTATCGCGTGTTATGTCATCTAGAACGGCGCTTGTAATCACAGCCCGCCGCGCATACAAGACCATTCGTGGATCAGATGATCGTGCTTGTTCATCCCAAAAGGCTCGCTCATCATTACGCATTGTCTGCCTCCTTCACAAGATATGTCATGTTCTCTCCATCATCATCTTGCACGCGCTCAACCATACCACTGTCATGGCATAGCAAGTATGTGCCTGTTTTGAAGTCACGACTCTCTAACCACAAACGCCAAAACGAGGCTCCTCGCTCAATGCGAAGAAGCCTCGTCTTAAACGGCACGCCGATGACAACATCAGCCATCCAGCAATTCACTCGCGGCAACTGCTTTTGCAAGGTATTGCCACGCTAAATGCTCAGCGGCAAGAACCTCTGCTTTGGTGCGGCCGGGAGTGTCATTCCAAACAGCTAGTCCTGAGTCGTTGTCACACATACGCTGCGGATAAATCTGTGCCCCAATGATAAGACGCAGATCATGCAACATCGGGTATGGATGAGCTAATGCTGCTTCATAGCAGGCACCGACCATGCAAAAGGAAACGACTCCATCAGGCGTAGTCTTCGAAGTGTAGCATTGTATCCAATCATGCGCGCGTTGCACTGCGAGGGCTTCTGTCATAAGACGAAGCATTGCTCGTCGTTCATCGAGTGACCACAAAGCAACCATGGCATTTGCCGCGTCAATCATTGTCATAACCGAGGGCATGTCAGTTATCCTCCGATGATACTACAGTGTCACTCAACTGCGCCGGGAAGACTTCGGCTGTATTTGAAAAGAGCATTAGCAACCGTGTGTCCGCGGCTGGCATGTCTTCGATTGTTCCTTGAACCCACGTAGAAGAAATCACACCATCATTGCTGAATGCTCTCAACTGAAGTTTCTCCAGTTCTTCAGCAGTCAACAGCCCTACATAACGCAGAGAACCGAGCGCAGTCCACTCAATGGTAATGATCCACACGGACCTCCCGTGTGAACCCCTTCTCCGACGTAACTTCTCCTTCACCACCATAGACGCCAACAACGACAATTGATCGTCAGTGATTGACTCAATTGCGCTAGCCACGCTCTCGATGAAGTCCATTACCATCTCCTTAAGGTGTTGGGGTAGTAGTAAGATTGTAGTCTTGTTTCAACCCATTGTCAAGTTGGTTCACACAACAGTATCATAGCCTATTGCATACACGCCAACAGACCCGCAAAAGCACCCCTGAGCCCCTTATTGAGTCCGTCAACCCATTGACAGACCTAGGATAGCGGCCTTTTCTTGCACGTAATTACGGGTATCAGGGGTCGGGATGTAGGCACGCACTCATTTTTGTAGATGGAATACCGTAGTCCATGGGCGGTTCATGCGCGCACGACTTGCTTCCCGTCGCCGCTCAACAACCAAGTTCCACAACGCAAATGATACATTGGCGTGCGTCATGTAAGTTTCCTTGGGGATTTGTTTCTTGACCCACACGCGCACCATGTCATAGCTGCGAAACTCAGGCACCGTAGCTAAAAACCGCAGTGCCACTTTCTCATCTTCATCCATCATTTGCTGTCATACCCCTGCAAGTTCCACGTTTCAGCGAAACACGCAAGTTCGCGTGTGAACAATGGTCCGATGAACTCCTCCGTAGCCGCATCGTGCAACCGTTGCAGTGCTTCCATGAAAGGCAAGCCGAAGTGTGCAACATACAAGATGATCGAAGGAACATAGACATCGCCTATGCGACCCGTTGACATGTGCTCGATGGTCATGCCTTCCATAGCATTAGTGTATTCATCATCCGGGATGTGATGCCCGATAGCGCACTTCTTCACGACCAACCGTTCGTATTTAATGGATGTTACTCGATATGCACACACCCCGCTCTCAAGCATAGCCCGCGTGCGCTGTTCGATCAGCCGATCAATCGTGGTTTCGAAGAACTCTTGACGACTCAGCATGACAGTCTCCTTGTGAACACATTGTTTAGTTAACGATTGACACTACTTACCGAAACCTTGAAACGTCGCCACCCTTAGAAGTGACCAATCGTTTGAACGGTTGCGATTAGCGTAGCAGAACACTCTGGGATTTTTGTTCAACAGAGTGCGCTCATGCGGTGTCGGCGTTCTCTCCACCACCAACGTGCGTGCTTCATCATAGATCAAGATCGTGATCGGGCGCCCCATGGATTGCTGGACCTTGACAACCTCCGCTCGATTTTTTTTCATCCTCCTTTTGCCCTAGCAATTACACGACGAGCTACCACACTCACAGGCACCTTGTCGTCAAACGCTTGACGATACGCATAGTCTGGCAGATCATCACACTCCAGGCCGCACGACGAATGCACAGCCTGGTTGACTTGATGCTTCCACTTGTCAAAGTCTGACCAGTGGGGAGCCCTCGATGACTTGTTCATTGCCTCATACCTTGTCAACGCATTGACAGCCTAAACAATCGTCATGTTGCTGTTAGCGTGCAACTGAATGTCCTTGATGTGCCACAACTCAGCGGGACGATACTCCTGGTTGTGCTCTTGCATGATGAGCAGCAGTGCCGTGAACGCTGCCATGCTCGTGAGCACAAGCACACGGGTGCCTTCGACAATCTGCTTCGCATCCAACAGCGGGAGAGCGGAGCCCACAAGCACGCAACCAAGCGCACGGATGGCACGGATGGCAGCGATTTTCAGCGGAACGGTGGGAGTGGACAGCGTAACCACCCAGCGGTAGGGACCAGCAGCGGCGCCAGTCTCTTGTGCGAGGCGATGCGCGACCATCACAGCGGCAGAGAACGGCGTCTGCACAACGGGATAGATGAGCTTGATGATATCCTGGGACATGAGACATTCCTTCGTCAATTGATTGACAGACATTACTACGCGGTAGTCCGTGTGTTGGTTACTTGCTTACACGGGTTAACTCCTTCTCGCTTATCCAATAAGATAGTAGCACACTCTCAATACGTTGTCAAGTCTATTAACATACAGCTAACAACACACGTAAACAGTGCCCCATATACAGCCCAAAGCGCCTGATGAAACGTCTGTCAATGCTTACCGCGCCCACAAGAGTTGTGCCAAACAAGCGCGCGTGCTGCCCTTTGACCAGACAGCACGCGGGCACGAACAAGGCACGAGCTAGGCACGACACAAGCACGAGCACGACACACGCAAGGCATGAGCATAAGCACGCAAGACACGAGCTAGCACTTGCACTTGCTTACCTCTTACTTGCACTTGCTTGCCCTTGCTTGCGCTGCACTTGCCTCTTACTTACCTCTTACTTACGCTGCACTTGCCTGCACTTGCGCTGCACTTGCTTGCCCACCCCGCGCCAGCCCACCCCGCGCCAGACGCTAGACGCAAAGAAGCCCCAACGCATTGCTGCGATGGGGCCAAGGTTGCGCGCGGGAAGTAGCAGGCTAGATGATTTGCACCCAGGTGATATAGCCATTCAATTCCAAATGATCGCGCAAGGTGTCAGCTTCACGACGTGAATTGTGATCGGTGTATTGCCTGCCAAAGCCGGCTTTATCCGACCATACACGATAGATAACTTTAACCAGCATGGGATGACGCTCCTAAAAAAATCCCGCACACCTTGCGATGTGCGGGAGAGTTTGCGTTGTGCAGGTTACGCCGTCTTGGCTGGCGCACTCACTTCTTTCGGTGCTTGTTCCGCCGCATTGCAGGCATTCACGATCTTCGCCAATTCCTGCAACGCAGCCCACCCATCCTTTCCGAAACTCTCGACGAGGTTCTGACGAGTGATCGGGCCCGCTTTCTTGTCTGCCTTCCACTCCGCCAGCACGTTGCCCACCGCGATGATTGCAGCCCGGACGTTCTCATAGCCCGCCCCGCCGCGATCATGCGGCGAAGGATTGGCGCTGCCATCCACGGTGGGCACGATGACGCTGCCAGGCGCGGCGCCGGGGGCGGCCGGCGTGACAGGCGTGACAGGCGTTGCGTTGGCCGGTGTCGCCGTTGGCTTAACGGTAGACCGCTTCTTCGCTACCACCGCTTGCAGCGTGAAGAGGTTCGCCATTGTGGGCATCAGCTTGTCTACGCTGAGGATATCAGGCGTTGCATCAGGCTTGGCAATCCAAACAATCGGGGCCTCCCGCTTGTTATCCAGGGCGACGGTCGGGCGAGCATTCTTGCCACTGGCGCGGATGGTCATTTGCGCGCGGTCAAACATTGACAAGGGCACGATAAAGAAGCCCGTCGATGCGTCGTAATGGCTGAGCCGGATGCCTGCCTTGTGCATTTCCGTAGCGCGCAAGATGGCCGCACCAATGCGAGCATACCGCGCGCGCCAAACATTGACGATGAAAGTGTCTTCGCCGTTTCCATCTTCTGCACGCGGCCGGGCACCGATCAGGCGTGTGATAGTCGCAGCCTTGAATGCCTTGAAAGACGCATTTGCCTCTTTCTCACTAAACATTTCCAGCAACGATGCGACAGGGGAGCCGAGGGCAACGTCATCGGCATGGATACGCAGGATAGTCGCGCAAAGCATGGAAAAAGCCTGCGATACGGTTGCCGATCCGATGGCGTATGCTTTTTCAGCGCTGGCATAGAGCGCGATCACAGCCGCAGTTGCGTCTTTGAAGGTAGCTTGCGCGCTGTTTGACATGTTAGCTTTGGTCATTGGAGTTACTCGCTTTCTTGTCTCGGCGTCATTGCCTGACCTAAAGATGATAGCACCATCTCAATACGTTGTCAAATGTCGTCACTCGCATGAAACACGCTGCGCCCTTGCTGCGTTTGCTCACTCGCCTGTCAATCGCTTGACACGGTATCCAGCACGCAAGCTAGCAAACATTGTGCAACGCAAACTGTGCAAGCAACCTAACACTAAGCTATGCGTTGCGTTGTTTGCGTATCATTCCGCTTTGTTCGTATGCCCTTGCACGCCTCTACGCTGCACGCTGAAGCCCCTTTGTGTTGGCATAGGCAATCATACACGACACTCATGCATGGCTTGTATGGGCTTGTATGAGCATTGCAGGCATATACGCATTGTGAAATGGTCACGGGTGCGACACAAGATGCTGCATTGCAACACACTAAGCAACTAGCAAAGTAACTAGCAATACATCCATGCTACCAATGCAACTATGCTTGCACTGTCAATCCATTGACACACTATATACCAAGTAACCATGCTTGCACGATGCTTGCTTACTTGGTGCTTACTTGTGCGTTGCTTGTGCTTTACTTGTGCTGCCCTTGCGTTGCGATGGGCTGCTATGGGATGCTCGATTGGTGGTCGATCCCGCCTCCCCACTCGCACACGCACGCAACGCCATTCCTGTCCTATACACGCACGAGGCATACCCCCCGGTGTTTCCAAAAGGCGGGCCTCGTTGTAATGGGCTAGCGGTGGGGGCACGTCAAACACTCCCCTATACAGTCAATGTATGCGTCAGTGTGCGCTTGCGCTGTAATTGGGCCTGTAAGTTGTAAGTTGTAAGTGGGCTTGTAATTGGGCCTACACAGTGTAGCCTACATAGTGTAATTGGACCTATGATGTTGCTTGCTTGTGCCTGTGTCTGCTGTCTATTGAGCTATCTTGTTGCTTGCTTGTTGCTGATCGTGCTGATCGTGGTGTCAATTCATTGACAGATAACATTGTTATGCTGTTGTTATAGACGTGAGTATAATTACGCAGGCTGTCAGTGAAAGGTCAGTTGACAAGGAGTGAAATACATGATATATTCTCTTCCTACCCCGAAGGGCACAGCAGGCAAGTAAGTAAGCGGGGCGGGCCGGGGCTGCTACATGTTGCTGCATATCGTCGTCGGCCTCTTGTTGTTGTGTTGTGTTGCTTGTTGTGTTGTCACTCATACTATAAAGGACATAACCATGACTCCTTGGCAAGCGTTTGAGATGTTTGCTGTGTTGGTTTATGTAGCAATAGTGCGTTTCCTTATCTGGGTATAATGCTCGTTGGTTCGTGCTGCTGTGCTGTTGTGCTGCTGTGCTGATGCTCGTGCTGTTGTGCTGTTGGTATGCTGTTGTAATGCACTCGCGCTGTTGTGCTGCTCTTGCTGTGCTCATCTTGTTACTAGCATGGCTATTGAGATAACGGCTGATCGTCAATCGCTTGTTGTTGTCGGTTGCTGCACTGATTGTCGGTTGTTGTTGTTGTCGGTGATTGCCTTGTTGCCGGTTGTTGCGATGATTGCTGGCTTGTTGCCGGTTTCCGGCTGCGCTTCGCTTGCCGGGCTAGGAGGCTTGCACACTTGACAAAAGCCTGATAAGCTGCCTTACCCTGGTGCTTGACCAGTCAACCCATTGATAAGGCTTACCATTCCATGACCACGTATGGGCTGAATAACGGCACAATTCCCTTCACAGGATACACGGGCACACTCGGCGTTGGCAGTGCTCTTACAGGTGCAGCAAGTGGCACAACCCTTTACAACAAGTTGTCACAGTCTGATCGCGCAATCATGCAACGTATGCGAAAGCTAGGCAATCGAAAGCTGCGGAACAAGTTTCGTGCTTTGATTGTCGGTGATACTGGAACCACTGTCACCAACAGTATCTTTCGTGTGCAGGGGCCAACTGATCCCAACCTCATTGGTGGGCTTAGTCTTATGAAGTCCTTTGATACATCCATTACAGCAACGGCGGCAGACAAGACAGCATTGACCGCACTACTCTTGCTTCAGCAGGGTGCATATACATATGTCGCTGACGCAAGCGGCAATGGGCGTGGTCAGTTGCGTGCCTGACTTCTTTGATGGTCGGCCGATGGTAAGTAAAACCAAAGGCACATCCGGCTATCATCAATTAAAGCGGCGTCTTAAGTCTCGTGATGCTGCGAGATTAAACGCCCTTACAGCTTCGATGGTGCAAGGGAATGTAGGTGCTTTGGCATCTGCATCCTTTACGCATGTTCGAGGCGATACACCTGTTGCTGTAAACTTCACTACAAATGCTCATCGTATCAACGGTGGTTTGCGCGTGATGACTACTGTGTCTGTCATCAATCGTGTGACAACCTATCCCGATCAAGATGCAGTAGTAGAAGTGTTTGGTGAGTTTCGTCCGCTGCCAGAGATTAGGAACTACTTCGAGCTTCATACAGGCGATGAGACAACCACAGGAATTAGGTATGCGAATGTTGCGCTGGTTCCATCATTGTATAGACTTGATGTAAACTTCT
>Ga0105048_10001121_pt1 | contig 43172 bp, 38 predicted proteins | sample MAT05_FD_78382 | JGI IMG/M metagenome (GOLD analysis project Ga0105048, IMG submission 78382) | Freshwater microbial communities from Lake Fryxell liftoff mats and glacier meltwater in Antarctica - MAT-05 | ecosystem: Environmental > Aquatic > Freshwater > Ice > Liftoff microbial mat | place... | reverse complement strand
GGCGACGACGACGCTGCTCGACATCGGCTGTGGCGCAGGCTCGCTCGCACTCGTCGCGCGGGCGAGCGGCGTATCCGACGTCGTCGGCACCGACATCGATCCGCGTGCGATCGACTACGCGCGGTTCAACGGTCGCCTCAATCGCCTGCACTGCGAGTGGCTCGTCGGCGATCTCGGTGCCCCGGTGGCAGGCCGCCGCTTCGACGTCGTCGTCAGTCAGCCGGCCTACGTCGCGCAGCCCGAGACCATTGCGGGCGTGACGTTCCTGCACGGTGGCTCGCGCGGTGACGAGCTCGCGCTTCGATTGCTCGGCGAGCTGCCGGCGCTGCTCGGATCCCGCGGGCGCGCGTGGGTGCTCTTCGACACGCCCGAGCCCGGTCTGCGCGAGGTGACGACGACGGTTCGCGACGCGCTCGGCTCGGCACGCGTCGATCTGTGCCTGCTCGTGACCCCCGGCCACGGCGCGGCCGAACAAGCGATCGGCTATGCATCGCTGCGCGATCGATCGCTCGGCGACACCTACGCGTCGACCTACGCGACGTATCGCGACCACCTCGCGAAGCTCGGGGTCGATCGCGTGCGCCACGTGCTCGCCCATCTCCGCCAGTCCGCGAGTCCAGCCATGTTCTTCGCCGAACCGAGCGCGCTCGGCGGCTACACCGCGAAGACACTCGAGCGACTCCTCGAGGCCGTACGCTGGTCGTCTGCGAGCGGCAGCGATCTACTCGCGGCCGACGTCCGACCGAACCCGGCCGCGCGCCTCGTGCACGAGCAGTCGCTGTCCGGCGTCGGTGATGCGCGGCTGTGGGTTCGCTTCGAGCGCGGCGCCGGCGTCGAGCAGGAGCTGAGCGACACTGCGGCGGTGCTCGTCGAGTGTCTGCGCGATCATCAGCCGTTGTCGATCGCGATCGAAGCCTGGGCGCACCACCTCCACGGCGATGACGATGTCGATCTCGACGATGTGGCGGCGCAGGCGCTCACGTTCGTGCGCCAGGGGCTGCGCTCGGGGCTGCTCGTCGTCGGCGAGTGACGCCAAGGGTCGTGCTAGGCTCCGAATATGGTGCGCAACGCCGGTGCAATTGCGGCACTGCTCGCGCTGGTTGCCTGTGAACGGGAGGGTCCGACGTGCGCGGAGCAGCCCGGCTTCGTGTGCCCGATCGCCGGAACCGGCGATCTCGGCTTCAATCGCGACGGCATCCCGGCCAACGATGCCGATCTCTTCCTCGTGTCCGCCGCGCGTCGCGGTCCCGATGGCCGCATCTGGGTGATGGACTTCAACAACCATCGCCTGCGCCGGATCGACGACGAAGGGCGCATCGAGACCGTCGCCGGCAACGGATTCCACGCGCTCGCCGACGTCACCGTGCCCGCGCTCGAGTCACCGCTCGAGAACCCGATCGACTTCGACTTCCTCGCCGATGGTCGGGTCGTGATCGCGTCGTATCACGATCCTCGTGTGCTCGCCGTCGACGCCGAGGGCCGCTTCGAGGTGCTCGCCGGGCTCGGCGAGGAGGGCATGGTCGGCAACGAAGGCGACGGCGGCGATGCACTTGCCGCGATGTTCATCCAGCTCGACGGCATCGCGATCACCGGCGACGACACGATCTACGTCTCGGACAGCAAGGCGCACCGCGTCCGCGTGATCCGAGACGGCATCGTCGATACCGTCGCCGGCACCGGCGAGCGCGCGTACTCGGGCGACGGCGGCCCCGGCACCACGGCCGCGCTGCACTGGCCGACCGCGCTCGAGCTCGATCCGCAGGGCAACCTCTACATCGCCGACACGTTCAACCACGTGGTGCGACGGCTAGCGACCGACGGCACGATCACGACCGTCGCGGGCAGCGGCGTGCAGGGCTTCGCCGGTGACGGCGGCGATGCGCTCGCCGCGAGCTTCGATCAACCGTATGGGCTCGCCCTCGCTGGCGAGGACTTGTACGTGACCGACCGCGGCAACTTCCGCATCAGTCGCGTGCAGGCCGGCATCGTCGACACCTTCGCGGGCAACGGCATGCGCGGCGACGCCGGCGACAATGGCCCATACGACGACGCGACGTTCGCATACATGGCCCGCATCGCGATCGACGGCGCCGGTCTGCTCGTCGCCGATCAATCCAACTCGCGCGTGCGGCGGATCAACCTCGAATGACGCGCTACTGCGGGATCGCGCAGGTCCAGCCGTAGCCGTCGGGCGGCACGCCGCAGCCGGTGTGGCACGAGATGCACCGCGGCTCGTCGACATCTTCGACGACGCGATCGGCGGTCACGGTCTGCCACGCCCAGTCGAGGTTGTCGGGCGCGCTGCCATCGGCGAGCTTGGTCATCACCGTCCACTGCGTCGGCGGATCGGCGCACATCGTGTCGCCGAAGTCGTACTCGGGCTTGAGCACGATCGATGCGACCGGGAACGGCAGCATCCGCCCCTGATACGGCTCTCGCGCTGCATCGTCGACGAGGATGCGAACGTTGTTGAGGTCGTGATCGCCGCTCGGCATGCACGGCCGCACCTCGGTGTATTGCGCCTCGTAGTCGGCGGGGAACGCCGGCTCGACAGCGGGGCCCTCGTCGTCACCCGTGTCGTCGTTGCACGCGACGACGAGCGTGACGAGGGCCGTTGCGATTGCACGCAGGATCATCAGGGCAGCAGTACCGTGCGCACGACGTTGTTGCCGGTGTCGGTCACGAGCAGGCGCCCTGCGTCGTACTCGATGCCGAACGGCAGGTTGAGCAGCGCCTCGGTCGCGGGACCACCATCGCCCTCGAAGCCGTGCTCGCCGCACACGCCGACGACGGTGGAGATGTCGCCACTCGGATCGATCGCGCGGATGCAGTGGTTGCGAACGTCGCTGAGGTAAAGCGTGCCGTCGTCGCCGAGGGCGAGGTCGACCGGGAACGCGAGCTTCGCGTCGATCGCCGGACCGCCGTCGCCCTCGTAACCGTTCTGCGCGACGCCCTCGATCGGCGGCTGGCCGGCGATGCGCGTCACGATGCCGTCCGGGCTGATCTTGCGGATGAGGTGGTTGCTCGTGTCGGCGAAGAACAGCGAGCCGTCGTCGCCGAACACGATGCGCCCTGCCGGCGACGCCGACTGCCCGAACGGCTGCGACATCCGCATCTGCGTCGCGGGACCATCGTCACCGCTGTAGCCCGGTGTGCACGCCCGGCTGCAGAACATCGTCGGATCGCCGCACACCGACTTGCCCGACGGACCGTTGTCGCCGTCGGGGCAGGGCGTCGGCTCCACACCATCGGCGCACTTGCCCGGACCTCCGGGCGCGGGCGCATCGACGACGCAGTTACCTGCGAGCCTCGTGATGTTGCCGGCGGCATCGACCGAGCGCAGCACTTGGTTCGCCTGATCCATGATCACCAGGTTGCCCTGCAGGTCGTAGGCGATCGCCGCCGGTAGATCGAGCGATGCGGTCATCGCCGGGCCGTCATCGCCGAAGTACGCCCGCTTGCCGTCACCACACGCGTCGGACACGACGCCGGTCGCAGGATCGACGACGCGGACCTTGCTGTTGTGCCACGCCGCGATGACGATGTTCGCACCCGTCGGATCGAAGATGATGTTCGTCGGGTGGTTGAAATCGCCGTTCGCGGGATCGTCGATGGAACCACCGAGCTCGCCGCGGCCGGCGATCCAGCTCACCTCTCGTGTGTCCGGGTCGTACTCGCGGAGGCGATGGTTGTTCCAGTCGAGGATGTACACCGTGCCGTCGGATGCGGTGAGCGTGTCCTGCGGCAGGGCGAACTTCGCCTCGAGCGCGGGAAGTGCCTCGGTGTCGGCGACGCGGTCGTAGCCGTTGTCGCCGCTGCCGATGAGCGTGCAGATCGCACCCGCGTTCTGCGTGTCGCAGCTCTTGTCGTCATCCGAGCACGCCGGCAGCGCCGACGCGAGGAGGCCGAGGCAGAGGATCGATGTCTCTCTCACTTGGCCACCTTCACGATGCGCGAGTTGAGCGAGTCCATCACGTAGAGGTTGCCGGCCGGATCGAACGCGATGCCGAACGGGCGGCGCAGCTTCGTCTTCGTCGCCTCGAGCCCTTCGTCTTCGTCGAGACCGAGCTTGCCGGTGCCGACGACGGTGCGAATCGTGCCGTCGGCCAGCGAGATCGCGCGCACCTTGCCGTTGTCCGTGTCTGCGAAGTAGAGATCGCCGTCGGGGCCGATCTCGAGGTCGCGCGGCGCGTCGAGCTGCGCCGCGACTGCCGGCCCACCGTCGCCGCTGTCGCCACCGGTGCCGGTGCCGGCGAACGTGTCGATCATGTTGGTCGCCAGGTCCATCACGCGGATGACGTCCTGCTCGGTGTCCGAGATGTAGAGCTTGCCCATGTGGTGCAAGATGCCGCCGCTCGGATTCGGATTCGATCCGCGCGCCCACGAGAACTGGGCCTCGAGCGCCGGTCCGCCATCACCGTCGTAGCCGAGCATGCCGTCGCCTGCGATCGAGTTGATCACGCCCTGGGGATCGATCTGCCGGACGCGACCGTTGCCTTGATCGATGAGGTAGATGTTGCCGCTCTCGTCGAGCGTCGCGTCCTGGATCTGGCGGAACAGCGAGCCGCTCGCCGCCGGCCCACCGTCACCCGCAAAGCCCGCTCCACCACCGCACAGCACCGTGACGTAGCCGTTGTCCTGATCGACCTCTAGCAGCTTGTGGTTGTGCCACGCGACGAGGATGACATTGCCGTTCGGATGCTGGAGGAGGTTCGTCGGGTGGTTGAGCAGCCACTCGCTTCCGTCGGCGCCGTCGGGCCCGATGCCGAGCAGCGGACCGTCGCCGGGGAACACCGGATCCTGCGAACCGACCATCGATTCGATCGTGTCGTCCTCGAGCACGCGGCGGACGAGGAAGTTGTTGAAGTCGGTGAACCACGCCGTGCCGTCGGGCATGAACAGCAGGTCCTGCGGCTGGTTGACGAACGTCGCGAGTCGATGCTCGCCGTCCTTGCCCCAACCCTCTTCGCCTTTGACGCCGAGCCAGGTGCACGTGTGACCCGATGCGAGATCGCGGCACGCGGCGTCGAGGTCTTCCTTCTCCTCGCTGTCGCAGCCGCCAGCGAGCGACGCGAGCATTGCGATGATCACGAGCTTCGATCCGATTCTTTCAGGCTTCATCAGAGTCCCTGGCTGGGCACCATCGTGCCCCGATGCAACATCACGCCTTCGGTGAGTGGGGGTGTCAGCGTCTGCCCGCCGACGGCCCATAGGCCACCTCGTTCGTCGATCCACGAGCCGTGGAGATTCTGCCGGACTTTCAGACCGGGGTCGACCAGCGTCCACCCCGAGTCATCGCGTGTGTAGACAGTGCCCATCATGCCCACGGCGATTCCGCTGCCGGCATCGCCGAGGGTGACGCCGGCCAGCCCCATCGGCGGAGGCTCGGGCGTGACGTTGCGCCACTTGCTTTCGGGTTGGCCAGCTTCCGCCTCGACGATGAGGCCGGTGGCGAGCCCGCCGACCGCGGCGAACACCCCGTCCTTCTCGAACACGGTGAACAGCGACGAGCCGACGCCGGTGTCGCCCTGCGTGAGCGCGGTACCGTCCCAGTGCAGCGCGACGCCGCTGCTACCGACCAGCCACACGTCGTTCGCGGTCGATCCGTACGCCTTCCAGATCGCGGCGCTCATCGGCACGTCGGCGGGCACGGATGGCTCGGGCGTCCACGTGTCGTTCACGAGCCGCCACGCGAAGCCGCCGCTCGCATCCGAGTCGCCGCCGACCGCCCACACATCGTCGGGCGACGCGCCCCAGATCCCGAACACGGTGCTCGTGCCCGGCGTCGCCATGCGCTCGAACGTGCCGCCCGCGTAGCGGAGGATCACACCGCCGTCGCCGCCCATGTAGATCGGGCCGCCCTCGAAGCCGAACACCCACCACAGATCGCCCGTCGTCTCGCCCGTCGTCATGCGCGTCCACGCATCGCCATCGAAGTGCAGCACGAGCGGGCCGTTGCCATCGCGTGTGTCGGCGCCGACGCTCCACACGTCATCGTGTGCCGTGCCCCACACGGACAAGAGCGCCCCCGAAAGATCCTCGTGCACGATCTGCCACTCATCGGTCGCGGGCGACTCGGGCGCCTCGCAAGACGCGAGTAGCGCCGCAACGAACGACACCGACACCCAACGCGACGACACGCTCAAAGCAATAGCACTGGGCGCCGCTCGCGACAAGCTCGACCCACTACGACATCGCCGTCACGGGGGCTCCCGCACCAAACGTCAGTCGGGCAGCGTGCGGCTGCGCGTCGTGATCGCAGCGTGCAGCCGAGTCTCGAACGCCTCGAACGCCATCGTCTCTTGTCGCTGCTCGCCGTAGCGCCGCAACGTCACCGTGCCCTCGGTGCTCTCGCGCTCGCCGAGCACGAGGACGTTCGGGATCTTCTCGGTCAACGCGTTGCGGACCTTCTTGTTCAGCGTTTCGCTCGAGGTGTCGAGCTCGGCACGGACGTACTTGTCGCGCAGCGTCGCGACGAGCTTCGCACCGTACTCGGCGAACGCTTCGGCGACCGGGACCACGCGCACCTGCACCGGCGCGAGCCAGGTCGGGAACGCGCCGGCGTAGTGCTCGATGAGGAACGCGATGAAGCGCTCGTGGGTGCCGAGCGGCGCGCGATGGATGATGTACGGCGTGTGCTCTTTGTTGTCGGGCCCGATGTAGTTGAGCCCGAGTCGCTTGCCGACGCCGAAGTCGAGCTGGTTGGTGCTCGCGGTCTCTTCGCGACCGGTGACCGTACGAAACTGCACGTCGATCTTCGGCCCGTAGAACGCGGCCTCGCCCTTGCCCTCGACGAAGCGCACGCCGCTCTGCTCCATCGCCTCGCGCACGATCGCCTGCGAGCGCTCCCAGCCCTCGGGATCGTCGATGTACTTCTCCTTGCCCTTGGGATCCTCGGGATCCCACGTCGAGAAGCGCATGTAGTAGTCGGCGAGGCCGAGGATCTCGTAGCACTTGCGGTGCAGCTCCATCACCGCGAGGAACTCGCCGCGCGCCTGCTCCGGAGTGCAGTAGATATGCGCGTCGTTCATGCACATGCCGCGCACGCGCAGCAGGCCCGAGAGCGCACCTGCATCCTCGAAGCGATACACCTGGCCATACTCGGCGAGGCGCAGCGGCAGCTCGCGATAGCTGCGCTTGCGCGTCGCAAAGATGCGGTGGTGATGCGGGCAGTTCATCGGCCGCAGGTAGTACGACTCCTTGACCACCGTCTCGCCGTCGACCTGCTCGCGCAGCTCCATCACCGGATACATGTGCGACGCGTAGTACGGCAGGTGACCGGTCTTGTAGTAGAGCTCGGCACGGCTCAGGTGCGGCGTCGCGACCCGCACGTAGCCGGCATGCCACTCGAGCTCCTTCGCGAGCTTCTCGAGCTCGTCGCGGAGCACGGTGCCGTTGGGCAGCCACAACGGGAGGCCTTTGCCGATATCCTCGTCGATCACGAAGATCTCGAGCTCACGGCCGAGCTTCTTGTGATCGCGCGCGAGCGCGTCGTGATACGCCTTCACGTGGGCATCGAGCTCGGCCTTGCTCGCGAAGGCCCACGCGTAGATGCGGGTCATCATCGCGTTCTTGGAATCACCGCGCCAGTACGCGCCGGCGATCGAGCGCAGCTTGAAGCAGTCGGTGGGGATCTTGCGGGTGCTCTCGACGTGCGGGCCCTCGCACATGTCGAGGAACGAGCCGTTGCGATAGAAGCTCAGCGACGTGAGGCCCTTCTTCTCGATGAGCTCTTGGGCGTACTCGCGCTTGTAGGGCTCGTTCATCTCGTCGATACGCGCGAGCGCGGCCTCGGCCGGCAGCTCCTCGTACTCGAACTTCTGCGCCTGCTTGATGATGTGGCGCATCTTCTTCTCGAGCTCGCCGAAGTCCTCCTCGGAGAGCGGCGAGCTCAAGATGAAGTCGTAGTAGAAGCCGTCGTCGATCGCGGGGCCGAAGCCCAACGTCGAGCCCGGACGCAGCGACAGCACGGCCTGCGCGAGCACGTGCGCGAGGCTGTGACGGATGCGGTGGAGCTCCCCATCCTGCGGTTGGTTCTGGTCGTCGGGGATGCTCGGATTGTCCATGGCAGGGCGGGGAACGTAGCACCTCTGGTATCGTCTTGCCCGCCTTGGCGCGCCGGGTTCGCATCGCTGTCGTCGTCGTCGTCGTGCTCGCGGTGGGCGCGGCGCTGCTCGTGAAGCGTGCGCAGACGCGGCGCGTGCTCGACCTCGCATCGCGGCTGACCGGGTGCCCGGCGCCGCAGATCGACGTTACGCGCAAGGACGACGAAGCGGAGGCGTGGCGGATCGATGGGTGCGGGATCACGGGCGTGCTGCGATGCGACGCCACGACCGCGGGCTGCATCGTCGTGCCGGACGGACCGTGACCGTGGCGAACATCCATGGTTTCTGTCGGGTTCACCGACAAGATCGCCGTACCTGCGGGGCAGTGTCGCGGTGGATGTCGGCGGGCCGGACAGCGATGCAACGAGCGCGTGGCGAGGTCGACTGCGCCGGGCATGCGGCTCGCCGAGCACTGGATCGCGACGACACGGGGAGGAGAGAGATTGCTGTCGCCGCAGCGGGCGGGATGGTTGTGGGATCGGCTGCGGCACGGCTTTCCGCAGGCGCTCTCGCTCGTGCTCATGCCGGACCACCTGCACCTCGTCGTCGCCGGCACGGGCGCGCTCGAGCGGCTGCGTCGGGTGCTGGCCGGCTGCGCGGCGCAGCACGGGGTGCGCTTCGACATCGGCCCCGAGGACCTCGCGAACACGCGCGAGATCGCCGGACGCATGATCCGCTACGGCATCTTCAACCCGGTGCGGGCGGGATTGGTGGACGATCCGTGGGCGTGGCCGTGGTCGACGTTGCGCGACCTCGGTGGGGCTGCGCATCCGGTCTGGACCGCGGCGCCGAGCGTCGGCGCAGCGATCGGGCTGCGCAGTCGGTCGGTGCTCGCGATGCTCACGAGCACCGCCGATTTCCGGGCCGCGTCGCCGCAGCGCACGGCGATCGCGGCCGCGTCGCTCGAGGCGCTGCAAGCCGCGGTCGGGGCGGCGTTGAGGGTGACCGCGCGCGAGGTGGCGTCGCTACCCGCGGGACGTCGACTCGTCGTGCAGGCGAGCGAGGCTTTCGCCGCACCGGGGACGGACCGACTGGCGAGCGCGCTCGGCTGCAGCGAGCGCACGATCCAGCGCGACCGCGCGCCGCGACACGCTGCGCTCGATGCGGTGCTGCTGTGTCTCGGCGACGAACGGCTGCGCCGTGGTCCGGACAGCGTCGGTTGAGCGATGTCCGGTCCGCCGACAGAAACGGCGAGTCTGGCGTGCAGATTGGCCGAGGATGTCGGCGAACCGGCCAAGCTAGCGACCGATGATGCTCACCGTCCTGCATCGCTCGGCGCGGTTCGTTGCGGTCGACAAGCCGGCGGGCATGGTCGTGCATCGCAGCGAGTGGTGTCCCGAGGGCGAGCCGGTGCTGCAGCGGCTTCGCGATCAGATCGGGCAGCGGGTCTTTCCCGTGCATCGGCTCGATCGAGCGACGAGTGGCGTGCTGGTGTTCGCGCTCGACTCCGACGCGGCGCGGCATGTGTCGGAGCAACTCGTCGCGCACGAGGTGGAGAAGCACTACCTCGCGATCGTGCGCGGGTGGCCGCACCACGAGGGCGTCGTCGACTACGCGATCGCGGAGGATCCGTCGGCACCGAAGGTCGATGCGGTGACGGAGTATCGGCGGCGCGAGACGGTCGAGCTGCCGATTGCCGTGGGGCGGTACGCGACGGCTCGCTACGCGCTGGTCGACGTGCGCCCGCGGACCGGACGGATGCATCAGATCCGCAAGCACTTCGCGCACCTGCGGCATCCGATCGTGGGCGACGTTCGCTACGGCGACGGTCGGCACAATCGCCTGTGGCGCGAGGTGCTCGGCAGGCCCGGCATGATGCTGCGCGCGGTTGCGATGCGCTTCATCGATTGCGACGGCGCGAGCGTATGCATCACGGCGCCGGACATGCTCGCGCTGCCGTAGTGGTGTGAATCACCTGTGCTAGCGGAAGGCGGGTCGTGCGAGCAGCTCCGACAGCGGCACGATCGTGAAACCGCGCTTCGTCAGCCCGGCGATCACGAGCGGCAGCGCGTCCGCCGTGTGCGGCGCCGTGTCGTGCATGAGGAGCACCGCGCCGGGCTGCGCCGCAGCGACGACACCCTGTGCGATCGATTCCGCCGAACCACCCGCCCAGTCGTTCGCGTCGACCGACCACAGCACGATGTCTTCGCCGCGCTCACGGATCAGATCGACGGACGACGGCGGAAAACGACCGAACGGTGGTCGTACGAAGCGCGGACGCAGGCCCGTGACCGACTCGATCGCGTCCGCGGTCTGGTCGAGCTCCGCGTGGATCTGCGACGGAAACAGCGACCGGAACGACGTGTGGCTCGAGGCATGGTTGCCGAGCTCGTGACCTGCGTTCGCGATCGCGGCGAGCAGCTTCGGCTGGCGCTCGGCATTCGCACCGAGCACGAAGAACGTCGCGCGCACGCCGTGATCGCCGAGCACTCGCAGCACGCGACGCGTGGTAACACCGCCGGGGCCGTCATCGAATGTCAGCGCGACGACGCGATCGTCGGGGCGGCCGCGATGCAGCACCGCGCCGGCTTCGAATGATGGCGGGAGATCGAGCTCGCGGTCGGCCAGCACCGCCGCGGGGGTGAACGGATCGTAGGTGATCGCGGGTACGACATCGGGGAGTCGTGCAGCTCGTGTCGCGATTGTCGGCGGCGTCACCGATTGTGCTTCGTCGCGCTGCGCCGCGTGGGACTCGGCGATTACGTCCGATGGCACGTCTGCAACGCACGCCCCGGCGATCAACCCCAGGATCCCGAAGCGGATCCCGAAGCCGATCCCGAAGCGGATCCCGAAGCCGATCCCGAAGCCGATCCCGAAGCCGATCCCGAAGCCGATCCCGGACACGCGTGCGACATCTCGCGGCCCTCTCACCGCCCCGAGCTAGCCCGGCCCGGCCAGGTGGGCGCAAGTTTTCGGCTACGATGCGAGGTCGTGCTCGCCTGGATCCTCGCTGCGTTCGTTCTGGCGGCCAGGCCGACGGTCGAGCCACCGCGTCGCATCCAGGATCCGGCCGCACTGTTCGTGTCGCCGCTTTCGATCGAGACACTCGCTGAGCCGAAGTGGATCGTCCACACGATACGCCCCGGTGACAAGCTCGCGCGGCTCGCCGCACGATACGCGGTCGCCGCTGCCGACATCCGCAAGTGGAACGGCATCGACCCGAACGAAGATCCCGTGCGTCGCCGTCGCACGCTGCGGATCCACGCGCAGCGCATGGTGCCCGCGCCGATCCGCGTCGCGTACGTCGTGCAGGCCGGCGAGACGTGGGACGACATCGCTGCGAAGCTCCGCGTCCGCAAGCGCGCGCTGCAGGCGAGTCATCGCAAAATGAAGACGCCCATCACCGGTCGCACGGTAGTGACATGGCTCGACCCGATCGAAGGTCCCGCGTTCGATCCACACGCGACCGACCTCGAGCATCCGATCACGCTCGTGCCCGAGGCCCGCAGCACCGGCACGCCGCAGCGCGGACGCGTCGAGCACGGCATGCGCCTGCCCGATGGACCGATGTGGGAGCTGTACCATCCGACGCGCGCGTTCGGCAGCAGTCACGCCGTCGGCACCGTCCATCGCGCCTTCACAACCCTACGCAACGAGGTCGGCTATCGCGGCAGGATCGTGATCGGTGCGCTCAGTCGCCCGCACGGCGGTCGCTTCCGTCCCCATGTGTCGCATCAGTCCGGCCGCGACATCGACGTTCGTCTGCCGCTGCGCACCGGCGTCGAGGACGTGCGCCACGCGACCGTCGAGGACATCGACTGGTACGCGACGTGGGCGATCGTCGATGCGTTCGTGCAGACCGGCGAGGTCGAAGCGATCTTCTTGGAGATGGGTCGACAAGAGCGCCTCTACACGGCTGCGCGCGTGATGGGTGTCGACGAAGAGACCCTCGCGAAAGTGATCCACTGGCCGAACTGGTCCGGCTCGCACAAGCCGCTCGTGCGTCACTCGAGCGGACACGACACGCACATCCACGTGCGGATCAAGTGCGGCGACGACGAGCCGAAGTGCAGGAGCGAGAGCGATCGCGAGTAATCGCGGCGCGATCGTCTCGCTTACGCGTGAGTGACTACTTGCGGACCGTCGCCTGCAGGTCGTCGAGGACCTCGTCGAGGTCGGCGTCGTCTTGCCACTCGAGTAGATCGGCCCACGCATCTGCGATCTCGTCCGCGATCTCGTCCGCGTCGTCGTCGTCGTCGTCGCGCTCCTTCGCGCGCTCGTAGGCGACGATGCGATCGTTCACAGCGCCGTAGCGCGTCACCGCTTCGTTGACGACCTCGAGCAGCTCGGCGGAGTCATCGACGTCACCGGCCTTGGTCATCTGCGGAAGGTAGATCGCGAGCTTCGCGATGCTGCGCACGCGCTTGCGGAAGTCATGGAACGCGACCGCGTTGTCGGCCTTGGTCAGCTTGCCGATGTCGGGCGTCTCGGCGAGGTCTTCACGCGCCTCCTCGATGAGCGCGCGCTGCAATCGCGCCATGTTCTTCAGGCCGGAGAGCTTCGCATCGGGCTCGATGTCGGCCTCGCGCCAGTAAAAGCGCGCTTGGTCGGCCTTCGGACGGTCGTGGAGCTTGGTGCCCGACGGCGCGCCGAGATACGCGCCGATCTCGTCCTGGTGCGCGACGTCGAGGAAGTCGCCCGACCACGCGAGCACAGCCTCGCGGCGTTCTTCGACCTCGGCTTCGTCGTACACCGCGGCCGCGGGATCCTCGATACCCTGCACGTCGAACAGATCCTTGAAGCTCCCGATCGTTTCGTATCCCTCGTCGAGCTCGTCGCGCATCGGAATTGCATCGATCGAAAGGGACGTCGGGTCGACGGTGGCGAGCGCAGTGGCCACGTGCCGGCAGCTGAGCCGTGTGCTCGTGTCACCCACCGGAGGTCAATGGTTCTTGATCCCGCCGCCGGCCGTCCAGCTCGGCGGCTGCGCCTCGCCGTCGATGTACACCGTGACCGGCTCGGTGAGCGTCTGCGGATCCTTCCGCGGATCCGCCGCGAGCACGAGCAAGCTCGCGCGTGCACCGACCTCGATCACGCCGCCTCCGGTGAAGCCCCAGAATTTCGCGGGCACCACCGTGCCGACCTCGAGAATGTCGGCGCCGCTCAGGCCGGCGGCGCGCAGCGCATCGATCTCGTTGGGATCGATCGCCGGGATGCCGGTGTTGCCGAGGTCGGTGCCGTATAGCACCGTGCAGCCTGCCTCGCGCAGTCGCTTCAGGTTGTCGATCGTCGACGGCTGGGCGCCGAACGCATCGAGCGTCGAAATCACCGCGCGCGTCGACCATGCAGTGATCGTCGCATCGCCGAGCGCCTCGGTCGGCGTGTGCGCGAGCACGTCGACGCCGGCGTTCGCGGCCCGCATCGCGTCGGCATCGGCGAGCGCGTGTGCGACGACCTTGCGATCACGCTCGTGCGCGCGGGCGACCAGCGCTGCGAGCTCTGCGTCGTCGAGCTCCGGCGCGTCGCCGATCGGGACCTTGATCACGCCCGCGCCTGCATCGACGATGCGATCGACGGCTGCACGCACCTCGGCGACACCATCGACCTCGAGGCCGAAGCCACCCGCGCCCCAGGTCTGCGTCGGGTAGCCATCCACCGCGGTGATCATCGGACCAGCGCCGAGCAGACGCAGAGGTGCGCTCGACAGTGCGAGCGACTCGATCGGTGCCGCGAGATCGACGGCCATCGCGACGCCGCCCGCCGCGAGCGTCTGCGCATCGAACGCGTACGACAGGTGCACGTGGCTGTCGACGAACGCGGGCACCAGGAACATGCCCGTGTGATCGACGGCGAAGACGCCGGCCTGCTCTGTCGCCTCGGCACCGAGTGCGGCGATCTGACCTTGGCGCACGAGCACGTCGACGTCGCCGATGCCGACGACGTGTGCGCCGCGGATCACGTACGTGCTCGGGAGCGCGCGCGCCGGTGCCGACGCGGATCCGCTCGACGCACTCTCGCCGTCGCTCGGCGCGGCGCTGGTCGATTCGCTGCTGCCACCGGCATCAATGTCGGGCGCAGGGGCGTGGGTGCACCCGCACAGCCCGGCCAGCACCGTAATCGCGACGCGTCGCACCAGTCGGAGTACGGCGCACGAAGGTGCCCGGATCGGCCCCGGATCGGCGGCGGGGATAAATTGTTGTGCGCTCCAGAACACGTACCGGACGAACGCCCGGATCGAGGGCCGCTCGGTGTGCGTGCCGCCGGCGGGGTGACAACTACGCCGTCACGCCGCCATCGATCACGACGACCTGTCCCGTCACGAATGCCGCTTCGTCCGACACCAACCACGCCGCGGCGAATCCGATGTCTCTGGGCTGGCCGATGCGTTGGATCGGCTGCTCGCCGACGAGCTCCTTCAGCCGCTCGGGGTGCTTCCAGTAGTACTCGCTGAAATCCGTCTGTATGAGGCCGGGTGCGATCGCGTTCACGCGCACACCTCTGGGGCCGAACTCGCGCGCCCAACTGCGCGTGAGCATGATGAGGCCCGCCTTCGTGAAGCTGTAGAGCAGGCCGCCCGCCTGCGGTTGCAGCCCCGAGATCGAGACGATGTTCAGGATCGCACCGCCGCCCTTCGCGATCATCCCCGGCAGCACGCGATGCACGAGTCGCAGCGACGACTTCACGTTCACGTCGACCATCTTGTCGAGCATGCTCGCCTCGACATTCAGCGACGGACCCTGACCGATGTTCGTCGCGCTGTTGTTCACGAGCGCATCGACGGGCCCGAGCTGCTTCTCGACGGTGTCGACGAGCCGCTCGAGATCCTCCGCGCGACCGACGTTGCACGCGACGGGCAGCACGCGCCCCGGATGGTGCGCAAGCTCGGTCGCGGTCTGCTCGAGTACGTCGAGCTTTCGACTCGCAATCGCGACGTTCGCTCCCGCTTCGACGAGCCGCTCGGTGATCGCTTTGCCGATCCCACGACCACCACCAGTGACGATAGCGACCTTGCCCGCGAGCGAAAGTGTCAGCGCCATGAGGCGGCTTGTACCACGCGAGCGCTCAAGCCTCGTAGATCACGTCGAGGTACGCGCGCATCAGGTCCCCGACCGCGCTGCGCACCGGCAGCGTGCCCGCCAATCCGTAGATCGGTGCGAGGCCGCTCTTCTCACCCGGCGTGCGACGCACCTCGTCGACCGCGCCACGCAGATCCGCGAGAAACCTCTCCGCCACACCCGGCTCGGCGTGACGCAGCGTCACGCACAGATGCACCGCCGGTGGACGGTGCAGTCCGTTGAGGTTCCAGTGCTTCTTCGTCATCACGTCGAGCACACGATAGACGTCGAGATCGATCGCATCGAACGCGATCACCCACAGCGGATCGCCGAGCACCCGCAATCCCTCGATCGCCGCGACGCCCTCGCGAATGGTCTTCGCCGTCGCGAGGATCCGCCGCGTCGCCTCGAGATACCCATCGCGACCCATCGACACCATCGCGGCCCAGCAGGCGGCCGACAGCGCGCCCGGCCTGCTGCCCGCGAACGTCGGCGACAGGTACATGCCGCCCGGCCAGTCGGTCGCGGTGAAGAACTGGTAGCGGCGCAGCGCCGCCGATCGATACAGCACGACGCTCGTGCCCTTCGCCGCGTAGCCGTACTTGTGCGTGTCGGCGGAGATCGAAGTGACGCCCGGCAACGCGAAGTCGAACGGCGGCACCGCCGCGCCGAGCTCCCGCGCGAACGGCAGCACGAAGCCACCGAGGCACGCGTCGGTGTGAAAGCCGATCTTGCGGGCACGTGCGAGCTCCGACAGCTCGGTGATCGGATCGATGACGCCATGGGGAAAGCCCGGCGCGGAGCCGACGAGGCAGATCGTGTTGCGGCCGATCGCGCGACGCGTCGCGGCGATGTCCGCCCGAAAATCCGCACCGACGGGGATCCGCTCGAGCTCGATGCCGAAGCTCTGCGCCGCCTTGTCGAACGCGACGTGGGCGCTGGTCGGCGCGATCACCTGCGGCTTGGTGATCCCGCGCTCGGCCCGGGCCCAGTCGCGGTAGGTCTTCATCGCGAGCATGATGCTCTCGGTGCCGCCCGACGAGACGACACCGGCGACCGGGCCTGACCACACGTCCGGCTTGCGCGACTTGTCCACGTGCGCACCGACGTGCGACGCCCCGAGCATGTCGGCCGTCATCGCGATGATCTCGGCCTCGTACTTCACGACCGACGGCCACAGATCCGCGTGCAGCGGATTGGTCTGCGAGAACGCTGCGTAGACCTGCGAGAGAAATCCCGTGTGTGCGTCGTCGCCGTGATAGACGCCACCCGACACGTACCCGTCGTGCCAACGCGCGCGCTCGAGGTCGGCGAGCGCACGCATGTCCGCGAGCACAACGTCACGCGCGCGACCAGACGTCGGGATCGTCGTCGTGCGCGGCGTGGTTTCGGCGTACGGTTTCGCGCCGCGACGGATCTCGGCGAGCATCTTCTCGTACTCGGCGGCGATGCGATCACCGACGATCGGCAGCCGCTTCGCCTGCTGGAAGATGCGGTCGAGGGCGCGCCGTCCCGCGCGATCGAGCCGGCGACGGAGATGGACGCTCATGCGCAGTACGGGATCGCGCAGTCGGGGCACAGGAGATTGTCGTTGATGCACGCGGCGAGGTTGTTGAAGACCGGCGCAGAAGCGGCGTAGTCGATGCAGCAGATGCTGCAGAGATCGGCGTCACCCGTCGCGCAACAGTTGAAGAGATCGTTGCAGCCCTGGTCGGCGGCGCACTCGGCGGAGACTCCGTCGCACTTGTTGCCACCACCGACAGCACACTGAAGACACTCCATGCATTCGCCGCCGCACGGGCTGGTCGGATCGGTGGTCGCGGGATCGGTCGCGCTGCTGTCCGACGGGTCGGTGGTCGCGGGATCGGTGGTCGTGGGATCGGTCGTTGCGGGATCGGTGGTCGCGGGATCCGTCGTCACGTCGGTCGTCGGATCCGACGTTGCGGGATCGGTCGTTGCGGGATCGGTGGTCGCGGGATCCGTCGTCGCGGACGGCGTGACGCACACGCCGGCTTGGCACTCGAGTTCGGTCAGGCACGCGCCGTCGTTGCACGTACAGGCCTCGCTCCCCGGCGCGCAATCGGCGGGGATGCACAACTCGACGGTCGCGTTGCACTCGAGCCCCGCGTCGCACGTCGCGTTGCCGTAGCACGGACAACCACTGTTTCCCGGCTGACACCGGCCGCCCGTCGTGCCGCTGGTGTCGGCCGACGAGTCGGTGCCGCTCCCGGAGGGCGAGTCGGGGTCGAAGCACCCGCCGAGCACGATCGTGACGAAACCCAAGATCAGTGCACGCATGATCGAGGTCGAGCGTAACACGATCCGCTCAGCCTGCCGTGCTCGCGCCGCCGAGCCGCGGGTGTAGCTTGGCCGACAGCTTCCACAGCTCGCGGTGCGCAGCGTACAGCGCGTCGTAGCGGTCGCCGTGCTCGCGCCGCGGGGTGAACCGCGCTGCGATCGGCACGGTCGCGCCGAGCTGCTCGACGTTCAGTCGTCCGAGCCCGACGAGCGCGACGAGTGCAGCGCCGCGAGCGTTGCACCGCACGGGATCGCGGACCTGGGCGATGTCGCGACGCAGCACGTCGGCGAAGATCTGACACCACAGGGCCGAAGTCGCGCCGCCGCCGATGATGCGGATCGGATCGAGCTTGCGATCGACGAAGTGCTCGACCGCCTCGAGCAACCAGCGAGTGTTGAGCGCGACGCCCTCGAGCACCGCCCGACACAGGTGCGCGCGCGTCGTTCGCAGCGAGATGTTGGAGAACGACCCGCGCACGTGCCGGTCCGCGCTCGGGCTGCGCTCGCCGAACAGCCACGGCGTGAACACGACGCCGTCACTGCCCGGCTCGACGGACGCTGCGAGGGCGTGGATCCGCGCGAATGCGTCCGTCGGTGGTCGCCGATCGTCGGCGGCATCGCGCGGCCACAGCACGTTGTCGCGCAACCAGCTGACGCACGCACCCGCGGTTTCCTGCGAGTTCGCGGCGAAGTACCGACCCGGCAGCGCCGACGGCAGCGACGCGACGTTGCGCAGGATGTCGGTCTTCTTGAACGGCACGTGGCAGGTCAGCCATGACGAGGTGCCGACGTAGAGGTGCGGCTCGAAGTCGCGCACCGCACCCGAGCCGACCGCGGCGGATTGCACGTCGGGGGTGCCGCCGAACACATGGACGTCGCGCCCCAGCGAGAGCTGGAGCCCGAGGTCGTCGGCCGCGCGCGCCCAGACCGTGCCGATGCTGTCCGTCGCGCGCACGAGATCCGGCAGGCGTCGGCGATCGAGGCCCGTCATCGCGAGCAGCTTGCTGTCGTACGCGATGTGGTCGATGTCGCGGTTGTCGGTCACCCAGTGCAGCGCGATCGAGTCGAACGTCGCGCACATCCGTCCGCAAAGGCGCGCGTTGATCCAGTCCTTCGGCTCGAGGAACATGTGCGCGTCGCGATAGACCGACGCGCGTTCGTGGCGAAGAAACTGCAGATGTGCGACCGGCTCCTTGCCCGCGAGCGATGGAATGCCGCCGGTCTTCGCGATCCATCGCGCGAGCTTCCCCGCCGAATAACCTTGGACGCGCACGAGCCCGCCGACGAGCTCCGGTATGTACTTCGCGCCTCGCGTGTCCATCCAGATGATCGCACGATGCAGCGGCCTGCCGTCGCGATCGACCGCGACCGTGCCCGCCCACTGCGACGTGACGCTCACTGCGACGACGCGGGTCGGATCGTGACCCTCGGACCACAGTCGCTTCGTCGCGACTACGATCGCGCGCCACCAATCCTCCGGATCCTGCTCGGCGCCACCATCCGGCAATAGGTGCAGCGTCGTCGGCTCGGCGGTGCACGCGAGCATCTCGCCGCGCACGTCGACGAGCGCGACCTTCGGCCCCGAAGTGCCGAGGTCGATCGCCAGCACGACATCGTTGGGAGACGAGCTCACGGGCGAACGATATGCCGAACCGGGAACCTCCGTGCGTGTGGGTCGTCTACCCGCTATGATGAACGCGATGCGACGGCAAAGCCGATGGGTGGCGAGCTTCGTACTCGGGTTGGCCGCATGCGCCGGATCCCGTGGTTCGGGGTCGATCGATCCCGATCTGCAGCCGCTGGTCAGCGACAGTGCGCCGCCGCAGGCGACGCTCGAGCCCGACGAGTACATCGGGCCGCCGGATGCACCGGGCGCGGACCTGATCGGCGCGGACCCGCCGGCGCGTCAGGGTCCAACGCAGCGCGTGTCGATGGAGGCGGATCCGGCCGGCAGCGACCACGTCGTCGCGCCGCCCAAGCGCCAGAAGATGCCGTCGCTCATGGACGACATTCTCTGGGGTCCGCGCGATAATTAGCCTTCAGGGGAAGCGGCCCGCTTCCCCCTCCGTGCCGGCGAAGCCGTCACGGAGCCACCCCCTTTCCATCGCTTCGCTCCTTTCGCTCCTTTCGCTGGCGCGCTTGCGCGACCGCTTCGTCACGGCGCAGGCTTGGCCGCGATGAAGGACTTCCACGGCCGCGTCGCGGTCATCACCGGAGCGGGCAGTGGGATCGGACGCGCGCTCGCGATGGCGCTACGTGCCGAGGGCTGCGATCTCGCGCTCGTCGACGTGAACGCCGCGCGACTGCGCGAGGTCCAGGCGGAGATCGGGCCGACGCGCGCGAGCATCCACGTCGCCGACGTCGCCGACCGAACGCGCATGGCTTCGCTCGCCGAAGAGGTGATGACGCAGCACGATCGCGTCGACATCCTCGTCAACAACGCCGGCGTGTCCGTCGCTGCCGACTTCGAGGATCACTCGCTCGAGGACTTCGACTGGATCGTCGGCATCAACCTGTTCGGTGTCGTCCACGGCTGCAAGTTCTTCCTGCCCCATATCAAGCGATCCGACGACGCGTACATCGTGAACCTGTCGAGTATGTTCGGGCTCATCGGTGTGCCGGGGCAGACGTCGTACTGCGCGACCAAGTTCGCCGTACGCGGGTTTTCCGAGGCGCTCGCGGCCGAGCTCTCCGACACGAAGGTGCGCGTGATGAGCGTGCACCCCGGTGGCATCCGCACGAACATCGTGCGCGACAGCCGATTCGTCGCGCGCATGGCCTCGCGACAGTCGAAGATCATCGACATGTTCGAGCGTCGTGCGATGTTGCCCGAGCGCTGTGCTGCGCTGATCGTCGGCGCGATGAAGCGGCGCAAGAGTCGGCTGCTCGTCGCGCCCGAGGCCCACGCAGCCGACCTGCTCAAGCGCCTGTTCCCCTCGCTGCCGCAGCGGTGGATCGCGTCGGCACGCAAGGCGTTGCTCAAGTAGATTGTCTTTCAGGGGAAGCGGCCCGCTTCCCCCTGGGCGCCGGCAGAGCCGTCGCCGAGACTCCCCCTTCCCTTCGCTTCGCTTCGAATCAGCTGCCAAGCGTCGCGAATACGCGCGCGAACGAGCCGATCCCGATCCGCGCCTGTCGCCAGTCGAAGTACTCGTTCGGGGCGTGATAGCCGTGGTCCGGCAGCGACAGCGGCAAAAAGTGCACGGGGATGCCGAGCTCGCGGGCGATCATCGGCACGGCGCCGATCGATCCCCCTTCGCGCACGGTCACCGGGCAGCGCCCCGTCGTCGCGTGCAGCGCGTCGAAGATCGCGTTGTGCACGATGCCCGTCGTTGCGGCGCGGTAAGGCCGAAAGCTGCCACCGAGCGCGACCTCGACCTCGGGATTCGCCTTGCGCACGAACGCCACGAGCGAGTCGGCGATCGCCATCGGATCCTGATCGGGCACGAGGCGGAAGCTGCACTTGAGCTCCGCGGCCTCGGGCACGATCGTCTTCGTGCCGCGGCCCTGATAGCCGCCGGCGATGCCGTGCAACTCGAACGTCGGTCGGGTCCAGATCCGCAGCATCATCTCGAGCGGGTCGCGCGTCGTGACGTGGTGCAGGTCGTGCGCGTGCATGAAGTAGTCGGGATCGAAGCCCGCGGCGAGGAAGCTCGCGATCTCGTCCTCGTCGGGCGCGCAGACACCCGAGTGCCAGAAATCCGAGTTCTCGATGTCGTTCGCGAGCTTGCAGAGCTCTTTGATCGGGTTGCGCGCGACGCCGCCGACGAGACCGCTGTGCGCCTCTTTGCCGGCGGTGCGCAGGCGCAGCGTCGCATGCAGCGCGCCGCGGAGACCGGTGGAGATCGCCGGCTGATCGGCGGTCGGCCAGATCGTGTCCGACACGATCACGGCATCGGCCGACAGCGCCTCCTTGCGCGCGTTGATGACGTCGATGAAGTGCGGGCTACCGACTTCTTCTTCGCTCTCCCACACAAAAGTGACGTCGATGCGGGCGCCGCGATCGATCGCGATCTTCGCACCACGCACGGCACACAGGGCCGGACCCTTGTCGTCCGTCGCACCGCGGCCGCGATAGAGATACCCGCGCTCGGGGTGGGCCTCGGCGAGGAACTCGAACGGGTCGCTCGTCCACGCCGAGCCGTCGGCCGGCTGCACGTCGACGTGGTTGTAGACGACGACGTGCGCGCGCGCGTCGGGGTGGCGCAAGCGGGCGACCATCGCCGGGGTGCCGCGCGTGCCGACGATCTCGGCGTCGGCGCCGATCGACGCGAGCAGCTCCTTCGCGGCGATCACCCCCGGCAAGATGTCGCGATCGTCGGTCGCGCCCGGGCTGACCGTCGGCAGCTCGACGAGGGTGCGCAAGTGAGAGCGAAACCAGGCTTCGCTCTGCTCGACCTCGTCGTCGAGGCCGGCCGCATCGAGTGCACTCATGCAGCGAACAGCGTTACCACGGGTTTGCGGGGGAGGGAAGCACTCGCCGGGCCCGCGCGGTGGGAGGCGCGGGCACCGGGCGAAATCGGTTCGCGGGCTAGACGCAGGTGACGGTGATCGTGTGCGAGTGGCCGGAGGAGGAGCTCTCGACGACGACCTGACCTTCGGAGAGCAGCGTCGCGAAGTCTGCGTCGGTCAACGTAACCGTGTGCGCGTGCAGGCTGCTGCCTTGGATGTCGTACTGGATCTCGGCGCCCGCGGCGATCTCGGCGGCCGTCACCACGAGCGTGTGCATGTGGTTCGCGCCGATCATCACCGTCGGATCGGCGGAGCAATCGAACGCTTCGCCGGTCGTGCCGGTCGAGTCGGCGTCCGTGCTCGACTCGCCCGTCGGATCGGTGGTCGCCGGATCGGTCGAGCTCGACGGATCGGTGGTTACGGGATCGGTGGTTACGGGATCGGTGGTTACGGGATCGGTGGTCGCATCCGTCGTTGCGGGATCGGTGGTTGCGGGATCGGTGGTTGCGGGATTGGTGGTTGCGGGATCGGTGGTCGCCGGATCCGTCGAGGTGCTGTCGGTGCCGGCGCCCGTATCGGTGCTGTCGTCGCCGCCGCAACCGGTGATGAACGCTGCCGCGCCGACGCCGAAATGAAGGAACTGCTTGCGAGTGATGTCGTGTTTCAAGACCAATACCGTCCAGTCCAGTAGGTGACTGAGCTGGAGATTATCAGAACTTTCGCAGCGTCCCTCAACCAGCTCTGAGAGCCGGCTCGACCGGCGGGACGAAACGTCTGGCATGCAAGATCGATCGGACCGCCGAGCGCTGTCTCGATCGCGACCGGCACCATCTCGGCGCCGTCGCAGATGTTCGCGGTGACCCCGCCGCGGCCGATCGCCGCGGCGAAATCCCACAGCCGCGGCGCTGATGGGCCTGCCCGCACTCGAGGCCGCCGCCACAGCACGTCGCCGGCTGACCGCACATGTTCATGCCCTCGGTGATCCCAGGATCGCCTGCGAGCATGATGCCGCCGATCGCAGCGGGGTCACCGCCCTTGCGCGCGAGGAGGTCGGCGTAGAGCTCGTCCACGCTGCGGCCGGCAGTCGTACAGAGCTGGTCGCAGATGCCGAGCGGACACGTGCACTGCGGCCAGCCGACCTGATCGTACTCACCAAAGTCGTCGACGTCGGTCACGAGCACGAGCACGAGCAATGCGTCGGGGCGCAAGAACCCGGTCGCGTCGCCGACGAGCAAGTCGGTCGCGCTGGACAGCACGTGCTCGCAGCCGAGCGCGGTGCCGCCGTTGCCGAGCACGCCCGCCGCAGCCTGCGAGAACGCACCCGTGATCTCGGCGGCGGTCATCTCGTTCGAGTCGAACCACGGGTTCCCGTTCGGGCCATTGCCGAGGAATCCGCCGTCGTTGTCGAGCGCGAAGACGATGTCCGCGAACGCGGCGCCCGGGCAGCCGGTCTCCGAGCACATGCCGCCGGAAGATCCTGCCACGACGGTGCGCCCGCGCGCGAACCTCGGGCGCGAACGTCGGTGTCGGGTAGGCTTCGCTTCGTGAGCAGGCCAGGCAAGCGCTTGGGGGTCGTGTTGCCGAGCGTGCTCGCGTGCGGCTTGACCGCGCCGCACGAGCCTACCGATGTCGCGCCGGAGTCGTCCGCGCTCACGCAGACCTCCGCGCCTGCGCGTGCGGGATCCGATCTCCTCGGCCTTCCGGCGCCTGCGCTCGAGGTCGACGGATGGATTGATGGTGATGGCGAATCCGGCGCCGCGAGCCCCGCGAGTATCGCTGCGTTGCGCGGCCGCGTCGTGCTGGTCCGCTTCTGGACCGACACGTGCCCTTACTGCAGGGCCACCGCGCCTGCGCTGGTCGAGCTCGACGAGGACTTCCGCGATCGCGGTCTCGTCGTGCTCGGTCTCTTCCATCCGAAGCCGCGTCCCGGCGATTCAGAGTCCATCGACGCCACGGTGATGCGCGCTCGCGTCGCGCGCGTCGCGAGCGAGTACGGGTTTCGTTTCCCGATCGGACTCGATCTGCGGTGGCGAACGATCGACGCATGGTGGCTCGGCACCGGTGATCGTGACGCAACGAGCGCCACGTTCGTGATCGATCGCGAAGGCGTGATCCGCGGCGTGCATCCCGGCCCGGAATTCCACGCCGGTGGTCCCGCCGATCACGAGTCGTGTCGAGCCGACTACGCGGAGCTACGTGCGCTCATCGAGTCGTTGCTCTGAGAGTTTGGTCTGACATCGATGTCGGGGTGTCGATGCAGCTCACCCCTGCACACCCGTCCACGCCCGCATCTGCGTCGTCATCGCGCCGCATCGGTTGGCGTGACGCTTCCGATCGCTGCTATGCTGTTCTGTACTTCTTGCCCTTGCGATGAACGCCTTTCGATCCCGGCTCGGCCTGCGCGCCGCGCCCCTGCTGCTCCTCGCCGCTTGCAGCTCCTCCGCCGCCGACGACACGCCGACGGTGGGCGGGCAGGGCGTCGAGTCGTCCGGCGATCGCGATACCGACGACGGTGTCGGCGAGAGCGAGTCGAGCGATTTCGACGCTTCGTCGAGCGGCAACGACAACGACGGGCCCGCGACGACGGGAACGTCGACCGGCGGCACGCCGCCTCCATCGGCCGGCTTCGCGCCGTGCCCCGAAAAGCTGCCGCAGTCCTGGGTGCTGTGCGAGGACTTCGAGGCGATCGAGGATCCCACGAAGACATTCTTCGAGTTCCAAGACGGCGACGGCGCGTTCGTCATCGGCACCGGCGACGCCGCATCGGGCGAGCACTCGATGCGCACGAAGTACCGCGAAGGCGTCGAGGGCTCAGGCTGGCTGAGCGTCGCGATCGGTCGCAATCCGGTCGTCTACGGCGATCGCCCCAATGCCGCGGCCACTGGCGACTTCACCGAGGTCTACTGGCGCTTCCGCGTGAAGACGCAGGCCGGCTGGCCCGACATCGGCCTCGGCCATTTCACGAGCGCGACCGTGCTCGCGTCGTCCGAGTGGACGCAGGCGATGGTCGCGAGGCTGCGATCGGACGGCGACAACGTCGTGCTGCTCGCCGAGCCGACGACCTGCATCGACGGCGAGTCGGTGTCGTGTGCCGGCTTCGAGGACGCGATGGGGCAAAAGCCCCTCGGTGGTCTCATCGGCGCGATGCCAATCTTCTCGCAAGCGGCCGCGGACGAGTGGCACTGCGTCGAGGCGCATGTCGTCCTCAACACACCGGGCGCCGCCGACGGCGTGTTCGAGTTCTGGGTCGACGACATGCTCGAGAACGGCGCGTATCAGCTCGACTGGCGCGGCACGTGGGCCGAATACGGGATCAATCTCGTGACGCTCGAGAACTTCTGGCCCGGTGGTGCGCCAGCGGATCTCGAGCGCGCAGTCGACGACCTCGTGATCTCGACGTCACCGATCGGCTGCGAGTAGTCAGCGTCGTCGGCGGACGAGCCCGAGCAGCGGCACGAGCAGCCACGGCGCACGCGGGGTTTCGTGCGTGCAGCCGCAGGTAGGATCGTTTTGCAGATCTTCGGCCGTTGCGCCGCTCGATTCGCCGGTGTCGGCCGTCGATGTCGTGTCGATCGCTGACGATGTACCGCTCGACGTCGCGTCGCAGCCGGGATCGCCGAGGAAGCCGCCGCCCGAGTCGGCGCAGCCCGTGCCCGATCCCGGCAGCACGATGACCGCCTCGCGCATGTACGCGACGTACGACTGGCCCCCGGCGTCGACGACTTCGACGCGGATGTTCGCGGGGCCGCCGACGATCTGCTCGGGCGGCGAGAAGTCGATCGCGAACGTCGTGCCGACGACCGCCTCGTCCTCGAGAAACGCCGTCCACACCTGATCGGGCCCGGGGACGGTCTCGGCCCACGACGCGGTGAACGTCGCGCCGTCGGTCGCGACGACGCAACCCTCGACGAGCGCGACCTCGTCCTCGTAGATCGTGAGCTCGCCGGTCGAGATCGCCGCGACCGGAGGGTTGTCGTCCGCGCCCGCATCGTCGAACACCGCAACCACGCCACCGCGCGGCACCCACTGGTTGAACACCGGATCCCACGTGTAGCCCTCGACGGCCCATCCGCCACGCGCGAGCCCTGTCGTGTCCCACAACACGTCTTGCGCCGCCGCGGCCTCCGTGATCGGTCGGCGCTCGTCGTCGGCGATGATCCGCGTCGTGCAGTCCTGCCACGTCGTGCCGAGGTCGAGGATGTCCTCGGGATCGACGTCTGCGGGATCGACCAACGCGACCGACGCTGCGTCGTCGACGTCGGCCTGCGTCAGCCACGTCGGCAGGGGCGACTGCGGCGAGTGCTGCCGACAGAACCCGATCATCTGGTGACGTCGGCCGGTGTCGACCTCGTCGCCCGTGTGATCCGTGTCCTCGAACGAGATGCTGTAGTCGATCGCGACCACCGGATCGGCGTCGCGCTCGACGATCGTCATGCACGGGGCGTCGGTCCACACCACCAGTGATCGCGGGCGGATGCCGTCAGCGGCGCCGGCGGATCGCGACGTGGCCAGCGCCGCGGCCAGGCCGATCGCTGCCCACATGGCTTTGCGGCGCACGATTCGGGGAGCCTACCACCGCAATGGAGCGGGCGCCGGCACGGCAGCGCCGACAGGTTCACGCTCAGGGCTCGACGCGACGAACGAGATCCTCTGCGCGCACGAGCCACGGCGGCTCCGGCACGTCGTCGAGCTCGTAGAAGCCACCGCAGAAGCACGCGTGCGGGCACGTGGCGCACACCGGCTTGCGGACGCGACGCTCGGCCAGATACTCGGCCAAGTTCACGCTGTCGTTGTTGACGAAGACCATGTCGCGCGCGCGCTTGCCGAGATCGCCGGCCATGAACGCCTCGTAGCCCGGCATGAAGCAGTAGGGCAGGTTGATGACCTGCAGCTTCATGTGATCGCGATGGCGATCGATCACGCGCATCGCGATCTCGGCGGCGACCTCGGTGTCGGGTGCGACCATCCGCGTCGCCCGACCGAACGGCGTGAGGAACTGGATGTTGAGCCAGCGTAGACCCTCGTCGAGCGCGAGCTGGGCGATGTCGTCGAGCTGGCGATGATTGCCCTTGGTCAGCGTGACGTTCATGCCGAGCTCGACGCCCTCGGGTGCGAGGCGCACGCAGTTGCGCAGGCCCGCGATCGTCTGCTCGAACGCCTCGGCGACGCCGACCTGCGCCGCGTGCGTGCGAGCGTCGGCGCCGTGCACCGAGAACAGCAGCGACGTGATGCCCGAGCCGACGAGCCGCGCGGCGAACTCCGGATACGCGCACAGCCGACCGTTGGTCGTGACGTTCACGCGCGAGAAGCCGATCGCGCGCGCGTAGTGGATGAGCCCCACGAGATCGGGATGCAGTGTCGGCTCGCCGCCGTCGATGTCGAGCAACGCCACGCCCGCTCTGCGATACTTCGCGAGGATCTCGCGCTGCCGTGTCGGATGGCCGTCGACCTGCGTGCGGGTACCGACCGCACAGAACGTGCAGTGGTTGTTGCAGACGTAGGTCGCGTTGAGCACGAGCTTCTGCGGCCCGCGCGACGCGTCCATGCGCGCATCGAACGTGTCCATGAACCGACGCAGCAGGTCCGGTGTCACCGCGCCGGGTAGCTCGCTCGGCTCGCGCTGGAATCGCGGGCCCCAATCATGGGGTTGGTCGGCCATCACGGGCAGGTGGACGCCGGCCGCGAGCCGCGTGCCCGGCAGCGGCGTCGCGAACTGCACTGCCGGCTCCGCGGCGAAGCGATCCCACAGATCGATCGCGGACTGCAGTGTCTCGTTGACCTCCGCCGCGCTCTCGCCCGGCAGACCGATCATGTAGTGAACGAGCAGCGGCAACCCGAGGCGATGCGCCGCTTCGGCGACGCGGTCGACAGCGCGGTGGTCGAGGCGCTTGCCGACGATGCGATCGAGCACGCGCTGCGATCCGCTCTCGGCACTGACGCTGAGCGTCGTGATCCGACCGACCAAGCGAACGAGCTCTTCGGGACCGAGCCCGTCGGCGCGCATACCGTTCGGGAATTCGAGCGCGAGGTCGACCGCCTCGGCGGCGTCGAGCAGCGCGGGCAGGTGCCGGGGGTGCACGTTCACCATCTCGTCGAGCACGTGCACTGCAGTCGCACCGAGCTGCGCGAGCGCGGCGAAATCCTCGGTCATGCGCGCCGCCGAGCGCCGGCGCTGGGTCTTCGGTGCGCCGACCGCCTGATCGGGATTGCTGCTGCAGTGCGCGCACTCGTAGGGGCACCCGCGCGAGCTGAGCCACGGCAACACGCGACCGCGATCGATCGGGAAGGCCCAGCGCCCGCGCCCGAGCATACGCGCCACGTCGTGCATGAACGCGTCGCGCAGGTCGAGATCGATCGCGTCCCAGCGCGGCAGCGGTAGCGCGTCGAGATCGGGAGGCCGGGTGCCGACGAGGTGCCGCGCGGGTTTCTGCGTGCTCGCGACGAGCTCGACGAGCGCGACCTCGGCCTCGTACTCGAGCCGCACGTCGGCCTCGGGGTAGCTCGCGAGCACATCCGCCGCCGCGGTCGCGACGTAGTGCTGCCCCGATTGGTAGAGATCGGCGAGCACGACGATCGCTTCGGGATGGTCGCGGCGCAGATCCTCGAGCACCGCCCCGAGCACGTCGTCGCGGTGCGGTGGCCGGTGGAACGGCGTGAGCGCGACGATGATCACCGACCACGTGCCTGCACACGCGGCCGTCACCACGGCCACGCTCGCGCCCAGATGCGCCCGCCCGTCCTCGCGCCAACGCAGGCTCGCGCCCGGCAGCGCGAACGCATCGACGAGCCGAACCCGCGCATGCGCTTCCAGCACCGTCGCGACCTGGACCGCGCCCAAGTCGGCGAAGTACGGGTAATCGATGAAGTCGCGCGCCACCGACATCGGCGGATGCACGACCAGGACGGACGGCAGCACGACCGGGTCAGCGTATCACCGCGAGCGCATCCCAGGAATGATGCAATCGGGGGGCGTCCCGGCCATGGCATTGGTTCGTCCCTCGGGGACGAAGGCCTCGGTTTCGATCATGCACGTGACGTTGGTTCGTGCGCGCCTTGCGGCGCTGGTCGTTGGGGTGGCGTCGGTCGTCGCGAGAAGGTCGCCTCGCTCGGCTGTGGCATCTGCGACTCGGGCCCGAGCACGGCGACGGTGACCACGAGCCCGACGACGAGCGACGTCACGACCGGTCAACCGCCGGACAACGTCGGTCCGTGCTGCAGTGAGCATCCCGAGACGGGCTGCGAGCTGCCGGTGATCTCGGACTTGCGTGTGCGCGGCGGAGCCGTCGTGCTGCACCGACGGGTGGCACCAAGGCTGCGTCGATGCGGTCGACTCGAATGGTTGCGGCGTGTGTCCGCCCGATCCGAGCGACACAGGAGATGAACGGATAGCGGACGACCGCGGCGCGGCAATCGTCTTCGGGTTCGTGATCGCGTGCCGCGTCAGGCCGAGCGACGTCGCGCGCGTCGTCGGGGAGACAGCAACACGATCGCGAGCCACCACGGCGTCGTCGCGCGATCGCTCGCGCAGCCGCACCCGGTCGGCTCGGGAGTCGCGGACGCGCCACCGGAGCTCGTCTCGCCCGATGCGGCGCCCGTCGACGACGTGCCGACGGTCGTGTCTCCCGTGGCTGTGGTCGTGTCGCCCTCGCCGCTGCTGCTGCTCGACTCACCACCGGTCTCGTCGCACGACGATCCACCGACGAAGCTGCCGCCCTCGCACGGACCGTCGGCATCGATCACGACGACGCGGCCCGGCATGTACGACGTGAACGAGCGCCCTTGGGGATCCTCGACGTCGATTCGCAATGTGATGAGCTTGCCGACGGTGGCGGCCGGCGGTGCGAATTCGAGGAGGAGGTCGCCGCGGATCGCCGGCTGCGGATCGCCGTACGCCACCCACTCGGGCGCACTCTCGGTGTGCTCGCCCCAGTACGCGGTCATCGTGCTGCCCTCGGGCGCATCGATGCAGCCCTCGATGTTCGCGATCTGATTGCGATGCACCGAGACCTCGGCGCTCGTGATCGCGGCCGCCGGTCCGACGGCATCGGGATCGCCGTCGTGCAGCTTCACGAAGCCCGGTCGCGGCACCCAGTAGTTGAACGCAGGCTCGAACGTGTAGCCTTCGATGCGATACACGCCGGCGGGCGCGGACATCGTGTCCCAGTCGACGCCAGCCTCGGCCATCTCGCACGTGATCGGTCGGCGATCGGCGTCGTCGACGATGCGATACCAGCAGTCGTCCCAGTCGCCGTTGGTCTCGAGCACGTCGGCGGCACCGATGCCGCGCTCGGGCACTTGGCCGAACATCTCCGCCTCGGTCGCGTCGGCACTGGTGATCCAGCCCGGCAGCGGCAGCTCGAACGGATGCTGGCGGCAGAACGCGAGAAACTGGTGCGTGCGACTCTGCGGCACCTCGTCGTCGCCGACGTCGATGTCCTCGAACGGGATGGCGTACGGGATGTGCAGCGGTGTGTCGCTGCGCTCGTGCAACGTCATGCACGGCGTCGTGAGCTCGGGCAGCTCGCAAGCGCCACCGCTGCCGTCCCACACCACCGGCGTGCGTGTGTGCTCGGCGTTCGACGCACTCGCCGACGTCGCGAACGACCCGACACCGAGCGCCGCGATGGGTCGCGCGGCGCGCCGCAGCACTGCAATCACGGTCCCGATTCGCACTTCGCTTCGTCACTGCCACAGCGCACGCGGACGTGCAAGTGGGCGTTGTGACCCTCGGCGTGCTGCACGAGCGGATCCGCGTCGCCGCGCCACTTCGGCCACCGCAGCAGGTCGTGCACCCGCTCGCGCGAGACCCCCATCGCGCGCGCGGCCGCGTACAGCCGACCGTGGTGGGCCTCGTTGAGGAACACGACCTCTGCCTGCTCCGTGCGCGCGTACGCTTCGATCATCGCCCACGTCGCGTACCAATCGATCTCGTCCGCGGTCGGTGCTTTCGTCTTGCCGAGGCCGGGCCGCAGCGGCAACCGGATGTCGATGTCGCGCCCGGACTGATGCGAGCGATGCGGCGCCATCTTGCCGCCCTTGCGTCGACTGATCGAACCGATCAACACACCGCGGTCGTAGCCCATCTCGCCACGCAGGACCGTGAACGCCTGGTGCGTGACGTCGATCGCGTGCGCGCTCGCCCATAGATGATCGGGGTTGCCACGCACCCACAGCGGATGCTCGGGGAGCTGCACGCCGCCGTCGAGCTTGCCCTTGTGCGGCAAGCCGATGCTCCGCGCGATGCCGTGCAGCTCGAGGGGTGGCTGGTCGATCGGCTCGGCCGGTGCCGCGAAGCTCGGACCTTCGAGTGGATCGATCCACGCGGTCACGACCTCGCCGGGGGTCGGCTTGCGCAGCCGATAGTTCTGCACCCGCAGATCGTGCTCGGGCACACGCAGTGCGGCGGCGAGGTCGTCCCAGTCCTCGTCCTGCGCGATGCGATAGCTGACCTTGCGCAGCTCGGGCGCGACACGGGCGGTGAAGATCCGCAGGTGCTGGCGGTGCACGACGGGATCGTTCGGGTCGAGTCGATTCCAGCGGATCAGATCTTCGGTCTTCGCACCGTGCCGCGCAGCGATCGCGGTGATGTTCTCGCGCGGACGCACGCGATGCCGGATCCATCGCCGCTCGTCGAGGACCTCGAATCCGCCGTGGCCGACGAACAACGTCGCGACATCGTGCACCGAGACGATCGGCGTCGATGCATCGGGCGTGGTCTCGAGCTGGGCAGTCTCGTCCTGGTCCCGCAGCGCGAGTCGAGCGACGACGTCGTCGAGCGGCTGCAAGCAGCCGGACGTCAGCCCGAACCCCAGTGCCCAAGCTCCGAGCAAGTTAGCAGCGTAGCAGGGCTGGCTTCACGCTGCCGCGAGCGACTTGGCGAGCGCGAGGTAGGCACGATGCGCACGCACCCGCGCCGCCCCGGGTCGCACGTGCAGCCGATCCGCGACGACCTGCATCGGCAGCCCGTCGAGCTTGTGCAACACGACCACATCGCGCTGGCTGGCGGGCAGCGCATCGATCGCAGCCCGCACGCGCGTTCGCTGGGCGGCACGTGTCTCGGTGTCGATGGCGAGCGACTCGGGGTCGAGCTCCGCGCTCGGCACATCGTCGTACGGCTCGACCGCCGCATCGACCGTGCGCTGCGACGCCGAGGGACGCACCCGCCGCTGCTGGTGGCGGCGCTCCGATCGAACCCCGTCGACGGCGGTATTCCGGGCGATCGCGAGGTACCACGCGATGACGGCGTCGTCGCGGCGCGCGTCGTCACGCCGCATCTCGTCGCCCTCGGCGAGCCGAGCCCTGAACGCATGTCGACCGCGATGCGCCTTCACGAACGTGAGCTGCACGATGTCGTCGACGAGGTCGGGGTCGTCGATGCGGGCCTGGACCACACGACGGATCCGCGGGGCGAGCAGGCGGAACAGCGCGGCGAGGGCGTGGTCGTCGCCCCGCAAGTACGCGTCCATCTGGTTTGCGTGGGGGGCAGCCGCTTCGTGGGCACTCGTTGCCGTGGTCGCCTGCATGCACGCGCAAATAGCACGCGTCGTGCCAACGACTGGATGCAGCGATTGCGCGGACAGACGTCCCGGATCCGCCACACGCGTCGCGTCACTACGTTCGGACTCCCGACGCCTCGTCCGGAGGTCCGACGGCGGCCGGTCATCGTGGCAAATCGGCCGCTCGCGGGCTCAGTCGCCGATGCCGTACTTGCGGAGCTTGTCGTGCAGCGTCGCGCGGCCGATCCCGAGCGCCCGTGCCGCCTCGGTGCGGTTGCCCGCCGCCGTGCCCAGCGCGTCGAGCAGGAGCTGCCGCTCGTAGGCGTCGACACGATCACGCAGGCCGCTGGTCTCTGCCACGGCGCTCGGCTCGGCGCGGCGCCCCTCGACCGGTGCCGGCGCGAGCGCATCCGTGTCGAGCGACTCGCCGTCCGAAAGCGCGACGAGGCTCTCGATCGCGTTCTCGAGCTCGCGCACGTTGCCGGGCCACGGCATCACCGACAGACGCGCTACGAGATCCGGCGGCTCGCGCAGCGATCCGACACCGAAGCGCAGCCTGAACCGATCGAGGAACCAGCGGGTCAGCGGAGCGATGTCCTCGGGGCGCTCGCGCAGCGGCGGCACGTGCAGCTCGACGACGTGTAGTCGATAGTAGAGGTCTTCGCGAAACCCACCTTCTTCGACGCGTCGCGCGAGATCGCGGTGCGTCGCCGCGATGACCCGCACGTCGATCGGCACCGAGTGGTCCTCACCGACCGGCCGGATCTCGTGCTCCTGCAGCACGCGCAGCAGCTTCGCCTGCGTCGCGAGATCGAGCTCGCCGACCTCGTCGAGCAGGATCGTGCCGCCCTCGGCCTCGCGGAACATGCCGGCGCGGGTTCGGATCGCGCCGGTGAACGCCCCGCGCGCGTGACCGAACAGCTCGGCCTCGGCGAGCTCCGGCGTCAGCGCAGCACAGTTGAACCGCACGAACGGCTTGCTCGCACGCTTGCTCGCCGCGACGATCGCCTCGGCGACGCGCTCCTTGCCGGTTCCGCTCTCGCCACGGATGAGCACCGTGACGTCGCGCGGCCCGATGCGATGGACCATCACCGCGAGCTTGGTCATCGCGTCCGAGACGAACACCATCGACTTCGCGAGCTCGAGCTTCGAGCGGAGCTGTTCGTTCTCGGCCTCGAGCCGCACGGTGTCGAGCGCACGTCGCACGACAGCGACCAGCTCCTCGAGCTCGAACGGCTTGCGAAAGTAGTCGTACGCGCCGGCCTTCGTCGCCTCGACCGCGAGGCGCTCGTTGCCGTGCGCCGTGATCATCACGACCTTCGGCGGATTGGGCCGCTGCCGCACCGCGGCAAGCAGCTCGAGCCCGCTCATCCCCGGCATCCGCATGTCGGTGACCACCAAGTGGATCTCCGGCGTCGCCGGATCGTCGAGCCGGGCAAGGGCTTGCTCGCCGCTTTGCGCCTGCGAGACGGTCACGCCCTCTTCTTCGAGGACACCGGCGAGCATGTAGCGGACACCGTCGTCGTCGTCGACGACCAACGCGTGCGGCTTCACGAGGTCGCCCCGACTGCGCGGTCGAGCTCGCGCACCAGGCTCGGTGGTGCCTCGTGCAGATCGTCGATGCTCGGCGTCGGCTCGACCTGCTCCTGCGCGGCGTCACCGAGCGGCGGTCCGTCGACCGGCAATCGCACCGTCGCCGCGCAGCCGCGACCATCGGGCCGCGCGCCGAGCTGCAGATCTCCTCCGTGTTGCCGTGCGAGCGAGCGGGCCATCGGTAGGCCGAGCCCGTTGCCGGTCGGCTTGGTCGTCATGCCGGCCTCGAAGATCCGGTCGCCGAGCCCCGCCGGCACACCCGCGCCGCGATCGAGCACCGCGATCTCGACGTCGTGACCGATACGGCGCACGACGAGATCGACGTTGCTCTCGCTGTCGGCGGCGTCGAGCGCGTTCTGCAGCAGGTTCACGAGGATCTGCTTCACCTTGCGCGCGTCGCAGACGGCGCTGGTGTGCCCCTCGGTCTCGAGCGTCATCGCGATCCTGCGCTCCGACGCGATGCCCTCGTGCAGATCGATCACCTCGCGTGTCAGCTTGCCGAGATCGAGGCGACGCACGGTCAGCGGCGCGAGCGGCCGCGAGAAATTCAGGAACTCGTCGAGGATACCCTGCATGCGATCGACCTCGCGGCGCAGCACCGCGACCCGCTCCGCGTTCTTGCCCTCGGCACCGCGGCCGAGCAGCGCAGCGAGACCCTTCACCGTTGCGAGCGGATTCTTCAGCTCGTGGGCGATCTCGGCCGACAGGGTCGTGAGCTCGTCGGCGCGCTCGCGATAGTTGCCGAGTGCGGCGGCGCGAGCGGACAGCGCCTGGCCGAGCTGCTCGTCGACCGCCTCGCGCAACCGCAGGCCCATGAGATGCGCGGCCGTGAGCGCCGCGGTGAGCACGAACGCGAGCACGATGAAGAACGTCGGACTCGGCAGACCGGTCGCGATGAGTGCTCGCGGCACCATCTCGATCACACCCGACAGATGGATCGCGAGCAGCAGCCACAGCCCGACGACCTGCATCGCATACACGGTGCGGGCGGCACGGGGACCGCCGAACAGGCCCGAGTTGTGGGCGGCCGCGAACATCACCGGCAACAGCGGGCTCGCGAGCCCGCCGGTGATCACGAGCAGCACGACATGCATGAACGCGATCGGTGCGGCCTCGAACGGGTGGAAGTCACGCTCGCAGAAGCGTTCGATGCCCTTGCGACTGCCGAAGCCGAAGCGCACGCCGAGCGCGAGCGCGACGCCGAGCCAGATCGCGAGGCCCGCCCATCGCCACACCGCGCCGTCGTGCGTGAAGATCCACGCGAGCACGCCGAAGAGCATCGGCGCCATCACCCACTTCACGACGCGGAAGCGATGGACGAGACGCAACAGCGCCCGCCGACGGATCTCGTCGACGCCCTGGGCGACCTCGGCGGACTGGGGGATGTCGGGCATGGTTCGTCGCCCGCGATCCTGACACGGGCCGCCGGCCCCTGGCAGGCGGGACGGAAGCACGGGCAAGGAGCAATGACGGTGCCAAGTCGGTGAGACGGCGCCAAGGTGTGGCAACGGCGGTAATGGCGGTGCTTCTGGCCGCCGGCGTCGGGTCGCCGGTCACCGCCGCCGGATTCCCAGACACCCAGACCCCGCTACAATGGCGGAAGTGGCCGATGCCGAAGAAACCGTGGGCTTCGGCCAGAAGCGCGCGCAGCACGAGCAAGCGGCGCACGAGGTGCGCAACTGGGTGCGCCTCACGTTCGATTGCAACGATCGTTGCGTGTTCTGCCTCGACGCGGACACGCACGACGGTCGCATCCGTGATCGCGACGAGGTGAAGACGCAGATCCTCGACGGGCGCCGCAAGGGCGCCGAGCGGCTGATCCTCTCTGGTGGCGAGCCGACGATCCATCCCGCGTTCATCGACTTCGTCCGCCTCGGTCACAAGGCCGGCTATCGCAAGGTGCAGACCGTCACGAACGGGCGGATGTTCGCGTACCGCGAGTTCCTGACGCGCGCGATCGATGCGGGCCTCGACGAAATCACGTTCTCGATCCACGGCCCCGACGCGAAGATCCACGACGCGCTGGTCGGCGTGAAGGGTGCGTTCGACGAGGAAATCGCGGGGCTCCGCCACGCGCTCGACGACGGGCGCGTGATCGTGAACATCGACGTGTGTGTCAATCGCGGCAACGTGAAGCACCTGCCGGAGATGCTGCGGCGCTTCACGGCGATGGGCGTGCGCGAGTACGATCTGCTGCAGGTGATCCCGTTCGGCCGGGCGTATCGCGAGGGCAAGGACACCTTGTTCTACGATCTCGAGGAAGCCCGGCCGTATCTGCTCGAGGCGTTCGCGTTCTCGCGGCTGCCCGACATGCACGTGTGGCTCAATCGATTCCCGGTCGAGCACCTCGAGGGCTTCGAGGAGCTGATCCAGGACCCGTACAAGCTCGGCGACGAGGTCCGCGGGCGCAAAGAGGAGTACACGCGCTGGCTCGACGAGGGCGTGCCGCTGTCGTGTCGCGATCCGGATCGCTGTCGGCACTGCTACATCAGCCGGTTGTGCGATCATCTCGACGGCGTGCGTGATCGGACGGTGCGCAATCTGTTCGATGTCGTTCGCATCGACACGGCGTGGGAATCGGCGCTGCCGCAGACGTTCGGTGGCGATCCGGCCAGTGCAGAGCGCGTCGCGGCGGCGAAGGCCGAGCGTCGTCGATTGCCCGTGCTCGGTTCGGCGCCGACCGTCGCGCTTGCGACCGACCTCGCGACGCGCGTGGATGCGTCGGGTGCAACCACAGCGTGGATCGTCGCGCCGGACGTCGACGCGGCTGCGCTCGGGTTGGCGTCGGTGCCGAGCGTGACGCGGGTGGTGCTCGAGCTCGCGACGCTCGACGGACTCGAGGCGCGCCTGACGGAGGGCACGTTCGGCGGCCGGCGTGTCATTCGTGTGCGGACCGACGGCGTCGCGATGACCGAGCGAGCACTCGCGCTCGGCGGCGACTTCGAGGTGCTCGCGGTGCTCGATCGTGCGCTCGCGAGCTGGCTCGACGACCCCCGGCACCAGCGGTGGCCGGCCCGGCTCGCGCTCGTGCAGCCGACCTACGATCTCGCGAGTGATGCCGTGGAGCGCGACGTCGATCTCGCGACGTTCGTGCAACGAATGTGCGAACGCTTTGGCGACTTCGATCGCGTCGCCGTCGAGGACGTGCCGCGGTGCTTGCTCGGTCGTGCGCCGCGGGTGCCGCCGCCGACGCTCGATGCGACGACGCTCGCGCCGGGCGGCGGCCTCGAGATCTTTCGGTATGCGCGACGGTTCGTGCAGGCATACGATCGTGTGAAGTCGCTGCGATGTCGTGCATGCGTGCACACGCAGGACTGCGATGGCGTGCACACGAACTGGGTGCGCGCGCACGGATTCGCCCCACTGATTCCGATCGAAGCGGTGACCGCATTGCCGCGGGCCGCGTCGCTCGGATAACCTGGTCGGGTGTCCTTCGAGGCGCCCGACTACCTCGCGTCGCTGCGGTCGTTCGTCGACGCGTACGAGGGACCTGCGCAGCGGGCGGTCGCGCTCGCGCCCGTCGTGTTCGAGTTCTATGCGCGGCTGTTCGGCGACACGACGTTGTCGCGTGACGCTCGCGCGATGGTCAACGCCGTGCTCGCGTACTTCGTCGTGCCCCAGGACGTGCTGCCCGAGGCCGAGTTCGGTCCGTTCGGCCTCGTCGACGATCTGTTTCTCGCGGGCCACGTGTTCCGCATCCTGCGACGCGAGCTGAAGCCCGGCGCGGTGAATCACGCGTGGGCCGGCGAGGGCGATGTCGACGACGTGATGGACACCGTCTACACGGAATCGAAGAACGAGCTCGGCAAGCGCGGTCGCGAGGTGCTGCGCCTGGCGGGCCTCGGCTGAGTCACTGCCAGAGGCGGGCTTGCGCGCGCGCGCGCCGTCCCATTGCGCGAACCCACGGCTCGACCGAGGGCTCGGGGGCCGCCGGCAGTATTGAATCCGGCGCGGCCACGCCGTGTCGAAGCCACCCCGGTGCCGACGTCGGTTGAAGCGCCGGATGAGATGGCGAGCTCGTCGACGCCGCGATGATCGGCGCCGCCGAGGGGCAAGATCGCGTCGCGACGATCGCGATGACGCGCTTGGTCGGCGCCGTCGGCTACCGACTCGCACGCCCGGACGAGGGCAGGGCGTGGGCGCGGCACGCCGAGGCGATGGCACTACGCGGGCGGAGCGATCCCACCGAGCGTGCGCGCCTGATGAACGTGATCGGTGCGGTCGAGTTCCGCGTCGGCGACTACGCGCGCGCCGAGGTGCTCTATCGCGACGTCATCGCGCTGCTCGCCGATCCGGTCGATGCCGCCCAGCGTCAGGAGCTCGCGAGCGCCCGCAACAACCTCGGCAACGTGTTCGCGCGCCAGGGTCGCTTCGAGGCCGCGCTGGTCGAGCTCGACGCGAGCGTGCAGCTATTGACCGACCTGCTCGGTACGGAGCACCCGACCGTCGCGATGGCGCTCATCAACCTCGGCAACCTGCACTACGACCTCGGCGACTACATTGCCGCCGGCGTGCATCACCGTCGGGCGTACGTCCTCGTCCGCGACTCGCTGGGTGCCGAGCACCCGCTCGTCGCCGCATCTCTGGGGAACCTCGGACTCGTGATGCATCGCCTCGGCCACGACGAGGATGCCCGCGTGATGCTCGAGGAATCGATCGCGAGCAAGCGCAGGTTGGTCGGTGACGACCATCCTGACGTCGCGTTCGCGCTGAACAACCTCGGTGAGGTCTATGGTCGTCTGCGAAGGGCGCCAGGCCGATCCGTCCATCATCGCGGCGACGCGCTTCGGCCTCGCGAAGGCGATGATCGCGGTGGGCGAGGATCGAGACGCCGCGCTCGAACACGCGCGCGAGGCCGCGGCGACGTACGACGAGCTCGGCGGGCGCTATGCGCTCGAGCGCGATCGGACCACCGGCTGGCTGACGACTCAGCCGGGGATGTAGAGGAGCTGCAGACCGTCGACGAGGTCGGGCGTGTTGCAGCTGAACTGGAGCGCCGTGCCCGAGTCCTGCTGGATGCCCGACGTCGCCTCGGTGCCTTGGTCGCCGAAGTCTCCGACGGACGTCGCGTCCGGGTAGCAGACGATGAGCTGCCCGGTCGACTCCTGCATCATCGCCTGCACGCGGATCGGATCGAGGCCGTTGCTGCCGAAGTGGGCCGTGTCCCACTGGACGACGAAGCGGCGAACACCATCCGCGCCGAGCGTCTCATAGTAGATCTGGCCGCCATTCGGAGCCGTGTTGAGATCGTCCCAGAACACGTGGAGGTTCGACGACGATGGCTCCTGGAGCGTGGGCAAACACTCGTTGCCGAGGCCGATGTAGCCATCGTCGCCGAAGTGGAGCGAGCCGTTCGAGTTGATGGTCACCGAGTCGACGTCGTTGCCATAGATCGGGAACGTGAAGCCCATGGGCACGAACACCGAGTCGTCGTCGAAGAGGTCGACCGGAGTGCCCGTAGCGCTGATGTCGTCGCACGTGGTGTCGTCGAGCTGCAGCGCATAGCCGCTGTAGCCGCCGTCGTTGCCGAACGGGATGCCCGGGATGTCGCAATCGGTGACCTCGTAGCCGCAGCTCGCGGTGCATGCGAGCTCGCCACCGACGAGGCCGAGCGACTCGCACGTCTCGCCGTCGAGCAGGTTGCTGTCGCACGTCTCGCTCGGATCGAGGATGCCGTCGCCGCAGGTGCCGCATGCCGCGGTCACGAACGCTCCGCACGCGCCGTCGCACGAGAGGGTGCCGCTGTCGAAGCCGAGCGTCAGGCAGGTCTGGCCGGACAGATCGCTGCCGTCGCACAGGTCCTCGCCGTCGACGACACCGTTGCCACACACGCCGCAGCTCGTGAAGTCGAAGCCGGTGCAGTTCGCGGCGCAGCTGATCGAGCCGCTGTCGTAGTTCAGATCCTCGCAGTCCATGCCGCTGACGTTGCTGCCGTCGCAGGTCTCGGTACCGTCGATGATGTCGTTGCCACACTGGCCGCACGCGCTGGTGTCGAAGCTGTAGCAGTCGGCGCCGCACTCGAGCGAGCCACTGCTGAAGCCCTGGCTGACGCAGCTCTCCCCACCGAGCGACTCGTCGCACAGCTCGTCGCCGTCGATGTCGCCGTTGCCACAGAGGCCGCACACGGTCGTGTCGAGGCCGCTGCAGTCAGCCGCGCACACCAGCGTGCCGGACTCGAAGCCCTCGCCGACGCACGTCGCACCGCCGACGTCGGTGCCGTCGCACATCTCGCCGTCGTCGACCACGCCGTTGCCACAGTTCTCGTCCGGCGCGCCGGTCGACGACTCCTCGGAGATCGAGGTCGCGTCGGTGTCGGGCTCGCCCGATGATGTCTCGCTCGACTCGGCGGCGACGCTCGTCGACGTGTCGGGGTCCGCGGACGAACTGCTCGACTCGTCGGGAGTGTCGGTCATCGAGCCGTCATCGAGGGTCGAAGGATCGCTCGTGCCGGTGTCCATCGGCGTCGAGCCGAGCTCGTCGCCGCAGCTGATCGCGACGAGACCGACGCTGCAAAACCAAGTGATGTGCCTGCGCATGGCCGCGGACAGTAGCCGCTCGATCGCCCCCTCGCCGTTAGCTTCGCGGATCATCGGCGTGCGTCATCCCTCGTGAGCAACGCAACGCGACGCGACGCTGCGAGAACAGACTCAGCGCGCTGAGAGTCGCGCTGCCAGCGCGGCGCGCGAATGGATGCCGAGGCGCTCGTAGACGTTCGAAAGATGGCGGCCGACGGTCGCCGGACTGATGTGGAGCCGGGCGCCGATCTCCGCGTTCGTCATGCCGTCGGCCACGAGCTGCGCGACCTCGAGCTCGCGCGCCGACAGCGGAAGAGCAGCGGACGCCGTACCCGCCGGTGGCGCAGGAGCCGGAGCGTGCCCACCGACGTAGCGCAACCGCAAGCCGACCGGCCCGATGCGCAGCTCGTCGCCGTCGCGCAGCGAAGCGTCCTCGATGCGTCGACCGTTGAGCCACGTACCGTTACGCGATGCGAGATCCACGACACGGACCTCACCGTTTTGCTCGACGGTGAGACGCGCGTGCTTTCGCGAGACGCCCTCCACGGCCTACGTAACGTCGGCAGTCGCATCCCGCCCGAGCACGAAGGTGTCGGGCTGCAGCCGCACGGGTCGCGCGGCCGGCATGCCCTTGCACACCTCGAGAAAGGGCGTGCCGAGCTCGGTCGCCTCGTCCTCGGCGTCCTCGGTGGTCGGCTGGTTCTGATCGGCCACGCGCAGGGATGGTAGCAGCGCAGCGCAGCGCAGCGCACCGCAACGCGTCGCGATGCGCTCGCATCATCGCCGTGAGCAGCAACGGCAGCGGCGATACAGCGATCGCCATAGCGACTCACCGCGGCAGCGGGAGCTGCTCGTGCCAGCCGTACGCGACCTTCGTCAGGATGCGCGAGCCAACCCTCGTCTGCCTGGTGTCGAACGCGACGCCGCCCGCGCTCTCGTAGAAGTGACGCGCGTCGTTGAGCCCGAGCACCCAGAGCATCGGCGGATGCAGACCCGCGTCGACCAGTTCCCAGATCGCGTGCCTGAGCAGCTTCGTGCCGGCGCCACGGCGTTGCCACTGCGGATGCAGGTACAGCTCGTAGACTTCCCCGAGGAACGGGCCTTCGAACGGACCGCCGGCGTACACGGTGCGATCGGTCTGCGGGCCGATCCACGCGTAGCCGAATGCGATGCTGTCGGCGTCTTCGACGAGCCACACCGATTGCCCGGACTGCGCGACGGCGCGACGCATGCGATCGCCGTCGTTGTGCGTCAGCCGATCGAGCGTGCCGGGCCCGATGATGTCGACGTACGCGTGCTTCCAACTCGCGGTGCGGATCCATGCGAGCCGCGGCACGTCCGCCACGTGCGCCCGGCGGATCCCCACGTCATCGAGGAGGTCCGCGGCTCCGATCTCGCGCGGTCGCTCGGGACGCGTGCGCATCTTGGCAGAGTCTACTACGCTAGTCGTCTGGGGGCACACTGCCCATGCGCCGCCGCGCCGACCTCAAGACCGGCACCACGTGCAACAGCAACTGCGTGTTCTGTGTGATCGGCGATCAGCTGTTCACGGGGGACCGCACGACCGAAGCCTGCATCGCCGAGCTCCGCGAGAGCCGCAGGACGTGTGTCGACGTCGTGTTCACCGGCGCCGAGGTGTCGATTCGGCCGGACTTCTTCCACCTCGTGCGCGCGGCGAAGCGGCTCGGCTACGAGCGGATCCAGATCCAGACCAACGGGCGCATCTTCGTCTATCGCGAGTTCTGCGAGCGGACGATCGCCGCCGGGGCGAACGAGTTCGCGCCGGCGATCCACGGCCACATCGCGAAGCTACACGATGGGCTCACGCGGGCGCCGGGATCGTTCGCGCAGATCGTCACCGCGATCCGCCACATGGTCGAGCTCGGTGTGCGCGTCATCAGCAACACCGTCATCACCAAGCAGAACGCGAAGCACATGCCCGCGCTCGCGCAGATGCTCGTCGATCTCGGCGTCTCGCAGTTCCAGCTCGCGTTCCCCCATCCGACCGGGCACGCCGCGACGCACTTCACCGGCGTCGTGCCGCGCATGGCAGACGTCGCCGCGTACGTGCACGAGGCACTCGACATCGGGCGCCGCGCCGGTGTGCTCGCGATGGCCGAGGCGATGCCGTACTGCATGATGGCCGGCCACGAGGATCAGGTCGGCGAGCTGCACATCCCGCCGACCGAGATCGTCTACGACGGCTACGTCGTGCCGGACTACGCGACCGATCGCATGGATCGCGGCAAGGTGCGCTTCGCTCAGTGCGCGACGTGCCGCTTCGAGCCGATCTGCGAAGGACCGTGGAAGGAGTACCCCGCGCGCATGGGTGAAGCGGAGTTCGTGCCCGTCGTCGGGGCCCGCGTCGTCGATCCGCGCGTCGTGCTCGCCGGCAGGCTGGACATGATCGGTGAGGCCGCACCGACCGAGGTCGGCACGGCAGGCTGGCGCGCGGTGTGCTTCGTCCCCGCCGCAGGATCGCCGTCGTGCACCGCCGAGTTGTGCAGTCTCGAGTCCGCGCACGATGCATTGGCGCGCCGCGGGATCGCGGTGTACGTGGTCGCGCCCCACGACGAGGCGACGATGCGCGCGTGGGCGCAGCGGCATGGTAGCCGAGCGACGGTGATCGCCGATCCCGAGCGCACGGTGGCATCGCGGTGGGGCGCGCTGCAGCGCACGAGCTTCCTCGTCGATCCGCAGGACCGCGTCGCGCACGTGCTC